>Ga0181600_10003093_pt1 | contig 12765 bp, 10 predicted proteins | sample 041ome_2_FD_132982 | JGI IMG/M metagenome (GOLD analysis project Ga0181600, IMG submission 132982) | Coastal salt marsh microbial communities from the Groves Creek Marsh, Skidaway Island, Georgia - 041406US metaG (megahit assembly) | ecosystem: Environmental > Aquatic > Marine > Intertidal zone... | reverse complement strand
CAATAGCAGTGATGGTGGCGCTGTTGCTATTAAGGGCAATTGCAGGAAAACCGGGGCGTTCTAACTGGTATTGGAGCATGAGAGATTGAGTTAGCATGTTGGACAGGGATGCTGAAAGCCCGTTACCACAGCTTAAAATTTTACGTTCTTGAAGTAATTGTTCAACAACACGGGTACTAGCATTTGCTATGAGCGGCGCCAGCATTTCACCACAAGCCATCTTTGCTTCAATGCTTTGGTGAAATAACTCTATAACACTAGATTCCATAACTTTTATTGGTGCTCACTAGGGCATAGGTTTTGTTTATATTGAAGAGCTAAACGCATTGGGTATCCATTCTACCTGATACTGATTGCTGTTGTCGGGGTCTAAATCTAAACATATTGCATCAAACCGACATTGGACTTTGTCCCATAAACCTTCCGCTTGAAGGTAAGCATGGGCAGCTTTAAGTATGCGTTGTTGTTTCCTTCCACTGATACTTTCTTTCGCACTACCATGGCTGTTCGTACTTCGCAGTCGAACCTCAACAAAAACCAGGGTTTCTCTATCGTACATGATGAGATCTATTTCACCTTGAGGTGTACGAAAATTGTTCTTTGCCTTTTTTAGGCCGCGTTGTTCGAGATAAGTTTGAGCCCATAATTCAGCTTGGGTTCCAAGGGGAATCTCAGAATTTTTCCTTTTTTTAAAAATGTCATAATCCTTTTTTCTGACAATGATGAGTACTTTTTATTCGATGCAGTATTTTTTAATTAGATGCAATGTCATTCTAATGAATAAGGCACTGAGTTTGTTCCTGCTATTTTTCTGTGAGTTGTTGAGCAGATCGAACTTTTCCACCACGAAATACAGCCCATGGTTGTTCTCGCTCAATGGCTCCTTGATTATTGAGTTGTATGGTGCCAGTACTGCCAAAGAGCTGAGTGCTTGGTTGTTCTACCATTTGTTCTAACCATTGGTGAAGATGATAAGCATCAATACCTAGGGCAAAAATATGCCGATAAAGTGGTGGAAGATCTGTTGCAAGTTGCAGTTTCTCATCTGTGCTACCAGGGAGCGTCCAAGGCATTGCACTAAATCTTATGCCCTCCAGGTCTCGGTTTCGACCTTTATTTTCTTCCCCGGTATAAAGGTGAGAGGTGCCATAAATTTGTAAGTCGCGCGCAAAAAGAAAATCCAGTGTAGGCTTGATCTGTCGTGCATGGTCTGGATATGCAGCCATAAACACCATGTCCAGATCCTGGCGCCTCCTAGGTGTATGGTTTAAAGATTTTCCAAGTACTTGCTGCAATCTTTTTTTGCGGGTATCACTTTGATCGATGTGAAGTGCCGGTTTAAGCAGCGGTGCGAAGTCAGTTTGCGCAGTGTCATAAGGAGTAGACTCGACTAGAATGCCCCCCTTTTCTTCCCAGCGCTCACGAAAGGCCGCTAATGTCCTGGCACCCCAGCTGCTATTGGGGGTTATAGTTAATGCAGAGCGCTGTCCTTCTATCCATGCTCTATCAGCTATTTGTCTTGCTTCATCGGTTGCCGATAGCCCGAATTGGAAGAAATTAGAGTGGTGTATAGGTGATAGAGAGGGTGTTTCCAGGTAATTTAAGGCAATTGTGGGCACAGGTATTGCGGGTAAATTGGCCAGCTGTAAAACCTTCTTTTTTTGCACAGGGCCAATGATTAATTCTGCGCCACCTGCGACCGCTTGCTGATAGATTACTGAGATATCGTCTTCCATGGCTGTGTCATAGAAACGAACATGTGGGGTGCCTCCACCACGTTTATGGACTTCGTACAATGTTGCAAGAAAGCCGCTGCGGATGGCTTTTCCTGCCTGGGCAAGGCTGCCTTGAAGTGGCAATAGCAGGGCAATATTTTGGGGAACATTGCCGGCAGTTTTTTGCATGGAGGTGAGGATTGATGGTGGTGTCATCGATGCAGGGTGGTCAGCCCATGATCTTTGCCACTCAGCTATTTTATCTAGTTGTTGCCTAACATCGCCTTGGTTTTTTCGGGTGATATTGGCCAGTGAATACCATCCTAAAACTATTCGATTAGTTTCATTGGAGGCGAGCTCTTCCATTTTGTCGTGGGGTATGTGGGTTAGGACCAGCCAGATTTTTTCATGTGCGTCTTGACGTTGTTGGTCTGAGCTAGATATTTCAGATAATTCAATCAGTGCCATTAAGCTTTTTGTATCTTCTCCTAACAGAGCAAACAGTTCTCCGCGTAGTTGAAGCCACTTCTGTTGTTGTGCTGTCGAGAGTTGCTCTTTGATCTCAGCCATTCGGCTGTTAGATAACAACTGTCGAGCAACAAAAAACCGATCGTTAGCCAGCGCTAGCTCAGCGTAGAGTAAGCTGTACTCAGCAAATTTATTTGTGGGAAGCTCTGATGCGGCAATGGTTTCAAGGGTCGACAGGGCCTTTTGATGTTGCTGCGTATTAGCAAAAAGTTGGGCTGCTTGCAGTTGGTGCAGTTCTCGTTGGGGTGATATGCTGCTGGCCGCCAGTAATAGTGCTTGGTCTGCTGCCTCTAGAGCTTTTTGTTTTGGCGGCTTTTCTGAAACAGTCGAGACTGATTGCTGGGTACAGCCGGTGGAAAAGAGCACGAATAGGCTAAGGGCCAATAGTGTGCCCCCTGTTTTTATTGTGACGCCTATTTTTTTGGTGATAGTTATTTTCCTGGCGATACTTTTTTTTCTGGTAATAGTCTTCAGCATTGGTGTCTTGTCTTATGGCGGGTGAATTATATGTAGTGGCAACGCCGATAGGTAATCTGGGTGATATGGTACCCCGTGCTGTGGAGGTTCTCCAAGCTGTAGATGTCATTGCAGCAGAAGATACTCGCCACAGTGGCCGTTTAATGAGCCATCTTGGAATAAAAACACCGCTGATTGCCTATCATGACCATAGCGATGATAGGAAAGTCGACAAACTTGTTGAAATTCTGAAGCAAGGTAAATCCGTAGCATTAATCTCCGATGCCGGCACGCCGCTTATTTCAGACCCGGGCTATAAATTGGTTCGGATGGTTAGGCAGCAGGGATATAAAGTGGTTCCTATCCCTGGCCCCTGTGCTCTTGTGGCTGCGATTTGTGCATCGGGGCTACCGAGTGATCGCTTCACTTTTGAAGGGTTTACTCCTGCAAAGTCTTCTGCCCGAATAAAAGTTTTGCAAAGTTTGGCAGAAGAGCCGCGAACACTTGTTTTTTATGAATCTCCCCATCGTATTGTTCAGACTCTCGAGGATATGGTGAGTGTTTTTGGGGAAAGTCGTCAAATGGTGATGGCGCGTGAACTGACAAAGACCTATGAAACATTTTTGGCGGGAACATTAGCTGAGGTTCATAGGCAAGTAGTTTCAGATTCAAATCAGCAAAAAGGTGAAATCGTTCTTATCTTAAAGGGCGCTGATGCGGAGGAAGGTGTTGATGATGTGAAACAACAGCGAGTGCTTTCTCTGCTTTTAGATGAGCTGCCCTTAAAGCAAGCGGCAGCTTTAGCAGCAAAAATTACTGGAGGGCAAAAAAATGCGCTGTACCAGATGGCGCTTGATCTAAAAAAGGCATCGACCTAAAGAGTGTTACCTAAGCAATGCTAGCTAGTGCAATCGTGTCTGGGTTCATGCGTTTAATTGTGCGCTCACTTTCTGATGGTCTTTTGGCTTCACACCATTCCGCAATTTTAAGAACGTCTGTTTTTTCATTTTCGTAATGAGAGCCATCCATCTCAAAAACACCGAGCCCTCTTGAAGCGGCTTGTGTGTAGTTTCGGGTGTCTCGCAGGTGAGCAATAACCGGTAGGTTTAACTGCTTAGATAATTTGTCAGCAATTTTCTTAAACTCAGAAGATTTTGTTGTTCGGTTGATGATCAGGGCAATATTTTTCTGAGAGGGGAGTATGCGTCTAAGGTGCTGCACGGTATTTACAACGGCATGTAAATCAAACTCCGAAGGCAGTACGGGTATTAAAATAGCCGACGCTTCTCTAAGAAGCGGGCTGAGGTTTGTTAAGTCCGGACGTGCGGGTGTGTCGAGAATCAATGCTTCAGTATTTCGTGGTGGTTGGATTGCCCAGCTTCTGGTCACATTGTGAGGGCTGTTATGAGCATCGACTAGCTGAATTTCCGAAGCGTTTTCTGGGCGCTTGTGTGCCCAAAACACGCTAGAACCCTGCGGGTCTAGATCCATTAATGTGGTGACTTCACCACATCTACTGAAATAGCTCGCTAGATTTGTTGAAAGGGTGGTTTTTCCTGATCCACCTTTTGGGTTCATCACAACGATTCTCAACATGATTTGTGTCCTGAGTAAAAGTTTATAGCTTAATTAAGCTCTTTATAGGTTAAAGAGTAACCAATATTTCCTTGCCGTAATGCCAATTCGGTCAAAAAATCACCAAAAACCAAGTGGGCTATAAACAATTTATAGTTGCTATGGGGATTCGTTACAGTTGCTACAGTATTTCATGGTAACCTTCCGCCGGGAGTTGGCTAGGCAGCCGCCGCTGTGATTTCTCGGTATTTCTCTAGGTAACTAGGTTATATGGGGTGTTCAGGGGAGGAAAGTCCGGGCTCCATAGGGCAGAGTGCCAGGTAACCCCTGGGGGGCGCGAGCCTACGGAAAGTGCAGCAGAGAGTAGACCGCCGATGACCCCTTTCTTTTGAGAGGATGGCACAGGTAAGGGTGAAAGGGTGCGGTAAGAGCGCACCGCGCAGCTGGTAACAGTCTGTGGCATGGTAAACCCCGCTCGGAGCAAGACCAAATAGGAGTCCATTGGCGTGGCCCGCGTTGGACTCGGGTAGGTTGCTTGAGGTGTATGGTGACGTACATCCTAGAGGAATGGTTGCCCACGACAGAACCCGGCTTATCGGCCAACTCCCTTTTTTTTGGCTTTCTTTTTCTTTGTGGTTAAAAAATAACCACAAAGGCTTAAAAAATCTTATTCTTTATATCAAAAATGTCTTTTAGTTAAGGTGTTACTTTAAGTGCCATTTCTATCAAATTGTTTTGTCTAGCGATATATTTTTTTATGAGACGGGGTTTGGCCCATTGTTCGCAAGTTGTTGAGTTTTCAGAACATTTTTCGTGATTTTTGCCCTTTTTTTGCCTTGACTTTGGCTTCTGTCAGCATATAGTGGCAAAAGTGGGAAAAAGTGGGGCAAAGTGGTTTTTTTTGTCTAAAACAACAAAAACGGGCGAAAGCATTGTTCAGAGGCAATAACGAAATCAATATGGATACCAAGGGTCGCATGGCGATTCCTGCTCGGTATCGCGATGCTCTGGATGCTTCCAGTGGTGGTTGCCTGATCGCCACAATTGATATTCAGGATAAGTGCCTGTTGATATACCCCCTCGATGAGTGGGAAAAAATTGAAGCTCAAATTGCTGAGTTGCCCTCATTTAATCCAACCACACGTAAGTTGCAAAGAATATTAATCGGTCATGCTCGAGAAATGGAATTTGATGGCAATGGCCGTGTTTTGATTCCGCCAGAGTTAAGGCAATACGCTCAGCTTGAGAAAAAGGTGATGTTGGTTGGGCAGCGACACCGCTTTGAATTGTGGAGTGAGGAAAACTGGAATGCAGGCAGAGATGATTGGCTTGCAGAGACCAATGGTGATCTGGAAATCCCAGAAGAAATGCAGTCTCTTTCATTATAAAGGCTGGTCTTTATAACTCTGTGGTTTGGGGTAGAAGGTTGAAGTATGTCGGCACATGTCGAGCATGAAACAGTTTTATTGGATGAGGCTGTTGCCGAGTTGATTACAGACCCTAGTGGTTTGTATGTGGATGGTACTTTTGGTCGTGGTGGGCACTCTTCTCTTATTTTGTCCCGCTTGGAAAATCAGGGTCGATTGATTGCTATTGATAAGGATCCTGAAGCTTGTGCCGTAGCTGTTGAGCGATTTGGTGAGGATTCAAGGTTTGAAATTGTGCAGGCCTCCTTTGCTGATATGAATGAACTGGTAGCAAAAAAGCAAATGCTGGGTTCTGTAGCGGGTGTATTGCTTGATCTAGGGGTGTCATCACCTCAGCTGGATGACCCTGAAAGGGGTTTTAGTTTTCTACGTGATGGGCCATTAGATATGCGAATGAATCCCGATGAAGGGGTTAGTGCTGCAGAGTGGCTCTCAAAGGCTGAAGAGGCTGATATCTCCAAAGTGCTTAAGAATTATGGTGAAGAGCGTTATGCGAGGCGCATAGCGCGCGCAATTATTGAGGCTCGTAAAGAGGAGCCTATTACTCGCACGGCGCAACTGGCCGCTATTGTGAAAGAGGCCAATCCATCTTGGGAAAAGGGCAAGCATCCTGCTACACGCGCTTTTCAGGGAATACGTATTTTCATCAATAAAGAATTGGAAGACTTGGAAAGCCTGTTGTTCGATGTGCTTGAGATGTTGGAAATTGGCGGTCGTTTGGTGGTGATCAGTTTCCATTCTTTAGAAGACAGAATTGTGAAGCGCTTTATTCGTGAACAAGAGAGGGGTAAGCCAATTCCTCGTGGGTTGCCTGTTATGGAAAAAGATATTGTTCGCCGAATGCGTTCAGTGGGTAAAGCGAGAAAGCCCGGTGAAAAAGAAGTTCAGGCGAATATCCGCGCAAGAAGTGCGGTGATGCGAGTTGCAGAAAAGGTAGCTTGATTTTGCCAGGCCGCAAAGGAAAGGGAGTATCTAAAGGGACGGCTAAAGGTGTGAACAAATTGTTATCCGTAATTTGGGTGGCAGTTATTTGTTCGGCGCTTTCGGTGGTTTACGTAAGTCACCTGTGTCGGCAGTTATATAACGAGTTGTCGATGTTGGAGCAGGATGCGAACACATTGCAGGTTGAGTGGGGGCGGTATTTGTTGGAGCAGAGCTCTTGGGCATCACTGAGCCGCATTGAGCGTTTGGCAAAGAGTCGCCTTCAGATGAGGGTGCCTGGTGCAGAGGAAATTGTTGTTATCAGGCAGAACTAATAAAGGTTTGTAGGTTTTGATGTTCCAAAAGGTTTGCTGGTCGAAATAAGTAGAAATAAATTGAACTGAAGTCGGGTGAATTTGGGTGGATGCAAAGCAAAGTAAATTAACCATTTCCCGTTGGCGGTATTCGCTACTGGTTTTGGTTTTACTCGCTCTACCGGTCGCTGCACTTTGGCATATTGCGGGACTTCAAGTCTTGGCGGATATGGATAAAGGCTATGAGTTTCTCCAGGGGCAGGGCAAAGCTCGCACTGTTCGTACTGAATCAATTCCAGCGTATCGAGGGGTTATTACAGATAGCCGTGGTGAGCCGCTAGCGGTAAGCACGCCCGTGGTAACTCTTTGGGCAAACCCGCAGGTTATTGATGCATCTGCTGCGGGGTTGTCTCAATTGGCTAAAAAACTGTCGATGAGCCGAAAAGATTTGCAGCAGCGCTTGGCCCGTTACACCAATAAAGAATTTATGTACTTGGCACGCCAGGTGGCACCAGGGTTAGCAGAAGAAATTCTAGGTCTGGAAATCCCCGGAGTTTATGGCAAGGGCGAGTACAAGCGTTTTTATCCGGCTGGGGAAGTAACCTCTCAATTGGTGGGTTTTACCAATATCGATGATCAGGGCCAAGAGGGGATGGAGCTGGCATTTGATGATGTGCTGACGGGTGTTTCCGGTTCTAAAAAAGTACTGAAAGATCTAAAGGGCCGGGTAATTAAAGATTTAGCTCTAGTGCGCAGCGAAAAGCCCGGTGAAAGTCTGGCTCTAAGCATTGATTTGAGATTGCAGTATACGGCCTATCGTGAATTGAAGGCTGCAGTTGCGAAGCATAAGGCCTCTTCAGGTTCTGTGGTTATGTTGGATGTGGAAACAGGTGAAGTGTTGGCGATGGCCAATCAGCCTTCTTTTAACCCGAATAACCGCAGCCAGCTTAGCTCTGATGCATTAAGAAACAGGGCGATTACTGATTTGGTGGAGCCGGGTTCTACCATGAAGCCTCTAACGGTATTGGCGGCATTGGAAAGTGGCAAATTCTCACCTGAAACGGTTATTGATACCAACCCTGGTTATATCCGCGTAGGCAGAAAGACATTCCTTGATCACCGCAATTACGGTGAGATTGATCTGACAACATTGTTGATGAAGTCAAGCCAAGTGGGTACCACAAAGTTGGCACTTGAATTAGAGCCTGAGCATATCAGGGATATGTTTTTCCGGATGGGGTTGGGGCAGAGCCCAGGAACAGGGTTTCCGGGAGAGAGCCCTGGAAGTTTGCCTCAGCATAGAAAGTGGAAGCCCGTAGAGCGGGCGAATTTTGCGTTTGGGTATGGTTTATCGGCAACCGCACTACAGATGGCCCAAGCCTACGCTGTTCTTGCCGGTGATGGCGTGAGAAAACCTTTATCGTTGCTGAAAACAGAAAAAATTCCCGAGGGTGAGCAGGTGGCTGATGCCAAGTTGGTTTCAAGACTTAGGGAAATGATGAGCAATGTAACTCGCACGGGTGGTACGGCAACGCGAGCTGCAATTCCTTCTTATGATGTTGCTGGTAAAACAGGCACGGTTCATAAGGTGGGAAAGCACGGCTACGAGAAAAATCGTTATGTGGCGATGTTTGCCGGTATGGTTCCTGCTGTGAATCCACGGTTAGTTACAGTGGTCATTATTAATGATCCACAAGGTGGCCAATATTATGGTGGTGAAGTAGCGGCACCTGTTTTCGCAAACGTAACAGCAGATGCACTTCGAATGCTGAAAATACCGCCGACTGTATTGAAGAGCGATCGGGTGGTTAGTGCGGATCACACTAGTGTTTCTTCTTCTGGTACTTTAGGGAAGCCAGGAGGTGCCACGTGATGGCAGCCTCTCTGTCACCAGTTATGCCAACTCTGCAGCAATTGTTGCCAGAAGTGGTTTTGTCCGATTCCTTGGCAGAAGTTTTGGTCTGTGGTTTGTGTCTTGATAGTCGTTCAGTAACGTTCGGTGATGTTTTTGTTGCTGTTCCAGGTCTAGATTATGATGGGCGCGACTATATTTCTCAGGCCCTTAAAGCTGGTGCTGTGGCTATATTAGCCGAGAAGAATGATTTTGGATCGAAAGGTTTCTCATCTTCTGATAGTCGTGTGGTTTTAATTGCTGGGTTAAATCAACAGCTAAGTGAAATTGCCGGGCGATTTTATTCCGATCCATCCGATCAGTTGGTTTTGACCGGAATAACCGGCACTAATGGTAAGACCACGTGCAGCCTTTTACTTGCTCAGCTGTTTAGTCTAATAAGCGAATCTAAAGAGCGCCCAGTAGGTGTTATTGGAACCCTGGGGTGTGGCGTAGTAGCTCATGGCCGACCTGATTTTCAGGAAACCGGCATGACTACACCTGATGCCATAACAACCCAGTCCATATTTTCTGATTATGTTGCACAAAATATTGATCGGGTGGTGATGGAAGTTTCATCCCATAGCTTGGTGCAGCATCGGGTGCAGGCGCTGGCATTTAATACTGCAGTATTTACCAATTTAAGCCGTGATCATTTGGATTATCACGGTGATCTAGTCAGTTATGCCAGTGCAAAGATGCAGCTTTTCGCCATGTCTGGATTAGAGCATGCGGTGATCAATGTGGATGACCCTGTCGGTGCTGAAATTGCCTCCCAGTTGTCACCGACAATAGAGTTTATTGGCTATTCACTGAGCAACGTCAATGCCGGTGTGTATGCTGAAAATATAGTTTTATCGCCTCAGGGTATAGCAGCGTATGTGCATACCCCTTGGGGTAAGGGTGAATTAAATAGTCAGCTGGTTGGACGGTTTAATTTGCAGAATCTGTTGGCAGTGATTTCCGTTGCTTGCCTCCAGGGTATGTCTTTCAGTTCAGTGTTGGCAGTCTTGCCTCGATTACAGCCGGTGTCAGGCCGTATGGAGCTAATTTTGGCTGAGCGTTTAGCTGATGCTTCTGTTGATGTTTCGATTGAGGGCGCTGATAAAAAAGGTGCTCCTCAAGTCATTGTGGATTATGCCCATACGTCGGATGCCTTAAAAAATACCTTAGAGACATTGCGCGAGCATTGTGGCGGCAAGTTGTGGTGTGTGTTTGGCTGCGGCGGTGATCGTGATCAGGGTAAGCGTCCGTTGATGGGCGAAGTTGCCAGTAAGCTGGCTGACCATGTTGTCGTGACCAGTGATAACCCTCGCAGTGAAGATCCTGATGCCATCATAAAAGATATTTGTGGTGGGTTGATTGCTGATGGCTTAGTCGGTGGGTTAAATGAAAGTTGTCAGGTAGATGTTATTTCGGATCGCGAGCAAGCAATTCATAGGGCAATACAGTCGGCAAGCCAGGGAGACATTGTCTTAATTGCCGGTAAGGGGCACGAGTCGTATCAGCTCGTTGGTGCTCAACGATTACCGTTCAGCGATCAGGCTCAAGCTAGGTTGGCCTTGCGTCAGCGTGGGGGGCGAGATGATGGCTGAGCTAACCTTGTCTGAAATGGCACAGGTCTATGGCGGCACGCTTATGTACCCTGACTGCCGTTTCCAATCAGTATCTACGGACAGTCGCCATATTGATGAAGGGCAATTATTTGTTGCCCTTCGAGGTGAGCGATTTGATGCCCATGAATTTCTTCCGAATGTGGCAACGCGTGCTGGCGGTATGGTGGTTGAGCGACCAGTTAAGGATATCAATGTCCCTCAGTGGGTGGTGCCCAATACCACAGAAGCCTTGGGGCAAATCGCGTTATCGAATAGAAAAGCATTTATGGGGCCTGTGATCGCAATTACGGGCAGCAGTGGTAAAACCACTGTTAAAGAAATGGTATCAACGATTTTAGGTGAATCCGCCCCAGTGTTGGCCACCAAAGGCAACCTAAATAATCACATAGGCGTTCCTCTTACTTTGTTGGCGCTCTCCAGTCAGCACCGGTATGCAGTGGTTGAGATGGGTGCAAGTGCTTTGGGTGAAATCAGCTATCTCTGTGAATTAGCCTGCCCGGATGTAGTGTTGGTGAACAATGTGTTGCCAGCCCATGTTGAGGGATTTGGTAGTGTAGAAAATATTGCTCGCGCCAAGGGTGAAATTTATCAGGGTGTTTCAGCTGAAGGTACAGCAGTAGTTAACCTTGATGAGTCTTATGTTAATCAGTGGTTGGCCTCAACCAGAGCCCGGGTGCTGACCTTTTCAATGACCAATTCAGAGGCTGATTTTACCGTCAGAGATCTTGTTGTTGATGAGCGTGGTTGTTGCACTTTTGTGTTGGTAACGCCAGTGGGTGAAGCTTCTGTCAAGTTGCCCTTAGCTGGCCAGCACAATGTCGCGAATGCGTTGGCCGCAGCAGCCTGTTCTCATGCTGCGGGCGCAGAGTTGGGGTTGATTTCTTCTGGTTTGAATAAGCTGCAACAGGTATCTGGGCGACTGAATATTGAGCGGCTGGACAATGGCAGTACTGTTATTGATGACACCTATAACGCAAACCCCGGATCGGTAAAGGCGGCCATTGATGCTCTGGTGAATATCCGCGGGCACCATGTCCTGATTTTGGGTGATATGGGTGAGCTGGGTGATGACGAAGCAAGTATGCATGGAGAGGTTGGTCGGTATGCAGCTGAAAAAGGTGTAGACACATTGCTGGCAGTTGGCCCTCTTTGTGCTAACACCGCTCGTGAATTTGGTGCAAACGGAAAGCACTTTGACAGCAAAGAGCAGCTGGTGGAATACCTTCTAGATAATGAAAAAAGTGGTGAAGCAGGTGCTGAGATAAGCAGTGAGCTTGAGCAGCTGCTGAAAGGCGATGCTGTGGTGTTGGTGAAAGGGTCGCGCTTTATGGGGATGGAGCAGGTAGTAAAGGTGTTGGTGCAGCTGATTAAAGAATCGGGAGAAAAATAGAATGCTACTTTGGTTGGCAGATTTCCTGGCTCAGTATTTCACCGTTTTTGGTGTGGTGAAGTATCTGACCTTTAGGGCGATTTTGGGAGTGCTTACGTCTCTCGGTATTTCTTTGGTATTTGGGCCAAAGATGATTAGCAAGCTCAATTATTTGCAAATTGGTCAGTCTATTCGCACCGATGGTCCCGAAAGCCATTTGAGTAAATCAGGTACGCCAACGATGGGTGGCGCATTAATTCTCCTCTCCATTTTTGTCAGCACATTACTCTGGTCCGATTTATCTAATCACTATGTTTGGGTTGTTTTGTTGGTCACCTTTGTCTTTGGTGCCGTAGGTTGGGTTGATGATTACCGCAAAGTTGTGGAAAAAAATTCCCGTGGGCTGCCTGCAAAATGGAAATATTTTTGGCAGTCCGTTGGTGGTTTGGGTGCCGCAATATTTCTTTATTCAGCAGGTAGCACGGGTGCGGAAAATGAATTAATCGTTCCCTTCTTTAAAGAGGTGGCATTGCCGTTGGGTGCCTTTTATGTGCTCCTGACCTATTTCGTCATTGTTGGCAGTAGTAATGCAGTCAACCTGACGGACGGCCTAGATGGGTTGGCGATTATGCCAACGGTTTTAGTTGGCGGTGCATTGGGGTTTATAGCCTACTTGGCGGGTAATGTTCAATTTGCTGATTATCTGCATATTCCTTATGTCCATGGTGCCGGTGAGCTCGGCGTATTTTGTGCCGCACTAGCTGGAGCTGGTTTAGGGTTTTTATGGTTTAACACCTATCCCGCCCAGGTTTTTATGGGTGATGTTGGTGCATTGGCGTTGGGTGCAGCATTGGGTGTTATTGCCGTTATCGTTCGTCACGAAATTGTCTTTTTCATTATGAGTGGCGTGTTCGTGCTGGAAACAGTTTCGGTCATCATGCAGGTCACTTCAT
>Ga0181600_10003092_pt1 | contig 12765 bp, 5 predicted proteins | sample 041ome_2_FD_132982 | JGI IMG/M metagenome (GOLD analysis project Ga0181600, IMG submission 132982) | Coastal salt marsh microbial communities from the Groves Creek Marsh, Skidaway Island, Georgia - 041406US metaG (megahit assembly) | ecosystem: Environmental > Aquatic > Marine > Intertidal zone... | reverse complement strand
ACGTCGTGTTTCTTCCCATTCGCCGCGCGACTCGTCGCGGAGACTTTCTTCGGCTTTTCGCTGCTGTAACACGCGAGTTGGCCGCAAGATTTGGATAAGAGGACCGTCGCGCGGTAACTTTTGCCGCTAATTTTCTCGAGCTTACAATTTTGGACGACGGCGTTGCCGTTCATCATTTTCGTGAGGCCAAAACAGGCGAAGCGGATGTTGGCGCGCTTGAGTTTCTTAATCAGCTGTTGGGTGGTTTTCTTTTCGGCGTTGTTAGTCTTTGCGCTTCCACTTTCGACGCTACTCTCCGTCATGGAAACTGGTGGTTTAGCTTTGACTGGTGACCTAATTTCAGGAGTAGCTGGTACAGACGTGTCCAAAGACGATAATCCTTCCTCATCGATGGATTCGTCTGGTGCGGAGCGTCTGGCACGAAAGGACTCAAACACGGGCGTGATGGTGAACACGTCCCAATCTTTGCGCGTTAAGGCGATTTCGGTCGCTTCGTGCAGACGCAAGACGTCGACATCGCCGGTTCGGTGCGAACGCACGGCAAACATTTGATCACCTATTGCATCCGGTCCGTTGTTATTATTCAGTCCGGATGAATCTTTTCTACTCGAGACTTCCTCGTCTTCCTGTTGACTATTATTACTACCGCCGTATTGGGAACGAAAGCCTTCGATATCTCGCGGTCGCACGCGCGCGGTCACCGCTTGGGTATCTTTACCGCCAAACGAGACGTACTGATTTACCTCTCGGGACCAACACGCGCCTTGAACGTTGAACGTTCCGACAATACCACCGACACTGTTTCTATTCCATATTTTCAACGCCGTCTTCCCATCTCGACACACGTCTTTGAACAAACAATCTCTCGTCGGGCGTCCGGGAAATTTCCCGCGTAAAATCGCCCCAGAGGGCATGACAAGCTGGCCTAAAACGTTAAAGTCGTGTTTATCCGGGTGATCGGAAACATATATTGGGCATCCACCAACCGCTCTCGCGGCGGCGTGTAAACCTCCCGTACTCGAAGCCGATTGAAACATGTCCCAATCCGGGATGACAATCTCACCCATAAACATAGAGTTATAGGACACGTTGACAATGTGAACTGTGTGCGAAGCCTCGTTGGTCGGATAGAAATCGTCCGACACTCTCGCTAAGTTTGACATTTTGAAATTGTACAAGTTTTCCGTGGAATGGCACATGCAATTAATCAACCCATTGGTTGGAAAAAAATTCATGACGGATTTCTCTAGCGCTTCGTGTGTGTTTCTCGCAAACGCTGGACCTCCACCGTTTGGTCCGTTACCGTAACCTAACGCGCCAATAACGGCTTGGGCATCCACTTTGACACCGTCTACACCAGCCGCGGAGAGGTATTCGTGTAACTCGTTGTAAAAGTGTTGCATTTTCTCCGGCGCTGGGACGCCGACGCCGCACACAGTCAATGGATCCCACGCCTGCGAAGGCTCCACCGCTAACAACGACGGGTTATGCCTCGGATACTTCAGTTTCGCGCCAAATTCTCTCACGTTTTCTTCGTCCGGGTGCACCCCACCCCAATATCCAAGCAAAGCGTGCCAACAGTAGACGTAATCTACGTCGTACTTTTTCTTAATCGCTCGAACGACGTTGCCTAACCCGTCTATTTCGCCTCGTAGTTTGTTCTTTTCGTGTCCAGCTAAATCCATCTGCTGGTCCGCAGATCGCAACGAATCCAGCGAAGGTCTCGAATGCGAAAACTTTGGCGATCCCGGCGGGGACATTTTATCCAAAAAATCTAAACTGCCCACCGTTTTTATCGCCTTTTGCATCTTTTTTCCGGCTTTGCCCGCCAACGTCGCTAAACTCCCAAACGGCGACCGTTTCCCGCTAAAGCTACCTCTCCGGAACCCGGTAAAGTTAGAAAACTTTTTATTCGCTCGAATAGAGACGACCCTGTGGTTGAAATACGACAACGACGCCGTCTTCATGGCTACGAATGCGTACAACACGTAATTAATCAAAATGCGGAGGGTGTGCCAAAACACGCCGTGCGCTCGCATGGCGTGTAATCTCCGCCAATAAAACGCGTAGAACCACGCGGCAAAATACCCAGGCGGCTTAACTGTCGGCGTCGTCAATGGAGCTTGCGCTTCGTCGTCGTCTTCGTCGCCGTCATCGATGTATTCGTCTTCTTCTATGTCTTCATCGTTTTTGCTCGGTTCCCGGCTGTTGTCGTTACTAGTTCCTGCCGATGTCCGACTATTTCTATACTCCTTATCTGGTTCTACGTTTTGCCACCCATCGTCGATGATCACAAATCTCGGAGGTGAATTTCCGTTTTGCAAACTCGTCAATCCTTTCCCGATCCGTTTCGGACTGACTTTCTCGTAAAACGCATCCCACGTGCACCATCCGAACACGTCCGCCACCGGCGGAGTCACCTTCTCCTCTCGCGGTTTGAAGCTTCCTTTTAAAGCCAAGCTTGCCATTTTGATCGCCTTTTTCGACGCATCGTATGGGCTATTCGCCCACGATATGATTGCCACGTTATCAACGCCGTCTGCTTTCACTTCATCGCACGCGCTTTCGACGACGAGAAAAGACCCTCGCCTTTCCCACATCGGATGAAAGCCGGACAAAGTTGCTCTGAACTTATCTCCGGTTAGGGGCAAGATGCACACGTAACCCTCCCTCCCGTTCTCCCCGAGTTCTAACATCAAATACTGCGTCTCTGCGGGTAAATCCTTCCCTAAATCTCTGCCCCACGCCGGGGACATCCACCACAGTTTACATCTCGCCGTGCACACGAACGAACTCACCACCTCTTCCGTTATCGTGCTGAACTGCAACACGTGCCTACTTTGCGCGTCGTTCGGTGCATTCGTGGCCACTTTTCGCAAAATCTGCACCGACGGATCGCTCGATACGTGCGCTTGGTGCGACTTTGAAGCCATCGTGGACAACGAGAGCGATCCGCCGGAGAGTATCGGCCGAGAGTCCAACAACAGTTTTCCATTCGAGAACTCTATTTTCTTCGTCGTCGAGTTGTTGTTTGCGCTCATCGCGCGCGATATCTTTTCTCTCTCTCTCTCTTTCACCCTCGCTTACGAGCCACCCTCACGAATCGCCACAGAAATAAAACGCAATCGGACGTTCTTTTTATTTCGTCTCTCTTTCTTTCTCTCTCTCTCTCGCGCGCGTGTAAGTGTGCGTGTGTTCACGAATGAAGAAGAACCGGTTGGGGAAACTGCCTTGACGCCTTGACCCATGTTTAGGGTAGCAGAAATGGTTTGCTTTGTTTGTAAAATACGCGAAACAAACAAAGACAGAAGAAAAAGCACGCGCGCAAACGAACAAACAAACAAACAAACAAACAAACATGTTCTCCTCGATTTCGTTCAACAACAGGAAAGAGGAAGATCCGATGGAAACGATCGCTCGAGAGTTCGATCGCGAGGACGCGGTGGCAAAGTTAGAGAGAGAATGCGAAGCGTTGGAAGACATGGAGAAGAAGTATCAGGAAGAACTGAAGGAGAAGAAACTCGAAGAGGAAGAGAAGAAGAGTACTCTTGAGAAGGAGCTAAAGAAAGCAAAGGAGCGAGAGGAGGAGCTGAGACACCTCCAAGAGGAGATGGATCATCAGGAGACAGAAATCGTTCGGTTGAGAGAGGAGTTGAGGAGAGCGACGTTTGAGAATTTACGGAAGGAAGAGGAGAAGAGGAAAAACCGATTAAAATTATTAGGAGAGTACGAGGCTTTGGCGAGTCAAATGGAAGAGGTGAAAAAGTATCCGGAAGAGATTAAGAAGGAAGAGAAGATGAATGAGGTGGAGGCAGAGTTGAAGAAGATGTGCGAGAGTAAATTCGGGGACGTAAAGATTGAAACGTTCGAGGATTTCGGTGAGGAGATAAACGCGCAGTTCGATCGAATCATCGCAAAAGAGAAAAACTTGCAGGAGAAAACTTTGTTGGCAGCGAACGAGCTTTTGACGAAAAAAGGCGGCGCTTTTGCGCACGACGTGAACGACAGAAAGAGAAAAGAACCTATGGAGAAAGAAGAAGAAGAAGAAAGAGAGGGAGAAGTTGAACCAGCCACGCCGGTTGGCGAGAATAAGCACGAGGCTTCATAGTTTTGCCGATGCAGCGAGAAAAGGAAAGGAGTGAGACACAAACTTTAAAGAATATTGTTTTACTGATCATTTTTGAACATACAATTACAAATACACTGTTATAATGATGAAAGCCCATCCATGCAAAGCGACCGGGAAGAGGGGATTATTGATCTATTCTACCTATTTTTCTCTCCCGCGCCCCAAAAATACTAAAATTATTGCTTTCATTTTTATTGGTCAGGTTCTTGACCTTGTTGATACACGCGAAACGAGTTGGTTTCGAAACCTTTCTGCGCGACGTCGTCAGAACCATCACTACCACTGGAGCCTTGATTCTTATTACCTCCGGGTCGGTTTTGGTTTCTACTGCCGCTTCCGCTTCCACTTCCACTACCTCCGTTGTTATTGTTTCGGCGGGTAGCTCTCCCACCACTGACTTGCGCCGTAACCTTCTCCGCAGCGACGACAGCTGCCGCTCGTCGTGAGCGTCTTCCAGTCGTCGTCGTTGTTGTCGTCGTCGTCGTTGTCGCGTTTGTGATGGTATCTTTGTTACTGATGTTACCATCTTCCTTATTTTCACCATCTTCCGTGGCCTTATCGGAATCCGGACTTTGCTGTTTCTTGGCGACCGCGAGTTCAATCTCTTTCGGGACTTGAGGAACAGTCGTTGTTCGCGTCGCTGCAATCGTCTTCGCCGTTTTCCCTGCATCAGTAGCCGTTGTTGTCGTTTGTCCCGCCGCCTGAGCCTTTTCAGTCGTCCTCGGTTCGACGTCGGCGTTCTTCTTTTGCTCCGCGGCGGCATCAGCCATAGCTGCTAAACTCCCATTTCCAGCTTCATACTTAGCAGCACCTGCGGCGTACGCGTTGTTGTTTTGTAGTTGCTGTTGCGCCATCGCCATGTTACCCATTTGGTGGTGCTGAAGAAACTGTGCGAATGCATTCGGATCTTGCATCGCCGCCAACGCCGCCATTTGTGCGTTCCAATACTGCATCTGTTGATGTTGTTGAACCGCAGCCATCACGGCGCTATCACTACCGTTATTATTATTACTATTGTTATTGTTCGCTGCCGTCGTCGTCGGTCTCACGTAACCAGAGAATGCAGACTGCGAATTCGGCTTGAGTGTACTTGCTGCCTTCGCATCTTCGGAAACATCAGAATTCTTTGTTTTATCCGTCGTCGCGGTTGTCGTCGGTTTAGCTTCTTCCGCTTTAATTTTATTGTTCTTAGTATTATTCGCGTTAGTCGTCGTCGTCGTCGTCGTCGTCGTCGTCGTTGGTTTTACTTCATTGTTGTTATTCATAGTCGCAAAGTTCGGCATGAACCCACCAATGCCGTTGCTGTTTGCAGCGACAGCCGCCATATTCGGCATGCCCGGTAGACCTCCACCAAAGTTCATCGCGGTAAACATAGGATTCGCCGCCATGAGCGCTTGCAACTGCGACAACGGATTCGGAACTTCTTGTTGCATGGCGAGATGCGCGAGAAGCGGATTTGCCGTCGTATCATTGTTGTTTGCTCCATTCTTATTTTGTTGTTGTTGTTGTTGCAGTAACTGTTGCATCTGCATCTCTTGAATCATCCTGTTGCGAACCATTTCGGATGTGGCGTTCATGAGCGCCTGCGCCGCCGACGCGGACGCGTGCTGCTCAACCGCCGCAGCGTCAATCAAAGCGTCGTTCATCGTTTGCCCTTTTTTATTCACGAACGAACCGGATGGTAACGTACCCCGCATCTGTTTCTCGGTCAACGAACTTTGTTTTCTCGGGTACGGATGCGTCGGTTTCCGTTTCGGTCTCGCCGGGGGAATATCCGAAGCTGTAGTCTTCCCTCCCGTGGACATGCTCGACGTTCTCTTAATCACCGCCGGCTTATCTCCACTCGCTAAGTTATTCAATAGCTCTGCTTCGTCTAGTTCCTTTGAATTTCCCGTCACTTCGTCCTTATTCTTCTTTCCTATCAGCGCTTGAATCAACAACTTGGAATTATTATTCCCGCTCAACTTCTTTGCCGTCTCGGCGTCCTTCGCATTCTCTATCGTCGTACCTTCGCCGCTCGTATCCGTCGCTCCATCTTCCATATTCCCGCCACCTCTGGTAACGTCCGAAAGTTGATCCGCCTCTAAATTCTTCTGATGTTCCTTCTGTAACTTTGCGAAAAATTTTTGCGCGTGGCTTCGAATCTGCACCGCCGTTTTCGTCCCAATGTGCTCCTCGATTTTCCTCCACGCGCGTCCGTGTAACTTCAACGCCTCCACGAATCGCTCGTGCTCTTGTTCCGTCCACCGTTCGCGCTGTTTCGTGATCGTGTACGGTTTTCTCACTTTGACGGTTTGCCCGTTCACCGTGTGATGCGTCGGAGCTACCACCGTTTGCGCCGCTTGATGAGCTGTGAGGTGATGATGCAAGCCCCCATTCGTCGCCGTCGTCGGATAGCCGAGGTGGGGCAAAAAAGTCGGTGCCCCCGTGGCACCAACGGCGACGCTTTTTTGAACATTATTTGCCGTTGCGGTGACATTCGTGCCTCCTCCTCCGGCGCACAAGTTGTTCATCGCACCTCCCGCGCCATTCACGACCGGCTGCCCGTGGAGATTATAATTCACGAACGGAAACTGCGTCACGAAGTTGTTCGCGACGTTCGCGTTGTTTTGATTATTTTGTGGAAGATTGCGCGCGTTGTTTTGATTTTGTTGCTGCTGGCCTCCTGCCGCTGCGCCTCTTGCGGCGAGCATTTGGGCCATGAGCGCGTACTGTTGTTGTTGACTCGAATCGCCCATGGTTGGTGTTCGATTTCGCAGATTCGAGTCCGATGGTATATAAATAACGCTCTCGAGAGCTTCGGTGCGTCCTTCGCGGTTCGCGTGAGCGCTCGTTGATGTGTGAGCGTTACGACACGACGCGCGAATTTTTTGTCCGGTGCTCTTTTAGGTTAACCTACGACGCTTTTTGAATCGAAAAATCGAAAAAAAATCAAAAAAGCGCTCTCGAGAAAATCTGAAAAGACCAAAAAACGCCGCTTTTTGGATAAAAAAAAAAGAATAATAAGGGGTCCTCTTTAAAGGGCGAGCCGAGAACCGACCAGAGCACACACAGGCAGACAGACAGACAGACACACACACACACACGCCGCGCTCTCGCCAACGCGCGCGCGAGCTGTTCTTTCGTGTGCGCGTGCGCGCGTGTGTTTTTCTCCTCCTTCGTTTCGAAAACCAGAAAAACTTTTCGCGCGCTTTGTGTGGTTTTTTTTTTCCCTTTTTTCTCTCTCTTTCGTTTGTATTTTGGAGAAAAAGAGGCACTTTTCGCAATTTCCCCAAACGTCGAGAGATTCCAAGTAGATGATGATATTTCGGCGTCTCGAGGACCTTTTTTTTTCTTCTTCGGGGGCCTCCCAGAACCTCAGATTTTTCTTCTCACCTGTTCGTCATTTTTTGCCTTTTGCTTCTCTCTGCTTGCTGTTTTTGTCCACATCAGACACCAAAGAAGACAAAGTAATCAATAAAGATGGAGATGAAACTCGACATCGACGACGTCAGGTACGCTTCTTCTTCTTCTTCTTCGTCGTCGTTTGCTGTCGCGCGCGATGATGATGCGGTTTTTGTCGTGAGCGACGAAGAGTATCGACGCGCGGTCGTCGGTGCTTTGGTGGCTGGAAAAGAAAAGTCGGCATCACCGTTTTGGGAACGCGTGGAAACGCTTTTGGAGAAGGCGAAAACGACGAGGCTGTTACCGCTGGAGACGAGAGCGTTGGTTGGTGCGCTCAGAGAGAATAACGGGATGGACGCGCTTTTTTGTGGCGTCCCGTCGTCGTCGTCGTCGTCGTCGTCGTCGTCGTCGTCGATGATGATTTCGATGGTTGAAAATGTGTTTGAGAGTTCCAACCCAACGGTTGCTGGTGAGTTGTTTACGATGCGAGAGATATTTCGAGGAGGAGTCGACGTAGAAGAAGAAGAAGAAGAAGAAGAAGAACGAGACGATGATGAAGACAAAACGCTGTCGCGAAAAACGATGGAGTTTTGGGAAGCGGCGGTGAGTAGGATAGAGTTTGAATACGCGAGGAAGAAAGGTGTTGTCGGCGTCGGCGAGCTCGACAGAATGGAAGCCGCCGCGAGGCGCGTACGAACGCGGTACAACAATTTTCTTTCACGGTACGTCTACGCGTTAGACGCGAAATACAGAGAGGATAAAGAAAACAGAACATCAGTCGAAGCGATGGATAATTTAAAGTTACGAGTGTCGCTTTTAAAAGACGCGGTGATGAAACGCAAAGAGGGCGAGGCGTCGAGAATTTTTAGTAAAAAGTTTGCGTTGGAAGCGAAACATTTACTCGTGGAGTTGAAGATGCCTTCACCGGAAGCGGTGAAGCTGTATCAGTTCTTGTTAGCGAAAGTAGAGAGCAGAGATGTCGCGAGGCGCGAATAGAATTTAGCAGATGCGCATAGAATTAGTTAGATGTTGAAATCTTAATAGTCGACTTTGGGCAAAATACGTAATGTACAAAAATTTTCAAGTCATTCTTCTTCTCATTTCGACGGAGATGATGTTTCTCGGTACTCGGACGATTCCAGCGTGACCGTGTTTGTTTTCCCGAAAATGACGACTTCAGCGCGAACCACACCGTCTTCTAGCCGTTCGACGACGTTTCCGTGAAAGCCTTTGAACGGTCCGTTAAATATTTCTAAATCGTACGTCTTTTTCTTTTCTTTCTTTTGTTCCTCTTCGGTTGGATTCTCCGCTCTCAACTCTGCGACCCGTTCAGTGCGTTTCTTCATCTTCACGCCGTAAATGTTCGTCTCTTCTTCCTCTTTCTTCGATAAATCCATTTCGCTCATCAGCTCTTTAATTTTTGCATCGTATTCAGCTCTGGAAACGATCGTCGGCGCCGACGCTCGGATTAAACTTTCAAACAATCCGGGGTCAATCGGTTCGGCGATTTCGCGTCTCGTCGCCTCTCGTTTACCGAAACTCGTCGTCCCACCCGTCGCTAAGCCTTGGACAAAGTACTCGCCCTCTAAACTTCGAATGGTGTCTTGCGACATGTTTGCAATTTTCGCGAGAATGAACCCAGGTTGTATCGGTTCCCCCTCGACAATCAGTTGTCGAATTTCTAAATCCGTTCGCCCGAACGTCTCTTCTTCGGCTAAAACAAACCCCGGAGGAGGTTTTCGCGGACACCACACGTCTATCACTCCGGGAACGTTCAAACAGTTCGCCATCGCTGCATTTTCTCGCATTTCTGAACACTCAATCGTGTACCACATCGCTTCACTCGAAGACGAAGCGTTACTCTGTCCTCCCGATACCGATCCTTTCGCCTTCTCGCTCGTCGACGCGTTTACGAACGAGTTCAACAAATGGTCTCTCGCGTACGACCGCTTTCGCTCCGTCATCTCCTCCCCTTGAAACGTTTCTTTCAAAGCGTTCTCCACGCTTGCCGAATTCGCCACGGTAAACTCCGCGTCTTCAACACCCGGGGCGGAACTTTGCGCCGCCGAAGCCATCCTCCTCGCCGTCGTCGGCATCCTCCCACTTCGCAACCTCCTCCTCTCCCGTCGTTCGTTCAACTGTTTCGTCAGATCCTCTTTCTTCTCCTCTTCTTCTTTCTTCCTCATTTTATACATCTTCAAGGGATCCTTCCCGTCTTGTTCGTCCACTCTCGCCCGCGCCAGTCGTTCCGCAAGGTCGATTTTCTTCCCCGGCGACTGTGGCACTTTCAACGCTTTCAACGCTTCCTTCACCTCGGTCGCTTTCATCGCCGTCGCGTTCGCGAGAAACTCCTCGTACGTCTTCGTTTTCGCTTCCTCTTTTTCTCCTCCTTCGGCGCTCTCCTCCTCCGCGCTGCTCGCCGCCACCCGCACCGACGACCCTCTTCTCTTCGTCGTCCCATTCTTCGCCGCCACGACGACGACGACTTCAGCGGAAGGGAAAACGACACCTTTGACGTTTTCAGACGCTTTCGTCGAAACCGCCGCCGTCGGCGTCGCGACGGAAGAAGAGCGACGACGAGAAGGCGAAGAACTTTTCCTGCCGCCGCCGAAAAACGAACGCGCCGTCGTTGTCGTCAAAGTCGACGTCGTCGTCCCCATGTTGTTGTTGTTGTTGGTTTTGTTGTTCGCAACTCTCGTTTTTTTTTTTGCGTTTTTTATCTTTTTGTGGGGTAACTTGTTGTTTAGGGTTTTCGATTTTGGAACAAAAATTTTGTCCCCAACGAGTACACGCACGACCCACATTGTAAAGGTCGCGCGGATATACGCACGAGAGAGGTCCACAGACGCATCGAGAGAGAGAGAGAGAGAGAGAGAGAGAGAAAGAAAGGTCGCTGATATATATACATACACATCACAAAACGCGCGTTTAAAAGAAAGGAGAGAGCGTTCAGAAACACGCACGCACGATTAGAAGAGTAATGGCTCCGAGCAACTACGACGACGACGACGACAAGTACAACAAACCAGCGCCGAAAGGAGGACGGAAACCGCTTCCGGTTCCTAAATTCACCGCGCAAACTCCCCAGGCGAAAAAGAGATCGAACGATGACAAGATGACGACAAAGTCCGCGCACAGCTCGCCGAACGACCGCATCGTGGGAAGAGGCGGAGGATTGAATGGAAACAACGGCGAGTTTAATTCCGATCGGTTAGCTGCGAAGCTTGATTTTCTCTCCGCTCGAGTGAACTTTGAAGGCGAGGAGGAGACGCAATCGAAAGTCCACAACGCGTTGGACCGGTTGGCGTTTGCTACGCAAGTGCACAACACGGCGGACGCGTTCGGGCAAGCGCTGACAGATGCGAAGGATGAAGTCGGAGAGTACGCGATGAAAGCGGCGGAGACGATGGCGAGGTTTCAAGCGACGCAGTACGCGGCGAAGTGGATGCCTCTGGAAACGAACGTGAACTTGAAGCCGACGTACGTGAAGGTACCGGTGAGTACGGTGGAGCGGTTGAAATTTTACGAGGATGAAAACGTGCGGCAGATTGTCGCGCAACATTTGATCGAGAAAGAGACGATTTTAGCCGAGAACGCGGGGTTGAGAAGTTTAGTGCCTGGTTTGCAAGACGAGGTATCCTCGGAGGCGGTGGCGAATATTCGGGAGACGGAAGACGGCGTCAATCGCGCGTTGTTGTTAGCCGCGGTGGAGGAGATTGCAAAATTGAAGACGAGAGTGACGGTGTTGGAAGGCGAGGCGGCGAAACATCGAGTCACTTCCGCCGGGTTTGGGTTGATTGGAGTGAACAGCGAACATTCTGGGGAAATCGCCGAGCACGCGAGGAAATTAACGACAGAATTAGCGAGAGTGGAGGAAGATAACGGCAGACAGAAGTGGTTAATCGGCGAGAAGGATAAGGAGATTGAATCGATTAAATCAAAGTTCACGGATACGTATCAATATTCGTTAGAGGAAAGATTACAGGAAAGCACGGAAGCGTTGGAAGTTGCGGCGAACTTACAAGGAGAGCAGTTGCAATATTTAGAAGACCACGCGTTGAAAGTGCTGGCGGAAAAGAACGAAAAGTTGGACGATTTGGTGTACCAGTTGGAAACGATGGCGTCGCACCGAGCGCAAACGAGAGAACATTTGATAGCGTTTTTGGAACGAAACGACGAGACAGTGGTGTCTATTTTGTGTTCGTTGGCTGGATTTTCGAGCAAAAGAACGAAAGAGATTGTCGAAAACCGACGCTCTCGGTCGTTGACTGGGAGATTGGCGTGGTTAGGGAAGAACTTAAAGCCGGTGAGTAGCGCTTTGTCCAACGCGTTGATGGCGTGCGCGTCGCCGCCTGGAGGGATACCTCGCGAAGGCGACGCGATAGCAGGCGCGGCGACTGCGAGCACGAGCAATGGTGGAGACTCCGCGAATGTAGCAGCAGAGAAAACCAAAGAAACAGACACGAAAACGAATAGCGATAGCAAAGATGAAGAAGAGAAGAAAGGCGACGGGGCAACGACGACGGACGGAGACGGAGACGGAGGAGAAGCGAAAAAAGAAGAACAAAACGAAACGGCAATAAAAGTTCCCGAACGCTCTCGCTCGCGTCCAAAACCAAAAAGTCCTCGCCACGGTAAAAACGACACCGGTTTCCACGGTTTCGACGACCCGGAAGCTGCCGCGAAAGAGGCGAAAAGGAGAGCCAAAGAACGCGCCGCGCTACCGGCGCCGAAACTCATCGGTCGCGCCGCCGAAAGAGAAGCCGAGAAGGCGCGCGAAAGAGAGAAAAGCGGCTTCGGCGGCTTCGGCGAGGAAAGCTCCGACTCCGATTCCGATTAGTAGAGAGAAAGAGAGAGAGAGAGTTTTATGCTCTTGCATATTTATGTCATCGCGCGATGCCGTTTTGTTATATATATCGTAATGCGTTAAAAAATCTAGAACAACCACCTAACTCTTCGTCTTCGTCTTCGTCTTCTCCTCTTCTTTCCCGCTGCCGCCAACACCATCTTCACCATCACCACCACCACTCTCGCCCTCTCCGTCCCCACCGTCCATCTCACCGTAATACTCGGGATCTCTCAGCATGCACTCCCTCAGTTTCGCCGTTTGCTCGAAACATTTCGCCACGAAATCTTCCTCCTTCTCCTTCGCCGCGTCCACGCACTTCTCCCAACCGATGAATTCATTCTTGCACGACCCGCCTTTCATGTACGCGCAAAATCCGCACGTTTCCTCTTCTTCCTCTTCTTTT
>Ga0181600_10003071_pt1 | contig 12814 bp, 10 predicted proteins | sample 041ome_2_FD_132982 | JGI IMG/M metagenome (GOLD analysis project Ga0181600, IMG submission 132982) | Coastal salt marsh microbial communities from the Groves Creek Marsh, Skidaway Island, Georgia - 041406US metaG (megahit assembly) | ecosystem: Environmental > Aquatic > Marine > Intertidal zone... | reverse complement strand
GGAGCCCTAACAAATACCACATCGAACGCTGCTATAGCTTAGTGGTAGAGCGTCACTTTAGTACGAAGGCTTACGTCCAAACTAAATAGGTGAAGGTCCTGCGTTCGAACCGCAGTAGCAGCATACCTTAACTTTTTTAAGCCTATCAAATATTTTCTATTCAAACATGTGTGCTTTGAGTTGACTTTGACACACGTCGCCGACGGGAAAATCAGCCAGCGCGACGAGTGCTGATTATTCCACCGGGAATCGTCCGCAGAGCGCCGCTTTTGAAGAAGAGGAGGAGGATGGCATCCACGAGCGCGAGCTCTACCGCCGCCGCCAACAGAGGTGCGTCGACGCGTCCTCGCGATCCGCGCCACGTCCGACGCAACTCTTCGTTGCAGGATCTCTCCGCCTTCGTGAGACACTTTCCGCAACACCTGAGCTGGCGCGCGCAGCGCGAGTCGTTCGCGCACGAGGCTGCCCAGTACGCGCTGTGGGTGCCCTTTGCGGCGGGCGCGCACTACGCTGGAATGCGCACGCTCAGTTACCTCTTCGCGACGTGGTTCGTGTTGGGCGAGGCGATGCTGGTGTACATGCACGCGAATGCCAAGTCGAAATCCATCGTCGGCTTGCTGCGGTGGTGGCACATTTTGGTCGTCATGGCGTGCGCGGCGCTCGTCGTCGGGGTCCCGCTCGTGGGGACGTTTAAGAGGTTCGTGGCGGAGTATGTGTTTTTCGGTGTCATCGCCATGGCGTGCGTGTTTCCGCTCGTGCCCAAGCGTTTGACTCGCGACGTGCCGGACATGATTTACACGCTCGGGTTTCTCACCAGAAGTAGGCTCGGGAGGAGGAGCGACGTCGACGCGAGTTAGAAGTTAGTTAGATACACACACACACACACGCACACACTGTTTGTTATACCTATTATTACTACGTACTATCAGTATGTGCACGTACCGGTGTGAATCTTACGCCTCTGCGCCAAGTTGTTCGGCGCGCGAAGCGCTCACGAGGGCGTCGGTGATGTCCTCGAGTAGGAAACCATCCATGAGCGCACGGACGTCAGAAATCGTGACGTCAGAGACGCGATGGTCCTTGACGCGACCTTGGGCAAAATTGTAAGTTCGGATGCGTTCGCTTCGATCCGCGCTTCCGATGAGCGACGAACGAAGCTCGGAGCGCTCCTTGGCGAGCTTTTCGCGCTCCATCTCGTACAGTCTCGACTTGAGCACGCTGAACGCTTTGGCTTTGTTTTTGTGCTGTGAACGCTCATCCTGAATCACGACGGTGATGCCGGTGGGGATATGCGTCAGTCGCACTGCGCTGTTCGTCGTGTTGACGTGCTGACCGCCAGCTCCGCTGGCGCGCATCGTGTCGACGCGCACGTCTTCATCCTTAATGTCCATCTCCACCTCTTCAGCGTGCGGAAGCACGGCCACGGACGCGGTGCTAGTGTGGACTCTGCCTTGTGTCTCCGTCTCGGGCACGCGCTGTACCCTGTGCACTCCGGATTCGAATTTTAACCGTCCAAAGACGCCGTCGCCTAGTACCTCGGCGCTCGCCTCGCGAATACCCTTGCCATCCGTCTCGTTGAGGGTGAGAATGTCAAAGTGCCAGCCGCGCTTGCGACAGTGGAGCATGTACATGCGGAAGAGATCCGCCGCGAAAAGTGCCGCTTCGTCGCCGCCCGCGCCCGCGCGCACCTCGAGAATGGCGCCTCGTTCGTCCGCCTCGTCGCGCGGAAGAAACATGGTGCGCAAGTCGTAAATGGCTTCGGGTAACGGACCCTCTTCGAGCGTCGCGAGCTCTTCTCGAGCCATATCAACAATTTCCTTGTCATCTGCCGACGTTTCTGATTGTTGCGCCGTGTGAATCAGGTCTTCGAGCGACGCCTTTTCAGCAACGAGTGATTCGACAAGCTCATACTGCTCCACCATGGGCTCTATTCTACTCAACTCCTTGTTCGCCTCGATAACTTTGTCCACTTCCATTCCCGGGGTGGATATGAGCGCCACAAGTTCATCGCGACGTTCGCGAATCGTCCAACCTCTCGCGCGCAGAGCATCGATTTCAGTTGACGACGACGCGGCAGACGTCGAATACGATCGGCGCGTCGCCGACTCGATGCGCGATCCGACGCGAACAAGCGACGCCTCGCGGAATCTCGGGGCGATGAGCTGCACGCCGATGGGTAGTCCACTCACACGCGAGCGCGCCATGGGCATTGACATGGCTGGCAATCCCGCGAGCGACGCCGGGACCGTCATGACATCGGCGGCGTACGTCTGCTCGGGAGGCTGAGACTCCAAGTCCTCGAGCTTGGGCGCCGTGGACACGCTCGAGGGCGTGAGCAACAGATCCACCCCGCGCTGCGAAGACGTTTTGCGAAAGATGTTTTCGAAATCGTCGGCGACGAGACGTCGAACGCGCTGCGCCTTTTCAAAGTAAGCCGCCGTCCGCTCGCTACTCAGCGCAAACGTGCCGACCAAGACGCGTCGCCTCACCTCATCGCCAAAACCCGCCTCGCGCGCTTTGGCGACGGCGGACTGGAATCCCTCCTTGAGAAACGCCTCTCTTGGAAGTTGTTCACGCAAATCGCCGTATCGGAGACCGTCGTATCGCGCGAGATTGCTCGACGCCTCGGCGGGCGCGACGACGTAGTAACACGGAAGCGCATCCTTGGTGTGCGGCATCTTCACCGGCACAATCTCCGCCCCGAGCGATTTTATCAATCTCGCCGCTTCGTTCCACACGTCGTACGTCTCTTGACTCATCTCCTCCACCGCGTACTCCTCTGGGATCCCGATTCGCAATCCCGCAAGCACGTCGGCGTCGACAGCTCCGGCGACCGCTCGACGTGCTTCCTCGTCCAACGCCTCGCACCGCCCGACCGTCGTGGGATCGAGCGCGTCCTCCCCTTGCATCGCCGCGAGTACGATACCGGCGTCGCCGACCGTTCTAGCCAACACCCCGACAGTGTCCAACGAACTACAATACGAAATCAATCCGAACCGACTCACTCTTCCGTAAGACGGTTTCAATCCTACGACGCCGCAATACGCCGCCGGCAACCGCACGCTCCCACCCGTGTCGCTGCCGAGCGCGTAAAACGCGCTCCCACTCGCGACAGCCGCCGCCGATCCCCCACTTGATCCCCCGCTCGATCGTGCACCGTCCCTGGACGTCGGATTGAGCGTCACCCCGTACGCGCTCGTATTTGTGTGACTCCCCATGCCAAACTCGTCCAGGTTCGTCTTGCCGATCATCACCCCACCAGAACCCGCTCTCAACCTCCCCACGCTCGTGGCGTCGTGCGGAGACCTGTACCCTCTCAACATCGCCGACCCCGCCGTCGTCGCCCCGTCCCTCGCGCACAGGTTGTCCTTGACAGCGAACGGAACGCCGTCGAGAGCCCCGAGCGTCTCTCCCGTTGCTCGTCTCTCATCCGACGCTCGCGCGTCTCGCGCCGACACCGACGCCAGCGATGCCGCCGCCGCCGCCGCGGAGGTACCACCGGTGCTCTCTTCCGGGACGTACGCCCGCGCGATGAGCGCGTCGACGTCCACGCGTCGTCTCGCGTGCGCGCAGAGTTCGCTCGATGTGAGTTCACCGTTCGCGAGCGCGCGCGCCGCTTCGACAATCGTCGTCGGCCAGTGCGCCGTCGACAAGGTTCGCGACGCCAACGCCGACGATGCCGATGCCGACGCCGACGATGCCGACGCGCGTCGCGCGACGGCGGCGACGGCGCCCGACATGTGTGTGAGAAACCGAAGTCGTTCGCCTCACACTGACGACAGTGTGCGACGCCCGGGCGATCAGTTCCATGCCGACGCGCGCGACGTTCAGCGCACCGCGCGTCGCGTCGCCATCAAAGACGACGACGCGCGCGTCGTCCGCGTCTCGATGTCGCTCGGCGTGGCGACTGAACGCGCGACGCCACCGAAACGTCGATGGTGACGAAGTGAAAGTTGTTCGTTGCGAAAACGTCCCGCGGACGGCGACGATGGGCGCGTGCGCCGCGGCTGTGCTGACAATGTGCGTCGTGACGACGTCGTGCGCGGCGACGGTGGCGGACGAGGACCCGATCGAGCCATTCGGAGTCTACGGCACGGTTGAAAAGGAGTTTTCCGTCAATGTCATGGATGAAAATGGAACGAAAATCATCGGAAGGAAGCGAGGGATGACTGTGAAATCGTGCGTGAACATTGTGCCGTCGTCGAGAATGGGAATGGGTGGGAGACCGCCGGCGGCGCTGCGACCGGCGGCGTGCGAGGGGGCGGAAACGCTGGGGGCGATTACGAGCGAGCGAGACATGTTACCGGCGTGCGCGCCGGCGTGTAAAGCGAGCTGCGCGAGGGCGTTGAGGGAGTACGACGCCGGTCAGAGGGCGACGACGGGGTTCGGGGTGGGGAAGCGCGAGTCGGAAAAGGTGCTAAAATCGTGCGTCGTGACGTGCGGGAAGGATTGCGTTAAGCCGGGCAGGTTTTTCGACTATATCATCCCGTTTCGGTTTTGAGAGAGCGAGCAGAGTTGTTGTACAGTGTGCGTAAGTTAGGCGTGTGTTGCGTTGTGATGGATGCTATAGAAAGTATGCGTTTACGTCTTGTTTTTACCGCGTCGTCGTCATCTTCGTCGCTCGTCGGTGTTTCCGAGACATTTTTCAGCGTTTCCTAGAAAATGTCAACCGATGAGATTGTCGAAGGTGTGTGGTATTCCTGATTAAATATCGTTGTTACACCGCGTGTCGCGTCGCTAATCGTTAGACACGACGGGCTCGTACTCGGACTTTGCTTTTTCGTACGCCGCTTTGGCCTCCTTGGCGTCACTCTCGTATTTTGCCTTGCGATCGGCGTCTAAATTCGACCACATTTCACCCAACGCCTTGGAGACATCTCCAATCTTATACTCGGGATGCGCCGCCTTGACGTTGGCGCGCTCGTCAGCGGAAAAGGCGAAAAATGCCGTGAGCGGTTTCTTCACGCCCGGAATCTCCACCTCCGTTTTCTTTGTCTTCTTTGTCTTCTTCTTCTCCATTTTGGCTGACGACGACTCTTCTCCGTCTTCAACGTCGTCATCCTTTTTCTTTTTAGATTTGGTCGCCTTGGCCGTCTTTTTGGCGTACCTTCCGCGCGTGCGCGGTGGCCTTTCCGCCTTTTTACGCAAGAGCTCCAGAGCCTCTTCGAGATTGACGTTATCCACAGATTCGACGCGTTTCAACACCGATTTTCCGATTGAGGCGTTGACGCCGTCGCACGCCACGTAGTAGCCAAACGGTCCTATGTTCACCGAGACGGTTGCGCCGCTCTCCGGGTGCGCGCCAATCTCTTTCGGGTACTGAAACATCCTGAACGCATCATCGAGCGTGATTTCTTCCACTTTTTTCCCAATGTTCGTCACCCCGACCCGTCGAGGCGCCGGCGGTTTCTTTGTTTTTTTCTTCTTTTTGCCATCTTCAGAAACCTCTGGTTCGGCAGGCGGTTCCTGAACGCCGAGCTGAAGGTAGGGACCGTACGGGCCGAGTCTTAGGCTGATTTCTTTACCCGTCGCGGGATCGTCACCGAGAATTTTCGGGTAAAGGACGACGTCTTCGCCATCCGAGGGAGAGGCAAAGTCTGGATCATCCGTGTCGTTGACGATTGCGCCACGAATCGGATGGAGCGGGTGCGTGAAACTGCACTCAGGATATCGGCTGCATCCGATGAAGCCACCCATCTTGGACGGTTTTAACCCCAACCTACCCGTCTTACAGCTTGGACAGCGTCTCGCATCGCTCACCGCCTCCTCGCTGTTCGCCGTCGACAGGGTTTGTCCGTCAGCGATTTGATCCGCGTTGACATGGACGTGTCCGTCGTACTGTGACTCACCGAAGAGATGGTGACCGAGCTTTTCATCCAACGCATCGATGACTTCGCTCACGCGTAGAGTCGATAGAGAAGAAATTTTCGTCGTGAAAGGTTCCCACCACTCCTTCAGCAGAGGCTTCCACTGCACCTCTTCGCGCGTGATCTCGTCCAACTTGTTTTCCAAATCCGCCGTAAAGCCGTAATCGACGTACGTCTCGAAATAATTTGTCAAAAACGCAGAGACTAACCGCCCGCGTGTCGTCGGTATGAGCGCCGATCCCTGCTTCGCGACGTATTCTCTCTGCGCGAGAACCTTGAGAATCGGCGCGTACGTGCTCGGACGACCGATACCACGCTCTTCCAATGCTCTCACGATGGAGCCATCCGTGTAGCGTGGCGGAGGAGACGTTTGGTGCTGTGTAGGTTCACACGCCAATGCATCGCCACCGTCGCCCTCGACTTTGATACGCTCTCCATCACTGAGCGATGGGAGCCACACATCGTCGGTCGGAGGCTCGCTCCCAGTGGAGGCGCGATAGGCTGCTAAAAATCCGGGAAACTTGAGTCTGTGTCCGTTCGCCTTGAGCCGCAAATCTCCGCTCTCCGAAGCCACCTCGGCAGCGATGCGATCCGTGAGCGCGGGACCCATTTGCGACGCCATCGTTCGCGCCCAAATGAGCGCATATAATCTCGCCTCATCGCTTCCGGGGCCTAATTTTTTCGCCACCTGCGCCGGGACGCGCCCAGCGCTCGTCGGTCGAATGGCTTCGTGCGCTTCTTGCGCATTCTTCTGCTTTGTCTTGAAGTACCGAGGCGTCTCTGGGACGTAGTCCTCGCCGAACAACTCCTTGGCCGTGTCTCGAAGGTTCTCAATCGCGTGTGTCGCGACGTAGATACCGTCTGTGCGCATGTACGTGATCAAACCCTCACCCATCCCGGCGCCTTCGTACAGACGTTGAGCCGCCGACATGGTTCTCGAAGCGCCGAAACCCAATTGCTTGTTCGCCTCCTGCTGCATGGTGGACGTCGTGAACGGCGGCCCGCTCGTGCGCTTCGCCTCGCTGTGCTTGATGGATGCCACCGTAAACGAATCGCACTCTCTAACCCGTCGCGCGTACTCCTCCGCCTGCTCGTTCGACGAAATGGTAAACTTGCCCAGTTTCGTTTCGTCGACGTGCGTCAACGCCGCCTCAAACGCCGGGCCATCCTCAGACTTGAGTCGTGCCTTGATGCTCCAATACGGCTCACTCACGAACGCCTCCACCTCTTCTTCGCGTTCGCACACCAACCGAAGCGCTACGCTCTGCACTCTTCCTGCCGACAGGCTCACGCTCGACGGAAGCTTGCGCCACAACAATCCCGAAAGCGTAAAACCAAACAGATAATCCAGCGCGCGTCGCGCCATGTACGCGTCAACCATCGGCGTACTGATATCCCTCGGCGCCGCCACCGCCTCCAACACTGCATTCTTCGTAATTTCGCCGAACGTCACCCTCTTCACCTCTAAATCATCCCGCAACAATCGCTTCTCCCGCAACACCTCGAGCAAGTGCCACGAAATCGCCTCCCCTTCCCTATCCGGATCCGTCGCCAACAGCAACACGTCCGCCCGCTTCACCGCGTCCGATATCGCTCGCATCGCCTCTCTCTGCCGACTCGTCGACGTCCACGTCATCGCGAACGACTCTTCCGGTCGCACGCTCCCTTGTTTATTCACCAAGTCGCGCACGTGTCCGTAACTCGCGAGCACGCGTGCGTCCGCGCCCAAGTACTTTTCGATCGTCTTCGCCTTGGCTGGGGACTCGACAATCATCAGCGTGCGACGCGGCGACGCGGACGTATCCGAACCGACGGCCAAAGCGCGAGTCAACGCCAGTCGCGCTCCGTCGGGGCGTCGGCGGTGCGTTCGAGTGGACGCCTCGCGAATGAACCTCTCGGTTAACGGTGACGAATTCCACGACGGCATCCCGCGCGCCGCTCGCGCGCCGTCACCGAACCCTCCCGATGACGACGCAGGAGACGAATATCGGCATCCAACCACGACGACAGCGCGCGCGGGAACGCTTCGACGCCGACGACGTGTCGTCGTCGTTGTCGTCGTCGTCCGAGCGTCTCGCATGCATCGACGTGCGAGTCTCTGTCTCGAAGCCGCCGCCGCCGCCGCCATGACGGTCGATGACGACGTCGACGCGTCCGACGACGCGATGCGCATCAATCTCCGCGCGATCGACCGCCGAGTAATCGTGTCCGGTGATCCGAAGGCGTCGGCGCGGTCGTGACTGCCGTCGTCCTCGTCGCTGAGCACTTAAAACGCTGCTGCACTGATTGACGCGCGTTTCGAACGAACAAACGAACGAACACTCACACCCGTCGTCGTCGCACGATGGCGCGCGGGACGTCGTCCGAGACGAAAAAGTACGGACAACCCCTCTACGCGTCGGCGTGGTTGGACGAACGCACCGCGCTCGTCGCCGGTGGGGGTGGTAAAAAGTCGAGCGGGATTCCGAACCGAATCTTGATCGCGTCGTATAACGCCGATGAAGACCAGCTCGGGGAGGCGGAATCGTGGACGCACACGGATGAGGACGCACCTCAGAGATTGGCGGCGCATCCGTCGAGAACACACGTAGTGTGCGCGTTCGGGGGGTCGTTGGGGGTGTTTAGAACGAGACGCAACGAAGCCGCGGTGACGAGTACACGAGGAGACCGGTCCGCGGGCGGCGGCGACGGAGCGGCGAGCGCGAGCAGGGCAAAACCGAGCTGGATCATTGAACCGTGTGTAGATTTAGGATTACCGCCTCGGGTGAGCGTGACGCCGGATGAGAGGGAGATTAAGTGCGCGGCGTTCAACGGACAAGGGACTCGGTTGGCGCTCGGTTTGGAGAGCGGCGAGGTGAAAATTTTGTCTTGGCCCTCTCTTGAGGTGGAGAAGGAGCTCGGGGCGCACGAAAAGGGGGCGGTGACCGACATCGCCTGGGCCCCCGATGGGGATGGGTTGTTGACGACGTCAGCGGAAAATGCGACGACAAGTAACATTGGTCGAGGCGCGTGCGTGTGGAGCGTTGAACGCGGCGAGCGCGTGCGCACTCTCTTTGATGAATCCATCGTCAAAACGCGGGCTCGAAACGTCGTGTTTCGCGGCGCGGCGTTCGGTCCAAAATTATCGTCTTCCACGAGCGGCGTCGCGTGGACGGGTTTAAACCTCGACGGCGAAGGGTGGGTCGTCAAGTGGGACACAGCGACATGGAGAGTGCTCAGCAAGGCGCGCGTCTTCAACAAGGAACCAATCTCTGGGTTCGCCGTCAACGCCCAGGGCACACTCGTCGCCGTTGGAAGCTCCGAGGGCCACGTTAAGGTGATGGACGCGCTCAAGTTTACCCCAATCAAACGCGTCAAAGGGGCGCACATGATTTTCGTAACCACCATGGCGTGGAATCCAAAAGGGAACGTTATCCTCTCCGGATCAGCCGACGCGAGCGGTAACGCGATGAAGATTCGAAAGCGCTCCTGGACGCTCAGACTCATCTTGTGGCTGACAGTCCTCGTCCTTCTCACCCTTTTCTGGCTCACGATTCTGCAGTTTCTCTTCCCCGATCCGCTCGTCCAAGCGCTGGAAAGTGGCGACTTTTCCCGTGCCGCCCAAGCGGTGTCCGACTACTTTTCCGAGGGTAAAAACCACGCCGGCGCGCTCGACCAACTCGAAGAGATGGTCGAAGACGTCGTCGCCACTACTGCGGCGGCGGACGCTATGCCCACCCTCGGAAGAGACGAGCTCTAACACCTTCCTTGTAACAGCTGCCGGTTGTACTCACTTGTCTCTCTTACTTTTAGTTAGTTTTACAAACGCGCGTCGCGCGCCGTCTACGAAACTACTATACACACCGCACGCTCTCATCGCCCACCATCGTCCTCGTTCGATGCAATGTCCCGCACGCTTCGCTCCAACTCTTCGATCCGGTCCCCCATCTCATCAATCTTCGTGATGATCGCATCGCTCATCGTTCGAAACCGTTCCTCCATCTGTTCCAACACCCTACGCGCCGTTTCCTCTGGCGTCTTCTCCGCCGCCGCCGCCGGCGTCGTCGTCACGCCCGAACCCGAACTCGTCGTTTTATCCATCGTCGTCGTCGTCGTCGTCGTCCACGCTGTGTCGTCCATCGTCCAGAGTCAGAAGAGAAACGCACACACAGATTCTCTGAGCGCCGATCAACACCCGGAATGGAATGGATACGATGACGGTTCGTGACTCGTTAAATTGAGTCAAGCCCATCTGCCTCAGGTTTTCCCACTCTCGCGGATCGGGTTCGATCGAACGATCGCTCGATCGGGCGCGACACTTTGTGACGACGACGACGACGACGACCGTCGACCATCGACGAAAAGTAAATCATCATCATGTTCGCGGCGAGAGCGTTGAAACGGGCGAGTAAGATGCAGAGCGCGGCGGCGCACGCGACGCGTGGGTACAAGGTTGCGGTGCTCGGTGCGGCGGGTGGCATCGGCCAACCGTGCGGTTTGTTGATGAAGATGAACCCGTTGGTGACGGAATTGGCGCTGTATGATATCGCGGGAACGCCCGGTGTCGCGGCGGATGTGTCGCACGTGAACACGGCGGCGCAGACGAAGGGATACGCCGGGGATGCGGAACTCGGGGCGGCGTTGAAGGATGCCGACGTGGTGATCATTCCGGCGGGCGTGCCGCGCAAGCCGGGTATGACTCGGGACGACTTGTTTGCGATTAACGGTGGGATCGTCAAGGGTTTGGTTGAAGCTATCGCGGATAACTGCCCGAATGCTATGATTAACATGATCTCCAACCCGGTGAACTCGACGGTGCCGATCGCGGCTGAGGTGTTGAAGGCGAAGGGCAAGTACGACGCGAGAAAGCTCTTCGGGGTGACGACGCTCGACGTGGTGCGCGCCAAGACGTTTTACGCCGAAAAGGCGGGCCTCGAGACGGCACGCGTTGACGTTCCGGTCGTCGGCGGTCACGCCGGGATCACCATTCTCCCGCTCTTCTCTCAAGCGACGCCCAAGGCGACCAACTTGACCGACGCGGATATCGACGCGTTGACCAAGCGCACGCAAGACGGCGGTACCGAAGTTGTCGCCGCCAAGGCGGGTAAGGGCTCCGCCACGCTCTCCATGGCGTACGCCGGCGCTCTCTTCGCCGACGCGTGCTTGCGCGCCAAGAATGGCGAGGCGAACATTGTCGAGTGTACCTACGTCGAGTCCAAGGTGACTGAGGCGCCGTTCTTTGCCTCCAAGGTGACTCTCGGCCGCGAAGGCGTCGACACCATCCACGGTCTCGGCTCCCTCACCGCTTACGAACAAGCCAACCTCGACGCGATGATGCCGGAACTCCACGACTCGATCAAGAAGGGTGTCGATTTCGTCAAGGGTGCGTAAATACGTAAACTTGACGTTTTTGTGCAAATCTTCCTCCTCTCACAACCCGCTTGTCATATAAATACAAAATACTACCTACAAAAATCTCCTTCCTACACGACGTATAAATATAGCTTGTTGAACGCCGACGCGTCTACCCCACCCTTGGGCCTATCTCTAGAGCTTGCGAACCCTTCCGATTTCACCAACCTCCCGTCCCACACGTCCTCTGGCATGCGAAACACGTACGTCACGACACGGCTTCCCGGCGTGAGTTCGTCGAGCAATTTCGCCGAAATCTTTGCGTTTCCCTTGGGAAGGAGGTACGAAAATACCACCGTGGCTTCTTTCACGGAGACATCGAACGCCGAAGCGTGCTCTATGCGCACTCGATCGCTCGCGCCGGCTGTATCGTTTTCGGCGGACGGGCAGTCAGTCTTCTGGATAAACAATCAGCACCAACACAATTTGCGAAACGACGCCTCAACACGCACCTCTTTCGACGCGCGCGCGCGCCAACGCACACGCCGCGGCGTCAATTTCCACCCCGACGCCTCGCGCGCCTCGTTCCGTCGCCGCCGCGACGCACACGCGTCCATCGTTACACCCCAAGTCGTAGACCACATCGTTCGGTCCGACGTCGGCAAAGTCGAGCGCGCGGCGAACCATGAGCTCAGGCGTGGCGCTGATTGGACCAAGGTCTTCATCATCGGCGGCGACGGTGTACGGCATGATGGGCGCGGCGTTCCCTCCGCGGCGACAAGTCTCGTCTCGTCTCGTTTCGGTTGCAGCTAGCTAGCTCTTCGGAAAACAACAAATCCGCGGTTCGTGAACCACGAAAGAGTATGGGGGTCGAAAAGCCATGTGAAGGCACATTGGCTTTGGACGCGACGTAGGGCGACGCGAGGCCGGGATGGAGACGCTGGATGGCGGAGCCTGGATTCGAAAGGCGCCATGGGGGGTTCTGCGATGATCGCGTCGCGCGTTTCGTGAGGATTTTAGCTTTGTTCGGGGTGAGATGCGTAGGCGGAGCGCGCGAGTAGACTCTCGTTTGACGTCATGTCAAAGGACTTGAATCAGTTTACGGCGGGTCGTTCAGCGGGGTATCACCCGTCAATGCGATCGTTCGCTAGATTGAAATGAAGTCTAACTCGTCAAGGGGTCATGCCGGGATGGATTGCCGATTGGGCGACGCGCCCGGCTTCTACGCTGAGAAGTTGTGTCGTCGCATTTGACGACGTACGCAAACAACGGCTTTGGACGTCATGGAAACGTCGAGCACGGCGATGAGAGAGTCTCAAAATCAGTCAAGAGTCAGGTGATTCTTTCTTTCAATGGATTTCTTTATGTTTCGCACGAGCTGGATCGGTTTCGGAACAGTTTGCATCCTTGGACGGGAAACGCCGAGCGAGCAGTCGGCTCCAACCCGGGCCGGGCCATCGGGAAGGCTCATCGGACGATCCATTAAAGTATTTACACTGGTGGTTACACATTTCCAGCGCAAAAATGGTATCAGAACGTATAGGCAAGCAGTTACGGCGTCGAAACACAAGGGATAAACACCCGTAAGAAGTTGACGTTCACCCACGTCTTTCTCG
>Ga0181600_10003064_pt1 | contig 12837 bp, 13 predicted proteins | sample 041ome_2_FD_132982 | JGI IMG/M metagenome (GOLD analysis project Ga0181600, IMG submission 132982) | Coastal salt marsh microbial communities from the Groves Creek Marsh, Skidaway Island, Georgia - 041406US metaG (megahit assembly) | ecosystem: Environmental > Aquatic > Marine > Intertidal zone... | reverse complement strand
CATAGGCATACCTACCATAGCACTGAACAAGGTTGGTTGGCTTGCATTCAAGTCAACTTGAGCAAGACGTTCACCATCAATCGTACACTTTAGCCTGTAGGAACTATTCATACTTGTCCAAGCACCATAGAACCTACCACCACTATCTAATCTACCATCGTGGTATACTCGTGTAGCTGATGCTGCGTAGCCCCTTACCCCATTACCAAGCTGCGGTGAGGCCAGAGGATGCTTACTCCAGAAGGTGTTAAGTCCTTCCACTTCCATACTGGCAACAGTGTAAGCCTTACCAAAAGTTTTTCTCACCTCTTGCAATTTCATTTTAGGCTTACGTCTTTTAGTCAGCTTTCTTGCTACCCTCCTGGCTCGACTTTCTTCTACTCCTACTAAAACAGTTGGCCTACCAGTCTCTATAAACTCAGCCTCTACGAAACCATCTATGTGCAATATGTTGTCGTTAAGGAAGAACGATCTCATAGTTCCCAACCAACGTAACTTGTCTTCTTCATCACGCCAGAAGTGTCTCAGTCCTGTTAGTTCTATAAGCTCTATAAAATCACCTGCTACAAGGGCTTTCTGTACCTTTTGGGCTATCTCGTAACCTGCAAAAGGATACTGGCTCCACCAATCTCTATTAGAAGAAATAGCCACCGCATCAGGAAAGTTCTTACCTTCATCACTTAGGCTGAAAGCCCTTTGTGCTGCTGCCAAGAAACCACAAACTACTAGCTTCTGTTTCTCTACTGATGTGGGTCTGTCTTCTGGTAGGTTTAAGGCCCAGTGAACTTTGTCCACTATGTCTTTAGCTTGTTCATTATATGGCTCGTAGATTGGACGTAGGGGTATCGTTTCATCCCTCAACATCTGCAACTTTTGAATTATATCGTCCATTGTTTAGACCATACTAAAAGAACAGCCACGAAATAGCTGCTATCAGTACAAGATAAGTTATTGCTCTAAACCAAAGTGGTGCTTCTTCTGGTGGCTCTGACATAAGTAATAAACCTTATTGTTCCAGCTTGAGCTTTCCACTTTATAGACTCAAATACTGAACAAAACTAAATACTTTTTAATAGTTTTGAGATCATACCCCATCCCGTACGAACTCCCTATGGAGCTGATGGAGCTCCAACCACCTATCTGATCAATTATTTCTAACGGGCATTCCACGGTCCTCAGACGATCTCTGAAGGTATGCCTAAGACAATGAGCTGTAAGACCATTAAAGTCTTTCTTGAGCCACTTACCGAGGGCAGCAGAGGCATGGTCAGCTTTACAACTTCCTGCCCTCACATACCTTGGGAATAGATACTTCTCACTACTGTCTGTTAGTGCTTGCTCCATAGCAGTCTTGGCAAAACCAACGAGAGGTAACGTCCTCTCACTATTCTTGGTCTTTAATCGTCTGATGGAGTTAGGTCTAATATGAATAAGCTCCTGCTCCATGTCGATGTCTTGTAGTTCCAATCCAACAATCTCTGCTAATCTACAGCCTGTCTCCCCAAGGAGTGGCATCAAAAGCTTAATCTGACTGCCAGAGGCCAAAGCTGTCTCGTAGCCCCAAAGCAACTGTTCATTGGTAAATGTCCCTCTCTTGGAAACATCATCTCCTTCGTTCTTGATAATTAATCTTGTGAAGGGATTACGTTTATCTAAATCCAACTCTGCATAGGCATAGTTTAGGATAGCACTCAGGCTATTGATCCTCCTTCTTATTGTTGCTGTCTTGTTGCCCTTCAATGTGAGGTGATAAACAAAGAGCTTTGCATCTTCTCTTGTGTAGTCAGCAACCTCTCTATTTCCTGCAAGTGAAATGAATGTATCGACTGCTGTTCTTGGAGGTATCTCATCTATGTGCCTGAGAGACAGATACTCCTCAGTAACCTCAGACAATAAATACGACTTTGGCTTAAAGCTCTCTACAACTTGCTCGACATTCACAGGCAGTACCTCTGCCATGTTATTCCAAGAACTCTCTAAGACCTTACTTAATCTTTGTGAAAGCTCTGCGGCTTCAACAGAGCATTTAGAAAGTGCCTGACGTATGTGAGAACCATAGGCTCCCACTGCGTGTTTAGGCACACGTCTGTTATAGTAATAGGTGCCAGAACGACTAATTGTGTACTGAATGTGTGACATGGAGACACTCCCTCATCAAGAATTGCAAAGGAATATCAATGACTTGTATACGGAAGTTGGTGCCCAAGGAGAGATTCGAACTCTCACGCCCGTGAAGGCGGGGGATTTTGAATCCCCTGCGTCTACCATTCCGCCACTTGGGCACTTGGTGGGTGATTAAACAAATGTTTCGCCAAGGTCCAGAGGGAAAACACGCTTGACTGTAAAAGTTTTGCATGTTTTTTCCGCTTCACAGGTTTAGAGGTTATGATGCTACGATCCCTATATTATTGGACCTTGCGTATGTCCGTAAATCATCGTGCAATTTGGATCTTGGCCGTGGTTGCGTTTGTCGAATCTTCGTTTTTTCCGGTCCCTGTCGATGTCATGCTGATCCCAATGGTTTTGGCGGCACGACATCGTGCATCGCTTTATGCATTCGTTGCGATGGTGTTTTCGGTTCTTGGGGGATTGTTTGGCTACTTGATCGGCATGTTCGCCTTTGAACAAATTGCAGAACCCTTATTGATCGCCCTGGGTAAAGCGGATGCCATGGCCGAATATGCAATACGGTTTAACGACATGGGGTTTTGGACCGTGCTGATGGCGGGCGTCACCCCCTTTCCGTTCAAGGTGATCACAATCATGTCTGGTGCAACGGCGATGCCGCTTTGGTTATTTGTTTCCACTGCGATCATTGCGCGCTCTGTTCGGTTCTTTTTAGTGTGTGGTTTGCTTTACTTTTTCGGCCCACCCATCAAATCATTTATTGAACGCTATCTGGGTTGGGTGTTCGCTGCGGGATTAGCCGTACTGTTTTTGGGCTTTTTAGGGGTACAATATCTATGACGGGACGTAGATTGGGATTGATTGCCACACTTGGATCACTGGGAATGATGATAGCCGCGCTTGGCTTTCAATATTTCGGCGAATTGCCCCCTTGTAAGTTGTGCTATTGGCAACGCTATCCACATATATCCGCGATTGGGATTGGCATTCTGTTCTTATTGCTCGCCTATCGCAGTTTGTTATTACTGGGCGCTTTATCCGCACTAACCACTAGCATTATCGGCGTTTATCATGTGGGCGTTGAGCAAAAATGGTGGCAGGGACCAGATACCTGCTCATCATCATCGTCAGACGGGCTTAACATTGATGAATTGCTGGATCAAATCATGACGGCGCCACTGGTGCGATGTGATGAAATTGCTTGGTCTCTGATGGGTATTTCCATGGCAGGATGGAACGCCATCGTGTCCTTTGCACTTGTTCTTATGTGGGTCACAGCTTTCAAAACAACAAGAGTTTAAATATAATCGGCACGCTGCAAACTGTATTTGGCCATCTTTTCGTTTAACGTTCGGCGCGGTAGGCACAGTTCTTCCATTACCTTGGCAATAGACCCTTTGTGACGGCGCATGGTGTTGTCGATTAACATTCGTTCAAAAGCCTCTACATATTCCTTAAGCGGTTTGCCTTCCGTTGTGACAACGGTCGTCATTTCATCCTCGTCCGTCATCAACAGAGATGAGATTGACCCCTCGCCCCGTCTGGATTGCAGCACGGCTTGTTCTGCCACATTCATCAACTGACGTACATTTCCAGGCCATGGCGCCTGTAACAATTGCGCGGCGTCTTGGGCCGAAATTGCGGGTGCATCACAGCCATAGTCATCCGCAAATTGTTCACATTGCCGATTGAACATTTCAAGAATGTCATCCCCACGCTTCCGCAAAGGTGGAACCGTTATTTGCAATGCTTTCAATCGGTACTGCAGATCCGGACGCAGTTTATCCGCTACAGATTTTCCTAACTCTTGTCCATTTCTGATCGCGATGATGCGTGTTTCGGCGGGCGTGCCTTGGGCGTCTATTTCGGCCAATAGTTTACCTTGAACATGTTCGCTTAACACCTCAATATCCTCCAGGACCAGCGTTCCGCCCCGCGCCTCCTCTATCGCCGGTAAAAAGCTATCGTCCGCGTAAACCGGTCCAAACAAACGTCGCAATAATGCATTCTCTTCAAAGGCGGAACAATTTATGATCACGAATTTTTTGACAGCACGATTGCTAACCGCATGCAGCGCATGAGCCACCAATGTTTTTCCTGTGCCCGTTTCCCCGTCAATCAGGATATGACCATCAGCCTGCGCAATATCTAAAATATCTTCGCGCAACCGCTGCATCGGGTTGGACTTGCCCATCAGCTTTTTCATTAATTGTGTGCTATCAGACAATTCGCGGCGCAACGCACGATTATCTAAGGTTAGACGGCGTCGTTGCGTGGCCTTTTTCGCCAGTTGGCTCATCGTGTCGGGGTTAAAAGGCTTTTCCAAAAAATTATAGGCCCCAACGCGCATCGCCTCGACCGCCATAGGGACATCCCCATGCCCTGTAATCATAATGACGGGCAGCGCGCTGTCTCGGGCCATTAATTGACGTAGAAATTGCATTCCGTCCATACCGGGCATCTTGATATCGCTAATGACGATACCAGGATAATCAGGACCGATCACCGCCAAGGCATCCTCTGCCTTGGCAAAACTTTCTGTGTCATATCCTGACAACGCAAGCCATTGTGTAATTGACAAACGCATGTCTTTTTCATCATCCACAATCGCGATTTTCATAGCCTTACCCATAGTTTACTCCGCAGCGTCGTATGGTTATTTTTCAGTGTTGTATTCGTCAATTGGGGGCAGGATAACCTCGAATACGGCTCCCCCGTCATCTGAATTGCGCGCCATTAACCGCCCGCCCATGTCGTTAACGATACCAGATGAAATTGCAAGGCCCAGCCCCGTCCCGTCTCCCGCTTGTTTAGTGGTGTAAAACGGCTCAAACAGATTATCAAGATTGGCAATTCCAAACCCGTTGTCTCGCACAGTTAAGGATATCATTTGCCCAGTGCTTAGAATGATCTCAATTTCGGGATCTTTGACGGTTTTGATGGCATCAACCGCGTTTCGAATCAGGTTGATCAAAACCTGTTCAATCCGCATCCGATCCCCCATAACCAAAGCATCCTGATCACTGATTACTTTACTGAGACGCACTTTGTGTTGCTGAAGCTGTGGATCCATCATCGCAAGAGAGGAAGAAACCGCATCTGCCATATTTACGGGCTGAAAACTTTCGCCCCCTTTGCGCGCATAGGATTTCAACTGATGTGTAATCGCGCCCATACGTTCCAGCAGATCATCAATACGCGAAAAGGCCGCCATCGCCTCATCTGAGCGATTTCGGCGCAGCAATAATGCAGCACCTGCCAAATATGTCTTCATCGCCGCCAATGGTTGGTTTAATTCATGCGACACCGCCGCCGACATTTCCCCCAAGGCCGCCAATTTCGAACTTTGCGCCAGACTTTGTTCCGCAACTTGCAGGTTCTCTTCCACTTTTTCGCGTTCTGCAATTTCGCGCTGCAGACGTTGGTTCAGAGCTCGCAAATCTTCGCTTTCGCGCTGGAACGACACCAAGCGCAAGGTATTTCGGCGGTTCAAGAAATAGAAACCCACGGCAAAAATCAAAGCAAATAACATAATTTCAAGGGCCAAAATCGCATTAATACGTTCGCGTACTGTTGAATAGGCCGTGAAATTCGTGATTTGCCATCCTTGGAAACCCAATCTACCCTGTTGGCGCATCACAGCGCGTCCTTGGAAATAACTGTCAAACTGTGAGTCAACCCCTGCCCAATCCGCCGTAAAGCGTAGCGCGCGATCAATCGCGCTTTCTGCGGGTTCTCGCTTCAAGGCCTCTACCTCGGTTAATCCACGCCAACGTGGTTCTGTTGAAAGCACAATGATACCACTGCTGTCAGAGACAAACACCGCATCGGCAATCCCCGCCCATGCACGTTCGAATTGAAGCAAATCCACCTCAACCAATATCACGCCCAAAGGGATATTCTGTGCCTCTAATCGTTTGGCATAATAAAAACCGAAACCACCGCTTTCTTTTTCGTCAACGTTGAACACCGTGTCATTCGACCGCATGGCGTCAACGAAATAGCCTTTTTCCCGATGGGCAGCTGCGATATTATGCCGCTCGGTCGAGGCAACGGTGCGACCATCCACATCCAACAGACTAAGTGAGGCAGCGTTGATTTCATCCAAGAAACTAATCAAACGAAGTGAAGTTTGTGAAAAATCTTTTGATTCCAACGCTGTGATCAACGACTGATCTCGTGCCAACAACTGGGGAACAATAGAGTTTCGTTGAAGTTCGCTTTTTAGGTTCCCACCATAAAGCGCCAATCGCAGTTCTGCACGGTTTGCCGTGCTTTGCGAAAATCGTTCCATCAAAAAGCTGTTGGTCAGAAAAAGCGTAACCGCAGCGATCACAAAAAGAATAGATATCACCAACCGCAGGCGCAGTGGACCGCGAACGTTTCGGATATTATCATCATCAGAATCACTATTTTTCGACGTCATACCGTCAAACCATACCAGCAAAAGATAGGCGTTACACCTTGGCGATTTGGTCCATCAATCCGGCAAAAAACGGCTGACCGTCTGTGCCACCCTGTGCAGGATCGGCCTAACGCTCTGGGTGGGGCATCATACCCAAAACACGGTGATTTTCCGACAGGACACCTGCGATACTGCGCACGGATCCGTTGGGATTATCGGCATAGGTAAAGGCAACGCGACCCTGATCAAACAATGCCTGAGCATCCTTATCATCTAGATTATAGTTCCCATCGTGGTGCGCGATTGGAATTGTAATCGTCTGGCCAATCTTATAAGCTGAAGTATATGCCGATTGGGTCGTTTCCACGTTCAATTCCACGTGTTTGCAAATATATTTCAAACCCGCATTGCGCAGCAAAGCACCCGGTAGTAGCCCCGTTTCAGTCAGCACCTGAAATCCGTTACAAACACCGAAAACATACCCACCGTGATTTGCGAATGCAACGACTGACTGACAAATCGGAGAGTGCGCAGCAATCGCGCCAACCCGCAAATAATCACCAAATGAAAATCCACCAGGGATCGCCACAAAATCTAACCCATCGGGCAAATCCGTATTTTTGTGCCACACCATTGACACATCTGCGCCCGCGGCCTGAAGAGCCACAGCCATGTCGCGATCACAGTTTGATCCGGGAAATTGAATAACGGCTGCGCGCATTAGCTTAACTCGATCTGATAACTTTCGATGACCGTGTTGGCCAATAGCTTCTCACACATCTCTTTGACTTCAACCTCTGCTGCGGCCTTGTCCGTGGTAGCCAGATTTAATTCGATCACCTTGCCCTGACGCACCCCTTGGACTCCATCAAAACCCAACGCAGAAAGCGCGTGGCGCACGGCCTCGCCCTGAGGATCAAGAACACCAGTTTTCAGCATGACATGTACACGGGCTTTCATCACTTATCCCTCTTATTCAACGATTGTAGGTTTTGGCATCGGCGCATTTTTGGGCAACACGCCCAAGCGACGCGCAACTTCGGAATAGGCATCTGTCAAATTTCCCAAATCACGGCGGAACACGTCTTTGTCTAATTTGCGGCCTGTTTCGATATCCCATAAACGGCAACTGTCGGGGCTAATTTCATCGGCGATGACCAAACGTTGATAATCGCCTTCATAAAAACGGCCAATTTCAATTTTGAAATCAACCAACCGAATACCTACGCCCAACATCAAGCCAGACATGAAATCATTTACTCGCAAGGCAAGTGACAGAATATCTTCCATATCTTGTTGTGTAGCCCAACCAAAGGCGGCAATATGTTCTTCGGTAACCAGCGGGTCCCCCAAACTATCGTCTTTGTAGCAGTATTCAACGATGGGGCGCGGCATCTGTGTGCCCTCTTCAATCCCCAGACGTTTCGAAATGGACCCTGCTGCATAGTTACGCACAATCACCTCAAGCGGGATGATTTCACATTTACGCACCAATTGTTCCCGCATATTCAGACGTTTGATGAAATGCGTTGGAATGCCAATTGCCTGTAGACCGTTCATGAAAAATTCAGACAAACGGTTATTCAAAACACCCTTGCCGTCGATCACATCTTTTTTTTCAGCGTTGAACGCGGTGGCGTCATCTTTGAAGTACTGAACAATGGTGCCAGGTTCAGGTCCTTCGTATAAAACTTTGGCCTTACCTTCATAAATTTTGGTGCGACGCGCCATTGGAAAACTTTCTATTCTGGATGGCGCCTCTTTAGGATAAATGGTTGCTTGATACAAGCACCCAATACGTATTGAGCCGTATTCATAATCAACGTGAATTTTATGAATTTGTTTTATGCCTCACTCTCTGACACCACGGACCTAATTATCAGGAGTATCCGATGACAAACGCATTTTTGAACATGCTAGACACCCGCGATTGGATTTTGGCAGATGGAGCCACAGGCACGAACCTTTTTAACATGGGCCTGTCATCGGGTGATGCACCTGAATTGTGGAACGAAACCCACCCTGACAACATCCGCAAACTTTACCAAATGGCAGTTGAGGCAGGCAGCGATCTGTTTTTGACAAATAGCTTTGGGGGCAACTCTGCACGCTTGAAATTGCACGATGCAGGACACCGCGCACGTGAACTATCCCGCCTATCCGTAGAACTGGGCCGCGAAATTGCGGATGCTGCGGATCGTCCTGTGGTGGTTGCAGCTTCTGTCGGACCCACAGGCGAAATTTTAGAACCTGTGGGAAGCCTCTCACACGCTGACTGTGTCGAGATCTTTTTGGAACAGGCAATAGGGTTGAAAGAAGGTGGTGCAGATGTGTTATGGCTCGAAACCATTTCATCGCCAGAAGAATACCGCGCCGCGGCTGAGGCGTTTTCGCATGTTGAATTGCCATGGGTTGGCACGATGAGCTTTGATACAGCGGGACGAACGATGATGGGCGTCACCTCGCGCGATATGGTCGCCTTAGTGAACAGCTTGCCAAATCCACCTGTTGCCTTTGGTGCAAATTGCGGAACGGGCGCGTCAGATTTGTTACGCACGGTCCAAGGATTTGCAAATGAGGCCCCTGCCCAAGCCATAATTGCCAAAGGAAACGCGGGCATTCCAAAATATGTGGACGGTCATATTTGTTACAACGGTACGCCTGAACTGATGGCGGATTATGCTGTTATGGCGCGGGACAGTGGTGCAAAAATCATCGGTGGATGCTGTGGCACGATGCCAGATCATCTGCGCGCAATGCGCAACGCATTGGAAACGCGCACCGTCGCGGATAAACCCAGCCTTGATCAGATAATTGCCAAATTGGGTGCGTTTAGTTCTGATAGTGATGGCACAGGAAACGCCGATGCAGCACCACAACGCACGCGACGCTCACGCCGCCGCACAGTCGCATAATCATAGAATTCATCCTGCATCAAAGGTGGGACTTCGGAAAAGAACAAATCGGATCGCAGTTTGGCCACACGTTCAGCCAAACCCAATCGTTTGAGTACTAACTGACAGCGCTTATGTATTGATCCGGCATAGACACTCTTGTCCTTCATGCAATCGCCAAGGATGCATCGTACAATTTGCCGTCACACATTGTACGCATGTGACCCATCATACAGTGAAATTAATTTTGATAATGCAGCGTTAACCAATCCTACAAAACGACACCATATCACTCAGGCGTTGAATAAGCGCCAAATGCATTTTGGGAGCACGTGCATAAGACTCCATGCAGATTGACAGGGTGCGCTCGAAATTGGGCAAGAATATTCCGACCAGTGTTGACCCCTGATCCGTCAATAAGCTCAATTGATCAATATCCCCTTCAATCAACGCCACCTCAGCGACAAGGATAACAGGGTGAATTGTATCCAAAATCGATTCTAATATCTGTCGGGTAGTTTTATAACACCTTTGAATCGCCGGATAGCGGTCGGAATTTGTACCAAGCTCAATCGGTGCCACCTGATATTTGGGGCGAGCCAATTCACGGTCTAAATGATCGGCGACGCCGGCTTTTGCAAAAAGTTTGGTTTCAACATCAAAGCCGGGGGATAGTTCCAAATAAATCTGACTGGAACGTGCGTAATAATAATCAAACCGTTGTTCGCAACTGCGATAGGCATTGATCGACCCATCAAACGGAGGAGCCGGGGATGTATCATGAGTAATAGCGGTTTTGGCGGATGCTTTGATGACAACCTTCCGTAAAATCTGCGCCTCTCCCTCTTTATCCCAACCACCAACAAACCAGCCTCTTTCCTACTTATCGAAGCGAGATTTTCGAGCGCCAATTGAACCGCGCACACGCACCTTTTTATTTGGAGCGATGATCACATGATGACCCATGACCGCACCCCAAAACAAAAACAGAACATTTGTAAAGATTATGCATTATTTGCATCGTGCAAACCCTAGATGTTTCAAAAAAATGAGGCTAAGTCGGGATTTAAATGCTTCTTGTCGCAAAATGCCAACTTAGGGCGCGACAAAATGGCATTTGGTGAATTAACCAAACCGCGCGCTGCGCATTGATAAGGAAGCAAACTATGTCCGAAGAAGACGACATCATCCTATCCGAACTAGACGATGAGGAACTGGTTCAACAGATGTTTGATGACCTTTACGATGGCCTGAAAGAGGAAATCGAAGAAAGTGTTAACATTCTTCTAGAGCGCGGCTGGGCGCCATATCAAATTCTAACAGAAGCGTTGGTTGGCGGTATGACCATTGTTGGTCAGGATTTCCGTGACGGCATTCTTTTTGTGCCCGAAGTTCTTTTGGCAGCAAACGCGATGAAGGGTGGTATGGCGATCTTGAAACCATTGCTAGCTGAAACAGGCGCGCCACGTGTTGGTAAAATGGTGATCGGCACAGTTAAAGGTGACATCCACGACATTGGTAAAAACTTAGTTTCCATGATGATGGAAGGCGCGGGTTTTGAGGTGGTCGATTTGGGCATCAACAACGCCGTTGAAAGTTATCTCGAAGCGCTCGAAACAGAACAGCCCGACATTTTAGGCATGTCCGCACTTTTGACAACAACGATGCCCTACATGAAGGTGGTGATCGACACGATGGTCGAACAAGGCGTGCGTGATGAATACATCGTTCTTGTTGGAGGCGCGCCGCTGAACGAAGAGTTTGGCAAAGCGATCGGAGCAGACGCATATTGCCGCGACGCCGCTGTAGCAGTTGAAACAGCCAAAGAGTTCGTTGCGCGCAAGCATAATCAACTGTGATAGAAACTTACACAGATTATTCAAAGGCTCGCGCGTGATCCTTGCGTGGGCCTTTTTGTTTGGAACATGGCGATGGATATTACGGATCACGAACTTAGTCATCAGGAAACAACATTGACTGAAAACCAAGGTCGCTTGTTGCTATTGGCCTGCGGGGCGTTGGCGCGTGAAATTTTGGATATCATCGAGCACCATGGATTTTCACATCTTGAACTAAAATGTCTGCCAGCAATCTTACACAATGCGCCTGAAAAAATCACACCCTTGGTCGAGGAGAAGATCACAAAATATCGTGCTGCCTACGATGATATTTATGTGCTTTATGCGGATTGCGGCACCGGTGGACTATTGCAAGCGGCCTGCGATCGTTTGAATGTGAAAATGTTGCGCGGACCCCATTGCTATTCCTTTTTTGAAGGTAATGAAAATTTCAAAAAACGTGATGAAGCTACGGCCTTTTACCTGACCGATTTTTTGGTTCGACAATTTGATGCATTCGTTTGGAAACCCTTGGGATTGGATCGTCACCCTGATCTGATTTCGATGTATTTTGGAAACTACACCAAACTGGTTTATCAGGCGCAAAACCCAACAGATGCATTGATCGAAAAGGCGCGCGGCTATGCCAACAAAATGGAATTGGAATTCGAATATCGTCCCACTGGCTATGGTGATTTGGAAGCGGAACTGATCACTTTTGCAAAGTCGTAAGTGCAAATCTCCCGCCAGACCACAAGCTTGACTAACATCATCGCGCCTTGATTGCGAAAATATCAGGCGGCGATTGTTTGAATTTTATCTACCATCGAGCGCACACCGTTTGATCGCTGGGCAGACAAATGCTCGTTTAACCCCAGTCGTGCCAATTCCGCGTGTGCATCAACTGCGGCCACTTCATTAAGGGGCAGACCGTTATAAAGCATGCGTAACACTGCAACCAACCCGCGCACGATCATCGCATCACTGTCCCCGTCGAAACGAAATGTACCGTCCTCGGTATAAAACTGAAGCCATACTTGCGATGCGCACCCATGCACTTTATTCGCGTCCACCTTAAATGCGGCGTCCAAATCCTCCATCGCTTTGCCCATATCAATGACGTGACGATAGCGATCTTCCCAATCGTCTAGGAATTCAAAATCTTCTACAATCTCTTCAAATGCTGCGCTGGCCATGACTGTCCTTTCGTTAAAGATAGATTTAGGCAGGGTTTCGCCAAAGGTCTAGGGCAAGTCACGCTTTTCATGGAGATTAATTTACGCTACCAATTCCAAAAACCAAAAGGATTGGGTACATGCGCCGTATTGTAATACAATTGCTGTTGCTATCGCTGGCTGGGTCCTGTTCGCAGATCAGTTCCCTGAGCAATAGGCTGCGCGCCCAAGAGGGTCCGCCTAGCCTGATCCCAGAAGAAAACATGATGAGCGGCATTAAAGAACGCAAATATATGGGGAAACCAGTCTATCAAATCGCAGATTTGAAATTAGAACCAACATCAGACGGTAAAATTTTGGTTGTGACCGCCTATGCCACCCACGCAGGGGCCTCGAAT
>Ga0181600_10003052_pt1 | contig 12848 bp, 16 predicted proteins | sample 041ome_2_FD_132982 | JGI IMG/M metagenome (GOLD analysis project Ga0181600, IMG submission 132982) | Coastal salt marsh microbial communities from the Groves Creek Marsh, Skidaway Island, Georgia - 041406US metaG (megahit assembly) | ecosystem: Environmental > Aquatic > Marine > Intertidal zone... | reverse complement strand
TTTAACTTAAATAAACCAAAAAACTAAAATCATGTTTAAAAAATTATTTATGGTAGCAATCGCTTGCCTTTGGATGTTTAATTCAAGCGGTCAATCAATGTCAAACGGGACACTAAATATTGAAGCAGGTTTAAATGCTTACACTATTTCTATGTCCACGGAATTCAAGGATAAATGGCTAGTTAATGCTGGCTATCAAACAAACGAATTTCATTTTCTAAATTCGGAAGATCAAGACAACAATGTAGATGTCTTTCAAGATAGGCTTTATGGTGCGGTCTTATTGCCTTTATTAAGATCTGAAAAAGTAGATCATTACCTGGGTGTGGGTGCAGCACTTTATGGCACCACGAATTCAGCCGGTTCTGCGGCTGTAGGTATTTCAGGTTCTCTTAATTATAAATTGTTCTATTCAATCTCGGACAAATTGGCGGTTTCTGGAAACATATATTTATTGAATGGCCAAACCAATGAACTGAGCATAGGGCTTATCTACAAAATATTTTAATTCTCATTTTATGAATGCCAATGAGATTTCTTTTGAACAAGACTTTTGGGATTTTTTTGCAGAGGTTTTAGAAGTAGACCATACGGAATCGTTGACTTTTACAACTAAAATCACAGATATTGAAGAATGGGACTCATTAGTTTTGCTTTCTTTTATGGCATTAGCATCACAGAGATTCTCTGTTCAATTGGATGGGACTAAAATTAAAGATGCTACCACGGTGGGGGATTTATTCAATTTAATTTTTCCTTGATAGCACAAATAGAGATGAAGATTTCAGCTCCCACCGCTAAAATAAAGAGGTCCATAGATTTAGGTTTGTTTGAAGGTGATCGACTGAATAAGCTCGTTCTTGATGATTTAGGTTTCTTTGTAGTCAAAGGCCTTATTAAAAGTGAACGATGCAAAGAACTAGCATCTCTGTATGCAAATCTTTACACCTCAAAGTCATTAGTTCGCTCTCCCAGACATTCCACGGAAGTTAAGGTTGATTCTAATCAAGAATTTGAAGATGTCTTTAGGGATGAGTCTTTCACAACGCTTTGGAATAAACTATTTAATGGCAACGTGGGATTGAGTTTTGTGCGCCTATTATCGAAAAGTGCTGATTCACCAAGTGCCGTAATATTGCATCAAGACATATCCTATCAATATGGGGATAATGAGCAATACTCTCTTTTTTTAGCCTTATCTGAATGCCATAATTTGAATGGTGGACTTTCTCTTTATCCTGGTACACATAAATTGGGATATTTGGGAGATGCTGGTGAACTAGAATCTAGTGTTCTTCCCAATGATTTAACTGCTGTTTGCCCTGAATTAAATGTGGGTGATGTTTTGTTAATGAATTCAAATACATGGCATTTTTCACAGGCCTATTCCCAAGGTCATGAACGTTTGATGCTTGAAGCTCACATAATAGATGGACTAAGCCCTTATGCTAAAAACGCTCTATCGGGAAGCTGTAATTCAGAGTGGAAGGTGGAGATGAATCCTGTGAACAGGGAGGAAGTTTCATTTTTTAAGAATTCACGCTCACAAAGAATCAAGCAATTGCAGTCAGAATTGGATAAATAAACAACTTATGAGTGATGAAAATTTTGATGCGAGCATTCTAAGTGATGCTCGTAATCATTTGAATCAATTTATAGATAGAAGCACCAGCGTAATGAATGACACTGGTAGTATGCTTGAAATAGGGCCAGAAGGTCGCACATATGTCCAAGAGTGTTTTCCCGGTTGGTCTATAGATTCATTGGATATTGTCTCTTCTAATAACCCTACTTATGTAGGTGATATCACACGTAAAAATGAAGCAATAAAAAGTCATTCCTATGACGCCGTTGCATGTTTAGAAGTATTGGAGCATACTTTGAATCCTTTTGGTGCTATTGATGAACTAAAAAGAATTCTTAAACCCGATGGGATTCTATTAATATCAGCACCATTAAACTTTAGAATACACGGACCTATTCCCGATTGTTGGAGGTTTACCGAGTTCGGTTGGAGAGTGCTACTAAAGGATTTTGAGATTTTAGAATTTGATGTTTTAGAGACACCAGGCAGGGAATTATTCCCAATTAAATACAACATAAGAGCGAAACATATTCTAGGTAGAAATGTGCCATTAAATGACTTAACTTTTCAAAAGATTTAAAATTGAAATACAGTTTAGACAAAGCAAAATCTCTCTACTGGGATATTTGTGACAATGAATCAGACCTGCGTTATCCTTATTATTATGATGAACCTTGTGTAATTGATCCAGTTCAATTTGAAAATTTAAAAAGGGTTCAGCATTTGTTGTTCAAGTCATTTAAATACTTTTTGCCTAGGTATGAACAATATGATTCAATCATAGAATATTCTCAGCGGTTTAAGGAAATCGTTGCTAATTTCAATCTACAGGAAACCAGAATAGGTTTTTATAGGCCAGATTTTGTTATTCCGGAGAAAGGTAAAATCAAGATTTGTGAACTAGGTTGTCGCTACTATGAAGCTTATTGGGGACATGGAATTTCTGAATTCATCATGGAAAAGAGAAATAAATGTTCTAATCAAGGGCCGCAAAGTTCGCGTATCATTGATAAAGTGATTGATCATGCTTTTGAATGGTGGTCAGGATTGGAAAATAGTTTAGTGATTCTGAAGGGTAGAGATCGAGAGGGTGATATACGCTTTTACAGGCCATTTTTTGAGAAAATTGGTGTAACCCTTCATTATGTTTATCCCGATACGCTGGCGGATAATCTTGATTTATTGAAAGGAAGGCCTGTTCTTAATGCCTTCTCACAAATGGAGATTGAGTCCTTAACCCAAAAAGAAGTTCTAGCGATTTCCAAATCAGATTGCTTAAATCCACTGCCTACAGTTTTACTATTGCACGATAAAAGGTTTTTGGCGGTGCTTTGGGACGACACATTTAGGGAAAGTGCTTTAGGTAAGGAGGATGCCGCTTTTTTAAAAGAGTACCTAATTCCTACATACACCCGGAAGCAATCAAAAGATATATGGCTGTATGCTAAACATCATAAGAATGAATTCATTTTGAAACCTCAACTTTTGGGCAAAAGTGAAGGAATAGTCCCAGGGCCTTTAGTTTCAGATTTAGAGTGGCAGGAGGCATTTAACAAAGAAAGTATTGAAACCATGATTTTACAGCGTTGGATTAATCAAAGAGAATTTAAGGCTAGTATTGATGGGAAGTCTTTTAAAGATTACGGGACGGGCATGCTACTATGCATGGAAGATGAATTGTATGGTCCAGGTCAATTTCGCATGTCTAGTTGTGAAGTAATTAACTACATAAAGGACGATCGTAAAATGGCACCTTGGATAACTGATGATGCAAATAACTATCCAAGACCTTATTTTACATTAGATTAGTGCTCAGACATGGATGAGTATTTTCACATCAAGGGTAAAAAAATACTAGTAACAGGTGCGTCTTCAGGAATAGGAAGAGGAATTTCTGAAAGGCTTGCCAATGCTGGCGCACACTTGTATCTATGTGGAAGGGATAGGAATCGATTGGATACAGTTGCCAATTCTTTAAAAGGAAATGAACACCAACCTTTGTTAGGTGATTTAACTTCTTCAGACGTTCAAATGAAAATTGCGACTGAATGTGAAAAATTAGACGGGGTGGTTCTCAATGCAGGATTGATTGAATTGATGCCTTTTCAAATTCATAATGACCAGTCTATACGAGAATTAATGGAAGTGAATTATATGGCACCCACATTACTTCTTCAAACTTTAATTAAGAAACGTAAAATTTCTAGAAACGCATCCATCATAGTCATATCTTCAGTTACTAGCGCGAATTTTGGTTCAATTGGAGGTACTATTTATGGTAGTAGCAAAGGAGCATTAGAAGGATTGGTAAAGTCGCTTTCTATTGAGTTAGGGAGACAAAATATCCGAGTAAATTCTATATCGCCAGGTATTATTGAAACTGAAGCAATTGAAACGTTAAAAAAATCTTTAGGAGAGGAATCATTTCAAAATGATTTAAAAAAATATCCATTAGGTAGATATGGTAAACCAAAAGATGTAGCATCCGCAGTTCATTTCTTATTGTCCGATTCAAGCAGCTGGATAACAGGAATTAACCTTGTAGTAGATGGCGGATTAACCGCACATTCCTAAAACACACATATGGCAGCAATAAGTAACTTCTCTGTTTATTTACCAAAGCGTACTAGAACAAATCAAGAGATTTCCGAACAGTTTCCTGAATGGGACGTTGAAAAAATCGCAAATAAAACAGGAATAGAATCAAGACATATTAGCGCTGAAAATGAACTCTCCTCTGATATGGCCGTATCAGTGGGTAAAAAGTTTTTCCAAGAACATGCAATCACGCGTGATGAAATTGACTTTCTAATTATATGCACACAAAGCCCTGATTATAATTTTCCAAATACGGCATGTCTTGTACAAGACGCTTTGGGCTTGTCTAAAAATACCGGAGGATTAGATTTCGTTCAAGGCTGTAGTGGTTACATCTACGGTTTAGCCCTAGCTTCTAGCCTCGTTGATTCAGGGATTGCTAAAAATATATTATTGATTACTAGCGAGACCATAACTAAATTCATAAATGATCAGGATAAAGGGAACTTGACCTTATTCGGTGATGCAGCCTCAGCTACTTTAGTTAGCAGCACTAATTCAACAAAAAGTGGAGTACCCAAACATTTTGTTCTTGGCACCGATGGCTCGGGAGGGAAGAACATCATTATGCATCGCGGAGCTATGCGCAATCCAGATTTTATGGATGGTGAAGTTAGTAAGGATCAATATGGAAATGTGTTTGATAAGAACTATTTATATATGGATGGACCTGAGGTATTTAAGTTTACACTTTTCACCGTTCCAAAACTTATAAATGATGTCTTATCCAAATCATCATTATCAAATGATGATGTTGATTTATACATTTTTCATCAAGCAAATGGCTTTATGCTGGAACAACTGCGAAAAGTTCTTAGAATTCCAAAAGAAAAGTTCCACTTTTGCTTAAGGACAACAGGAAATACTGTTGCTTCCTCCATACCAATTGCAATCCAAGACGCACAAGAGAAAGGACTCATTAAAAAAGGGAATAAAATACTGTTGGCCGCATTTGGTACTGGTTACTCTTGGGGAGCCTGTATTGTGGAATACTAAAAGATGAAAAGATTAATTATAATTGGAGGACGCAATCTAGGCAGAGAGCTTCTTAGTTTATCTAAGCAATGTGAGGGTTTTGGTAATGATTGGATGCCCTATGGGTTCTTGGACGATGATAAGAGCCTTGAAAAGAAGAACAATTTACCATTGCCAATAATTTCCTCTGTCGAAGCCTATTCCCCAACAAATGATGATGTCTTTATTTGTGCTTTAGGAAATCCATGGTACAAGAAGAAATACATTACAGAGATGGTCGCAAAGGGAGCTCAATTTATTAGTCTAGTTCATCCTACAGCGATTATACATGATAATGTTGACATTGGACACGGGGTAATCATTCAACCGAATTGTTTAATTAGTGATCATGTCGTTTTGGCTGACTTTGTTACTGTTCAAGCGTATTCCACTCTTGGTCACGATACTTCGGTTAAGGCCTATTCTCATGTTAGTGCATATTCTTTCACTGGAGGGGGGGTTGTGTTAGAAGAAGGTGTTCTCACAGGCACTAGAAGTACCATCTTGCCGAATATCAAAGTAAACCAGTTTTCAGTGGTAGGCGCTTGCAGTTTAGCTACTAAAAATGTACCTCCTTTCACTACTGTTTTCGGAGTTCCTGCTGTTGCCATTGCTAGTAATGCTGAACAGATGTCAAAATGAAGAATTCGTTAGTTAGTGTTTTAATTCTGGCTTATAATCATGAAAAATACATTGATGAGACCTTAAAAGGTGTTGTTGAGCAAAAGACAAATTTCAATTTTGAATGTTACGTTCATGACGATGCTTCAACAGATTCTACTCCGCAGATTATAAAGTCATATGCGCAGAAGTATCCGGATATTATTAAACCGTATCTTCAAAAAGAGAATCAATTTAGCAAAGGGGTAAAGCCCTTAACTAAGTTTATTTACCCTCAACTAAAAAGTAAATACGTTGCCTATTGTGAGGGAGATGATTATTGGACGGACGAACTAAAACTATCAAAACAAGTGGAATTTTTGGAAGATAATCCTCAATATTCCTTTTGTTGTCATGATGTGAATATGAAGTACGAGCAGGGTGTATCAAAAAAAGAAACATTCTATCAAAAGCCGGCTGATGGAAATTTTAATGTAAAGTTTATAGATGAATTCTTAAATCATTTTATCGCCACACCTACCATAGTTGCGAAAAGGGACTTGATCGTTAATGTGCCTGTAAATAATAATTTAGTTTCTGGTGATATCTATACCTTATTGTATTTGTTGAGTCATGCTGATGGTTATTACATGCAGGATAAAATGGTAGTTAAAAGAAGAAATTTAGGAGGTATGACTTCAAACAAGGATTATCGATCCAAGGCAGATATAGGAAGGTATCGTCTTTGGAAAGAGGTAGTAAAGTTCGCGCCTAAAGAAATTAAACCAATCATAAGGACTAAGATTGCTGAGTACAATCGACTATTTATAAAAACACGAATACAATCGCCTTTTTACAATAAGATGAAGTTAATGTACGAAGCACTTAATAATGATCCGTATTGGTTCGTTGGAATGAGCACCTACAGAAAAAGGAAGTTAGTTGCCAAGATTAAGGGATAAAGTATTGTGACATGAAGTTTACGATTTTCAATAACATATCAATAGAAATACTTAAGTCTAGACCAAAGGTTGCTATTACCTTCTCAAAGTCTTATGATAAGGTATTCGTCATTGGAATGAATAAAACGGGCACAACAACGCTTTATGCTACATTGAAAGATCTTGGTTTTGAAATGGGTGATTCAAAAGTAGGAGAGGTTATGGCTGCCGAATATTTTCAAACAAGTTCTATCCGAAATTTAAATAATTATATAGAGTCAGCTCAGGCCTTCCAAGACGTTCCCTTTTCCATACCAGGATTCTATAAACAATTGGCTGAAAACTATCCTAAAGCCAAATTCATTTTAACTATTCGCAGCTCTTCTGAGCAATGGTTGAATTCCTTAAAAAAATATCAAACGGTTAGATTAAGTCCAAAATCCAATCAGCACATAACAGAAGGAGATATTGAAAAATCCAATTATGTATTCAGCGGTTGGACGCAAATAATGATGAAAGGCATATTTGATTTCCCTAATGTAGCCCTTTATTCCGATGGTTTTAAAAAGGTTTATGAGCAACATAATGCAGACGTTATAGATTATTTTAAAAAGAATCAAGAGCGCTTACTAGTAATTAATGTTGCGCAAGAGAATTCAATTAAGAGGTTCTATAAATTTTTAGAAGTACCCGCCAACCATCAAAGATTAAAGTCTTTTAAACAATACAACAAGTCTCGATAATTCCTTCGAAATAAATAAACTTTAAAAAATGTCTATTAATAAAAACTTTAGCATTCGATCAACAGACATTGATTCGTTCAAGTCAAATGGTTTTCTCCTGTTAAAAGGGTTATTTACCCAAGAGCTCATTAGTTATTTTTCCGGAATTATCAATGATGAACTTCAAGAGCCTACGGATAAATACCAGACAGGATTCAATAGGGTGCGTTATGATATATTTGATAAAGACAGTAATATCTATGAAGTGCTGGCGGATTCAACTTTTAAAAAGGTTTTAAGTGCACTTTGTGAAAGAGACATGATATTCACACAAGCGCTCGCTTTTGAACTTAAAAAAAGCAGTTCTAGTGGTTTTCCTTGGCATATTGGAACTCAGAGTTTTGGTTTTCAGCGCGCTGAAGATTTTGGTTGCACTATTTGGATTCCATTGGTACCAATTGATGCCAAAGGTCAAAGAGGAGGAATGGCCTATGTTCCCACAAATAAGGTGAGCGGTGATTTCATGTATAAATGTGTAGACCCGAGCACATTTAATCTCATTCAAGAGAAAATAGATAGGAATGAAGACCTTTATATTGAGGAGTTTATGCAATTGAGAGATGGACCCCTCAATGATCCAGCAATGAAGAAGATGTTGGATTACTACACTGTAGAAGACAGTTTTGAACTAGGAGATGCGCTAATATTTGATAAAAATGTAATTCATAGATCAGTTAAATTATCAGATGGGAAATTGGATAGCAGGCCGGCATTAGCTATAAGATTTACGGATGCGGAAGCACGTTATGATAAAAAGAGGGCAATGGACCTAGAAGTTCCTCGTAAGTTTTGGAATTATGCCGGACCCACTTCCATTCATTTGACGGTTGCAAGTGAGGACGGTACCCTCATGAAAGACAGTCCTTTGTTCAAGGAAAATTTGAATCAACGGCTTATAAAAAAGCAATAACAATGGAACAAATTATAGATGTTGAGGGTAATTATTATAGGTTCATCAAAGTTGGTGATTTATACTGGACCATAGATAATTTCAAGTCTCAAAGCTATAGCAATGGAGACCCTATATTTCTTGCATTAGGTGATCAGGAATATCTATCAGCTGGAAATCAAGCTCAAGGTGTAGTATGTGACATCAATAATGATAGTACTCTAAGTGATACTCATGGAAAGTTGTACAATTGGTTTGCTGTTCATGATAACAGGGGGTTAGCTCCTGAAGGTTGGCGAATACCTAGTGAAGAAGATTGGTTAAAAATTGAAACACACCTAGCAAGTGAGCGAGCAGAAGGAGTGGATTGCACCGAAAAATACAATTTACGTTACTCAGGTTCTAGGGGCATAAACGGGGCTTTTGGCGGTCATGGTAAAAGTGGTTACTGGTGGAGAAGCATGCAAGAGAGTCAATCATTAATGGAAAACTGGGGCCGCAGATTGAATTTAAACGCAAATTCATTTGAAAAAATAGACGGTTTTCAGCGATTTGGTTTTTCCGTTCGCTTGGTCAAAGATGATTTGTGATACACGGGTAAATTCCTGAAACCATTTAGCATAAAATGGACAGGAACTCGATTTTCTATTTTCCGATACAGAACTTGCTAAATATATTGGCTAGTAAGTCGTCCGTAGAAATTGTTCCTGTAATCTCACCCAAACCGTCCAGAGCCGCTCTCAAATCCTGTGCTAGTAAATCCCCGGGTATGTTTAATTCTACAGCATTAATGCTTTTGTCAATAGCCAATGAAGTCCGTCTTAACGCATCTGCATGACGCGCATTGGTTACTATGGTTTGAGAAGATGAATGTGCTGTCCATGCAGTAGCTTCTTTTAATGCCTCTAATAAAGAATTCAATCCTTTTTTAGATTTTGCTGAAATAGGAAAAAAGTCATGCTTTGTATCTTGGAATAAATCCAATGTTACATCCGTGTTTACCTGGTCTGTTTTATTGATACACAGGAATACTTTGGCTTGAGGTGCACTAGCTTTTAAATATTTAATTCGATTCTCTACATCTTTTTCAGGATCTGTTGCATCTATTAGATAGAAAATTACATCAGCCTTCTCTGCCTGTTCAAATGCCTTTTTAATACCAATTTTTTCTACATAATCCTCTGTATCTCTGATTCCCGCTGTATCTATTAGCCGGTAGGTTAGCCCTGCATAATGAAAGGTATCTTCAATAGTATCTCTTGTGGTGCCTGCAATAGCACTCACTATGGCTCGGTCTTCTCCTAGTAAAGCATTCAACAAAGTAGATTTACCCGCATTGGGAGCCCCTAATATTGCTGTCGCAATTCCATTTTTAATTGCATTACCGTATTTAAAGCTATCTAAAAGCGAATGCACATTTGTTTTCAATGACTGAAGCATATTCAACAATTGTTTACGTGAAGCAAATTCCACATCTTCTTCGCTAAAGTCCAATTCTAATTCTATCATTGAGGCAAAGTGTACCAATTCATCTCTGAAAGAACTGATTTCTGATGATAATCCTCCTTTGAGCTGGCGCAGGGCGACGTCATGCATGGTCTTATTTTCCGCATGAATTAGGTCTGCTACGGCTTCTGCTTGAGCTAAATCCATGCGACCGTTCATGAAGGCTCTCATGGTGTATTCTCCAGGATCAGCCAATCGTGAGCCAGCTTCTAAAATACATTCCATAATTCGTTGAACAATGTAAGGTGAACCGTGACAGCTGATTTCAAAGCTTTCTTCGCCCGTAAAACTTTTTCCCTCATCAAAGAATGTAATAAGTACTTCGTCAATGTGTTCTTCCTTGACACTGAAATCTCCAAAATAGGCCCGATGCGATTCATAGCCAGTCTTGGTTGCACGTCTAGCATTAAAAAATGGTGCAATTGAAGAATGTGAATTTTCACCACTTACCCTAATTATTGCAAGTGCACCTATACCTTGTGGAGTGGATAAGGCGCAAATAATATCGTCTCGAAGCATGGGTCAAAGATACATCCATAACTAATGAGCAAAGAAATTTGTGAAGAAGGGAATTCTATTAAACGTTGGGTAGTACATTTGCACCACTCACAGAAAAAGCATTTTATGAGCGTACTAGTCAACAAGGATTCAAATATAATTGTACAAGGTTTTACTGGAAAAGAGGGTACCTTTCATGCCACTCAAATGATTGAATACGGCACCAACGTGGTTGGTGGAGTAACGCCTGGTAAAGGAGGTTTGACACATTTGGATAGACCCGTATTTAATACCGTAAGTGAAGCTGTTGAAAAAGCCAATGCGGATACTTCTATAATCTTTATACCTCCTGCATTTGCAGCGGATGGAATAATGGAAGCAGCAGAAGCCGGAATTAAAGTAATCATCTGTATTACTGAAGGCATTCCTGTAGCAGATATGGTTAAAGTAAAAGAATACCTAAAGGATAAAGAATGTACTTTGATTGGTCCCAACTGTCCGGGTGTGATGACTGCAGGTGAAGCTAAAGTTGGCATTATGCCAGGGTTTATCTTTAAAGAAGGAACGGTAGGCATTGTGAGTAAATCAGGAACATTAACCTATGAGGCAGTAGATCAATGCACCAAGGCTGGACTTGGTCAAACAACAGCAATAGGTATAGGTGGCGATCCAATTATTGGTACAACTACAAAAGAAGCTGTTGAATTACTAATGAACGACAGCGAAACAGAAGGAATAATAATGATAGGTGAAATTGGCGGTCAACTAGAAGCAGAGGCGGGCCAATGGATAAAGGAAAATGGAACTAAACCTGTTGTGGCTTTTATTGCCGGTGAAACCGCTCCAGCAGGAAGAACTATGGGTCATGCTGGCGCTATCGTGGGTGGCGCAGAAGACACAGCCGCTGCCAAGAAAGCGATCTTAAGGGATTGCGGAATTACCGTGGTGGACTCTCCAGCAGATTTGGGAACCGCTATGGCCAAACTATTAGGTAAATAGGTTTACATTAAATAAATTAAAGCCGCTTCACGAAAGTGAGGCGGCTTTTTGTTTTTACGTGCCTTACCTTTAAAAATATGAAACAGGTAAAATGTCCGCAGTGTAAGTCATGGTATCACGTAGAGCAGAGTGACATATATTCTTATGTGTGTACCCATTGCGAAGCTTTTTATGCTGTTAAAACGCAGGAACAACTCAATCATGAGGAGGGAATGAAGGCACCAGTAAGCAAGCCACCATTAACTTGGAAACGCTGGGGAGAACTTCATTGGTTTCTGGTAATTTTAAACAATATTGGCGTGATTTTTCAAACCATTATTTTCGCAATAGCCACTATTATTGGAATTTTAGTCGCGCCGTTATAGCATTATGGAATTTATACCGCCCAAAATAAAGGAGAGATTACAAAAGCTTGAAGAGGAGAACGTTTCACTAAAGCAAGAGCTCGAGCAAATAAAGACGGATACCGGTAAAAGGTCAGGAGTATTACCTATACTATTGGTTGTATTGCTTCTTATGGCAGTGGCACTATTTCAGTATTTTAAGAGTGCACAAAATTCATCTGAAGAGATGGCACGGATGAAAGTAGAACTTTGGAAATCCGGTGAGGCTATAGATACGAGTTTTATTCCATCGGATGATATTACATATTCAATTCAGATAGGGGCGTTTAAAAAACATGATATCAAGGAGTTAAGCCGCAATCTAGAAGGTGCTTCAGTTGTTGCTAAAGACAGTTTAAGCCTTTTAGTTATTGGATCATACGCTTCACTTCCCGATGCTCAAAAAATGTTAAGCATAGTGGTAAAACTTGGTATTGAAAATGCATTTATTATTGCGCAGAAAAATGGAAAAGCAGTAGGTTTGCTAACTGAACAAAACGACGAATAATTAATCATTATGAGTTTACTAGCAGGAAAGACAGCAATTATTACAGGTGCGTCTAAGGGTATTGGGAAAGGTATTGCAGAGGTCTTCGCCAAAAACGGAGCGAATGTAGCCTTCACGTATTTGAGTTCCGTGGAAAGAGGTCAGGCCTTAGAGCAAGAGCTAAAAGAACATGGATCCCAAGTTAAAGGGTATCGTTCGGATGCCTCTAAAATGGAAGACGCTGAAGCCCTTGTAGCGCAGGTTATAGAAGACTTTGGAGGAATAGACATTGTTGTAAACAATGCAGGTATTACTAAAGATACACTATTGATGAGAATGACCGAAGAGGATTTCAATCGAGTGATAGAAGTAAACTTAAATTCAGTGTTTAACATGACCAAAGCGGTTCAACGCACCTTTCTAAAACAACGCGCTGGATCTATAGTCAATATAAGTTCGGTAGTAGGTTTAAAAGGCAATGCTGGACAGGCTAATTATTCTGCGTCTAAAGCAGGAATCATAGGCTTTACAAAATCAGTAGCCTTAGAATTAGGTTCTAGAAATAT
>Ga0181600_10003041_pt1 | contig 12872 bp, 4 predicted proteins | sample 041ome_2_FD_132982 | JGI IMG/M metagenome (GOLD analysis project Ga0181600, IMG submission 132982) | Coastal salt marsh microbial communities from the Groves Creek Marsh, Skidaway Island, Georgia - 041406US metaG (megahit assembly) | ecosystem: Environmental > Aquatic > Marine > Intertidal zone... | reverse complement strand
GGACCTGAGCCGCATGATCTCCTTCTGGTACGCCAACGTGCTCTGCGCCATGTACGCGTTGATTTCCTTGATCTGCTCCTCCGCCATCGCCGAGCGCGTCTGCAGGTTCCGGTTTTCCTTCTCCAGCTCCGCCTGCACGCGATCGGTGAACTCCTTGATCGCCGCGCGTTGTTCGGTAAACGCGGCGCGCGCGTTGTGGTTCTTCGACTCCAAAATCTCCTTCTCCTTTTCCGAGAGGCGCGTCTTGATCTCCGCGAGCTCGTGCGCGAGCTGCGCGCGCGTCTTGTCCATGTTCCCGAGAGCCGCCAGCTGCACCTTGAGCTTGCCGTTCTCGCGGCGCACATCCTCCTCGGACGTCGTCGGCCGAACCTTCTTCAGCGAGTCGATGGCTTGCTGCAAACGCGCATTCTCCGCGCGAAGTCGCGCGTTCTCGTTGCCGCCGGTGTAGTTGAACGTGTCCTTCGAGGCTGCTTTTGAGGCTTTCGAAAGTCTCGAAACCGCGGAGGGGTCTGCGCTGTTCGCGAGTGGAGCGGCGTTCTCCGCGCCGCGCGGCGCGCCGCCGTCGAAAAACAAAACCGCGCCGTTTTCGTCTCTGCGCTCTTCGCGCTCTTCGCCGTCGCGCTTTTCGTGAAAAAACGCGTCCTTCTCCTCCTCGCCGCCGTTCGCGGGCGCCAGGGGTCCCCTTCCGTCCAGCGCGGCCAGCCGCAGCGCCTGCTGCAGCTTGGCGTTCTCCTCCTTCAGGTCCGCCAGCTTCGACGCCAGGCTCCGCACGTCCGCGCCCTTCGCCTCGGCGGGCGTCGGCGGCGCGGCCAAAAGCTCGTCCTCGTGAGGCGCCGCCGCCGCGCGGCCCTCGCCATCCTCCGTCACAACCACCGGCGCGACGTCCTCGTACCTGTGCCGCAGCGCCCGGTACCCCGCGTGCAGCGCGCGCAGGTCCCTCTGCGTCGAGGCCAGCCGCGCGTGCAGCTGCTCCGTCTCGTTCCTGTACTCCGCCACCTGCGCCGCCGCCGCGCGGTGCAGGTCCTTGGCCATCGCCTGCGCCGCCTGCGAGAGCTGCGAGGGGCGCAGCACGTGCTCCGAGTTTGGGTCCACGGACAGCACGGAGGCGCCGCGTTCGAGCTCTCCCACCTGCAGCATGTACTCGTTGATGCGCGCGGTGAACTCGCCGCGCGCCGTCTCCAGCTTCTCCTTGAGCTGCGCGCACTCGCCCGTGGCGCGGTCCGCCTCGACGCGCGCGCGGTTCTCCGCTGACTTGGACGCCTCGAGCGCGCGCGCGACGCCCTCAATCTTCCCCAGCGCGTTGTCCGCCAGCTCGCGCAGGCGCTTCGTCTCGGTGTCGTACTTGCGCGTCACGGCGTCGCGCTCGCGTATCGCCTCGTCCACCTCCCGCTTCGCCAGGTCGTTGGCTTTGTCCACAGCCTCGTCGCGATGCTTCTGTGCCTCCGCCACGTTAGAGAGCATGTCGCGCTGCGCCTTGGCGACGGCTTCGTCGCGGTCCTTCTCCGCCTTAGCCACGCGCGCGTCGCGATCGTTCTCCAGGTACGCCGTGGTGGACGCCTTGTCGGCGTGCGCGGCAGCCACAGCCTCTTCCTTTTCGCGGCGCGCCTCGAAGACCAGCGCCTTCATCTCCTTGCGGATGTCCTCTACCGCGCGATCGCGTGCCGCGCGCGCCTTGGCCACCTCCTCGTCGCGCTCCTCGTGCGCCGCCTTCACCGCTTTCTCGCGGCTCTCGCGCGCGGCAGCCACCGCCTCGTCGCGCTCCTGCTGCGCCGCCTGCACGAGGCGCGTTTTCTGGGTCTCGGCAACGCCGATCGCCTCCTCCGCCGCCTTCTCCGCCGCCTCCACCTTCTTCTGCAGCGTCCCGGACTCCTTCTCCGCGACCGCGCGGAAGTCGTCGCGCTCGGACTCCGCCTCCTCCGCGCGGCGCACCTCCATCGCCAGGCGCTTGCGCAAGTCGTCCACGTCGGAGACTAAATCGTCGTTGCGCGCCTTCAAGCCGCCAACCTCGCCCATCACGTCGGCGTGCTCGCCGCGCAGCGCCGTCAGGTCCGCCTCGAGCTCCTCCCTCGTTTGCTCGAGCGCGATCCTAAGCTGCTCGTTCTTCACCTCGAGCGACCCCGACTTCTCCCGCATCTCCCCGAAACCCTGCTCGGCGCCCTTCACCCGCACCTCCGACGCGATGGCGCGCGCCTCGAGCTCGTGCACGCGCTCCACCAAGTCGTGCCTCGTCTTCTCAGCCTCCAACGCCGCCTCGTTCGCCTCCAGCTGCACCTCCACGAGCGCGCGCGCAATCTCCAGGCGGTCCTCCTCGCTGCGTATCAGTGCCGCCTGTAGCTCCTCCTTCTCCGCGAGGTTCTCCTTGTCCATGCCGTTCAGGCGCTGCAAACGCTCTAAAAGCGCCTCCTTCTCCGCCAGGAGCTCGGCTTTGTCCCCGCGCTCCTCCAGCAGCCGCCCCTCCAGCTCGTGCAGCTTGGCCATCTGCAGCCCGATGTTCTGCGGGTCGATGCCGTCCGCGCCGGTGGACTGCACCTGCTCGCGGTACGTCTCGCGCGCGTCGTTGATCTGCAGCATGCGGCTGCGCAGCCGCTGCTGCAGACCGCGCGCGGCGTCGTCGCACACCACCGGGAAGGTTGTCGCGCGGCGCGCGTTGTCCAGCAAATCCATCACCGCCGCCGAGCGCTCCCACTCGCCCAGCCGCAGCGTCCCGACGATCGTCGTGGCGCAGTTCCCGCCGAGCGGCTCGCTGAGCACCTTGGTCAAAACCGAGTCGCCGTGCCCCGCGAACTCGCGCCGCTGCGTCGCGAGCGCGCGCACGACGCCCGCCATCGACAGCACGGCGCGGTTCAGGCGCGCGCCCTCGCGCAGGCGCAGCACGGCGGGGTCCATGGCGAGGGGCTCGGCGCCGGGGCAATCCGCGATGACCAGCGTGTTGACGAGGTGCTGCGCGCTGGTCATCGTGCCGTCGCGCTCGGGCAGACCGGGCACGTACTGCGAGACGCGCAGAGTCAGAACGCTCGCCGCGCGGTCGTGCTTGCTGTGGCCGTACTCGCTCAAGCCGGTGACGCGCTGGTTGAGCGCCGCCGCGTAGGCGTTTTGCAGCGACTGCGCGTCAGGCGCGGAGCGGCTGGTCAAGCCGGCGACGTGCCACCCCTCGTCGGAGGACTCCTCCACCTCAAGGAACGACCCTTCCTTCTTCGCGCCGCTTCCCCCGCCCCTGCTTCTGCCGCTCTGGTCGTTCGCGAACAGGTCGCGCACGCGCTCCTCGTACACCTCGCAGAAGCTGGCGTCGACGGCAAACTCCATCGCCTGCCCGCCGCCGCCGCTCGCCTTGTGCTGCGACAGCGCGAGGCCGACGTGCGCGGCTTTGTTGTGCAGCGCCTCGAACAGCGCCTTGATGGCGAGGCGCGCGGTGCCGTCGCCCGAGCGCCCGTGCAGGAGCGTGGACTTGCCCGAGCCGGTGCACCCCACGGTGAGCGCGGCGGCGTTGAACCCATCCACAACCTGCTTCACCGAGGGGTGCAGGATACGCTTGTACGCCTCGGCGGTCCCGAGGTCGGACCCGAAGCAGTCGTCCACCTCGTACGTGTCGTCGCTCTGCGCCTCCGTCGCGCCGGGGCGGATCAGCGAGACGTGCCGCGCGGCGACGGTCACGTCGCGGCGCGAGCCTGTCAGGGGTCGGGGGTCGGGGGCGTCGGGGCGCGAGGGGTCAGCGTCTGGCGTCGGGGATTTGGACGAGAGGACACGACGCGCGTTTCTTCGTTCGCGGCGAAACGGCGGGCGGGGACGCGCGTCTCGCGTGGATGCCCCTCCGGACCCGCGACGGGACGCGGGCACGCACTCTTCGCGCCTGATGTGAGCAGCTGGACGACGCATCGCATGTTCTGGCCCTCGGGCCGGACCTTGCGTGCGCCGCCTCCCCCGCGCGCCATCGCGGCTCACCCCAAGGAAAAGGACCGTTTGACGATGCGATTCGCGCGAGTCCGATTCCGAGGGTCACCCGCGGCCCGCTGGAGAACCCGAGCGGGACCAGCGAACGCGCCGCCGCGGCTGACTCCGGACCGGGTCTCGAGGTGCGGTACGCCTTCTCGCGTCTCCGCGGCGCCGTGCGCCTGCTGTGGGCGCGGACGTCGTCCGCTCCCGTGTTTCCGGAGTTTTTGGTCAACGAGCGGAAAACGTCCGCGACGCCGCGTTGACCGCGGAGAACGCGGCTGATAAACTGACGCGTGCCTCGCGCCAACAAATAAATGACATCCGAGGATCCGACCGCCGACGGCGTCGGCGGTCGGAACCCCCCCCGGAGGCCAGAGGTCAGAGGTGGACGCGCGACGTCAGCGTCCACCTCGAGCCGCTCGGTCGGGACTGGCGGCCATGGCCACACGCCGCCCTCGCGACGGGGACGACGAGCGCGACGGTCCCGACCCCTCGAACCCGAGCGTGTACGAGGGCGAGCGCGACGCCGAGGGCCGGCCACACGGCCGCGGGCGGATGCGCCTGGACGACGAGGGGGTGTGGCACGAGGGCCGCTTCGTGCGCGGCGCGCGCCACGGGCGAGGCACCCTGCGTTTCCCCCCCGACGAGTACGAGCCTGGGCGACGAGTACTCGTCGACAGCGAGGGTTCGACGCGAGGGTTCGACGCGTCTCGGATCCCGAGACGTCTCGATGATTACGATTTCCCCGTGGGCGGCGACCGCCTGGCGGGCACGTTCGTGGAGGGCGTGCTGCACGGCCCCGCGGTGTACCACTCCGCGGACGGCTCTAGCCGGAAAGGCACGTACGTGCGCGGCGAGCTCACCGGCTCGGTCGAGGAGTTCGACGCGAGCGGCGCTTTGGTGTTCCGCGGCGATTACTCGGACGGCCGGCGCCACGGCGACGGCGTCTTGCGGCAACCGGACGGCTCCGTCGTCGTCTCGTACTGGCATGAAGGCACGCAGGGGTGCGAGGGGATCTTCATCTACCCGCGCGCGTACGGCGTGCCCGTCGACGCGTCGCTCAAAGATAAAGTCCCGACGAAGTGCCGCGGGTACGGACGCGACGCGGCGGCGGCGGCGGCGGCGAAGCTCGCGAAGCTCGCCAACCTCGCCAACCTCGCCAACCTCGCCGACGGAACGTCCGCCGCGAGAAACGCGCGTCCTTCGTTCCTGTTCGGCGCGTTCGCTCCGCCGCGCGCCGCGCGCGACGCGCTCGCGGGCGAGGCGGCGTTCTTCGCGAGGCACGACGCGTTCGGGGTCGTGCGCGCGGGGAGCTGCTGGGCGCGCTTCGACGAGTTCGAAGGTTCGAGTTCCGACGCGTCGGGAAAAAAAAACAGCGAAGGGTACGTCTCGTACCGCCGCGACGATTTCGGAATCGATCGGAACGATCGGAACGGCGACGATGTTTTTTTGCGCGAGTGGCTGCGGCGCGAGCCGCGCGCCTGGCGCGAACCCTTCGAGACGCCAGATCACCCGACGATTCCGAAGCTCGAGGCTCGCGGTGTGTTCTCCGCTGCCTCGCCCGAGCCGCTCGATCGATCGCAGCTGGAGCTCGTGCACGAAACGAGAGACGGGGAAGCGATCGGCGACTTTTCGCGTCCGGCGGTTCGCGCTCGGGCTCGTCTCGCGCCGAACGAGATCGTCGGCTTCATAGACCCGGGCGATCGTCGGGTCGTCGCGCCGCGCGGTGGGTGTCTTCCCGGCTCCGCGCCGACTTCGCGGTGGAGCCCCCACGACCGCATATTTTACGCGCGCGAGCTTCTCCCGGGAGAAGCCGAAGGCGCCGGCGGCGCGGCGGGCGGCGGCGCCGACGCGGAACGAGACGACGCGGACCTACGCTCGGACGACGAGCGCGGCTCGTCGTCCTCCCCCTCTTCCTCCTCCTCCGCCGATTCCGATTCCGATTCCGATTCCGATTCCGTCGTTCGCGACGCGACGGACGACGACGGGCGCGCGATTCCGCGCGGAGGCGTCTTCTTCTCGCTCTCATCAGAGAGCGAGACGCGTTTTCGCGCGCGCGGCGCGTCTCCCGGAAGGGAATCCGCTCGAACGTTCTTTGAAACGAAGAACGCCTTTGAAACATCAACCTCGCCTTTGAAACCTCGCCGTTCACTCGGTGGTTTCGCGCGAACGGCCACCACCGGCGTCCCCTCGACGCGCCGTGCGCCGTTCGCGCACCCCGCGCTCGGCGTCGCGTTCGCGCTCGTCGCCGCCGAACCCGTGCCCGCGGGCGCGGCGCCGACGCAGCCGCCGGACTACGCCTGCGGCTGGGCGCTGCACCCCGCGTCGGAGGCGGGGTACTACCACCACCTGCGCGTGTCCCCCCCCGCGACGGTTCGCGAAACGCCCGGGACGGCGAACCTGGGCGCGGTGCGGGTCACGCAGCACGGCCCGTGGCGCGCGCTGTGGCTGGACGGCGTCGAGCAGGGCCTGGCGTACGACGCGCGCTTCCAGAGACCCTCGAGACTGGAGACGGACGGTGATTTAAGACCCTCGAGACCCTCGAGACCCTTCGCGCACGACCCGAGGGTCGTGGGGTTCGAGTACGTGCGCGCGATGGCCACCGCGGCGGTGGCGTCCATGGGCGCGAAGTTCATGGGCGCGGAGGGTCCCCCCCGGTTTCACTCTTCATCTCGCGGAAAGACCGACCCTATCACGGAAACGGAAACGGACCGGGCGTCCGCGAAGTTTGGACGAGAACGCGACGACGCGACGACGCTGTGCGTGGGGCTGGGCGCCGGGTCGTTGCCCGCGTTTCTGGCCAACGCGTTCGTAGGGGCAAAAAAAAACAAAACGTGCGCCCCCGGTGCGTTTCGCGTGGAGTGCGTGGAGATCGACCGCGCCGTCGCCGCCGCCGCGCGCGAGGTGCTGGGGGTGGCGTACGTTCCCGCGCGAGGAGGACTTTCCGCAGAGGAGGAGGATCGCGGCGATTCCGACGACGACGCGGCGAACGAGCGCGACGATTCGACGAATTCGACGAATCGACGCGCGGTACCGTTCGCGCTGCGCGTGGACGACGCCGCGCGCTACCTGGCGCACCTGGCGAACACAAGTGAAGACGAGGAAAAACGAAAGCGGTTCGCGCTTATCTGCCTGGACGCGTACGACGGGAAGGGCGAGATCCCTTCTCATTTGAAAACGCGCGCGTTTCTGCGAGACGCGCGGCTGTGTTTAGCGCCCGGCGGCGCCGTCGTGGCGAACTGCTTCGACGCCCCCCCAGGGTCGCGCGCGCGCGAAAACCTGCTGGCGTTCTGCGAGGCACTCGGAGGCACCGTTGCGGGCGCGTGCGCGGTGCGCGTGCGCCTGCTGAAGGTGGAGGGGCAGGAGTCGAACGTGGTGGTCGTGGCGGAGGCGACGGAGCGCGAAAAAAAAAAAAAAGGGCAGGGCGCCTTCGGAAGCCGCGCCGCGCTGCGCGCCGCGCTCGCCGCCGCTTTCGCTTTTTTGCCGGCGGAGGCGCGCGCGGCGCTGTGCGACGTCGACCGCCTCGAGGTCTCGGGGGAGCTCACCAGTAAGTACGACACGCCGGAGGCGGGCGAAGACGTCGACGGTTGAACAAAGCACGGGAGCTACGTAGTACGTATCATACGTAGCTAGGCTTTTTTTTCGTGAAAGAAGACCGACCTCTCAAACTGTCAAAAGGGAGGCGAGCGGTCGAGTTGGTGCGAAACCGAGCGTTTTTTTTTAGGACTTGAAAAATTCTCGCGACGCTCACCACCCCGGCTGTTTTCTTGGACGCGCCATTCCCCCGCGCACCCGCACGATGCCCACCCACGGCACGCACACCCCCGACGTCCCGTACCAGCCCTCGTCCGACATGGCGTGGGGCGCGCGCGGCCACGAGCGCATGAAGAGCGCTTCCGACCGCGAGTACGAAGAGCGGGTGCGTACGCGGCAGAGGCGATGTTCGGTTCTTCCCGAGAACCAACCGGGGCGCCGCGGTCGCTGGAGATCCGTGTCCATCCTGGACATCGCGTTCTACCTCGCGAACGCCATCGGCAGCGCCTCGGCACTCGTTCGGTGGATCCTGAGCACGTTCTTCTTCGTGCACAAGAAGCTTTTCGGGATCGCGCTGGTGTTCCTCGGCCGGACCGCGCCGGGAGGGAAGTGAAACCGCGCGTTTTAGGAGGCGAAACGCTCGAGACGATTTTCAGGAGAGGGGCGCGGTCGTGGTCGAGACGCGCTTTCGCCGAACAGAGACGGCGAAAAAACGCTCACCACCCCGTCCCTCCCTCTTCGTCCCGCAGGCTGCCGCGACCAACTGCTCGAGCCACTGGGTGCACCACGACATATTCCTCGAGGGGAACTATGAAGTGCGCCTCAAGGACGCGGACAGCGCGTTCGTGCCGAACGTCGGGAACCTCGCGCCGAGACCGGCGAAGTGGTCCGCGACGCGGTTCAAAAACCAACCCGGAACGTGAAGGATCGAAAACGTCGTCGTCGTTCGACGACGTGAGCTCCAGGTCCCGTACGATAAACGAAGCGTCTTGTGTAGGCACACACACTCCTACTCCTTTCACGTATTATATACGACCCGCACAAAACGAAATCGTCTGTCTCGAGATTCAGTGCCCTTCGCCCTACCCGCTCGCTAGTCCCCGCACACGGTCACGACGATCTCGCGAGACCCGCCTACGCCGCTCCGCGCGTGCTCGCACAGGAACACCGCCTGGTTCGCGCCCAGCGCCAGCGCGCCGCGCGAGACGGGGAGCGTCGCCGAAACCGACGTCAGCGTCGTCTTGGCGTTCTCGTTCGAGGCAAAAGGCAGCGCGTCGTCCAGCGCGCGCACGAACGAGACGCCGAAGCCGTCTCTGGCGGACCCCACGACCAGCGAGGCGGACGTGTGCCGCACGAACGCGTGCGCGACGCCGGTTTTCGGGATTTTCTTTTTCCATTCCCCCGGATCGGCGTTTTCGTTTCTCTTCTTTTCCACGAACGCGTTTTCCGCGTCCGCGCCGCGCTTCAAGGAGGCGCGCTTCACCGCGTCTCGCAGCGCCTCGGTCACGTCGACGCATGCCTCAGTCACGTCGACCGCGAGCACGACGCGGTATCCTCGCTTCGAGCGCACGCGCGTGACCACCGCGTCCCGGGTCGCGCCCGAGCCCCCGAACCCGCCGCCGCTCCTGTGCTCGCAAAGGAGCACGCCCTGCGTCGCGCCAAACGCCGCCAAACCGGACGGCAAGATCTCGGGAAACGTCGCCGAGGCGCCCACCAGCGTGCTCTTCACGTGCGCCGGCATGTCGTCGTCGCCCTCGTCCGTGTGCCGGAAGGTCACCGCACCTCCCGGGTAGTTCCAGGACTCCGGCACGAGCGAGCTCAGGGCCGACTCCAGCGCCGAACACACGCGCGGGTCGGCGGCGTCGTTCACCGTCACGCTCGCGCTCGTGTGCTTGACGAGCACGTTGGTCAAAAAAACGCCGTCGCCGGGGATGCCACCCAGCGCGTCCCGTGCCGGGTGGCATCCCCGGCTCGGCGCGGGGAGCTTGACGTTCTTCGCGCAGTCCTCTCCGGTTGCCACCAGCGTGGCCACCACCTCGACCGGCCCGGCGCGCGACGCCAGCAGGTAGAGGCCCTGCCACGTGCCGAGCGCCAGCCGGCCGTCGCGCACGGGGAGGTCGAGCGAGCACCCCACCAGCGCGGCGCGCTCTTCGTCCAGACCCGGCGGGACGATGGCTTCCAGCGCGTTCTGCATGTCCGTGCGGACGTCGGGGTCGCAGTTCTCGTTCACCGTCAGCGCGCCGGTGGTGGACCGGAGGAACAGGCTCACCATCCCCACGCGCACGTCGCGCATCTCGGGGAGGCTCGTGCGGAGCGTGTCCGTCCAGATGAAGATGCCCCGGGACTTGGGCTCGAGCGTGATGACGCGCTGGGTCCAAGCGGACTCGGGGTCGGCGGGTGTCGTCGTCCCCTCAGGACCCTTGGGGACGGAAGAAACCGCGGAGACGACGGTACCGCGCGAGCGCGACATGGCTCGGGGGGGCGCGAAGAGAGCGCGCGTCGCGGTCGAAGTCATCGAGCGCGCGCGCGCGAGTGAGACTTGCGAGGAGGCACGAACAGCCAATATTTTCGACACGCGCGGGTCGTTTCGCGGAACACAGCGTGGCGCGCGCGCGGACGGCCCGATGCCCCTCGTCGCGATGTTTTCGCGCGCCTGATACCTGACGATGACGGTCAGCGCGGCGGACGACGCCGCGGGCGAGACCCTTCGCGTTCGCGCGAAGGACCTCACGGGTGCGTGTCGGAAGCGACGACGACATCGCGCGCGGCCGAATCGCCGCGAACGCCTCCTTCGAGCCTCCTCGTGGCGACCGCGGCGCGTCTCGCTGACCACCCCCGCCACCACCGACCGATCGCTCCCCCCGCCGTCCGACGCAGGTCGCACCGCTTCCCTCCGCGTCCCTCTGCGCGCGTCCGTGGACGAGGTCCGCGCCTCCGTCGCGCGCGCCCTCGGCCAGCCCGGATGCCGCGCGCGCGTGCTCGTGTGCACCTCCGGCGAGATCTCGGGCCCGGCGCCGTTCCGGGACGCGCCCGAGGTCCGCGCGGCGGCCGCGGACGCGGCGCTCACCGTCGTGGGCTACGCGCGCGTCAAGAAGAAGGACAAGAAGCCAGAGCCGGGAAGCGCGCCCAGTCACGCGCGCGTGACGAACGCGAAAGCCGCGACGAACGCGAACTGCGCGGCGACGACGCGGACGGCGAAAACGCCGCCGGCGAGTCCCGGGCTCCGCGCCCCGAGGAACTACATACGCGAGTCTTTCCCAGACGAAGAGAGCGCACGCGGAGCCGACGCGCTCGCCGATCCGCTGGCCGCGCCCGTGGGAGGGCACGCGCGCCCGGAGAGCCGCGCGCGCGCGTCGACGCCGGCGCGGACGGAGCGGACCGCGTCGGTCGCGCGCGCGCTGAAAGAAAAAGAATTAGAAGAAAAAACCGCGCGCGACGGAACGAATCGTCCGGCGGGACGCGACGACACCCTCCCCGCGCCGAGCGCCGGCGACGCGATGTGGGCGGTGCTCCGCGAAGAGGTCGCGACCGTGGCAGTCGACGACGCCGCGGAGCGCCTCGGGGAGAACGTCGAGGCGGTGGAGGCGGACCTCGGGGACGTCCCCGGAAAGAACCCGGAACCGGAACCGAAACCCGAGCGCGCGTCCAAACGCGCCCGCCGTGAACCGAAAGAAAACCGAAAAAAAACCGAAAGAAAACGAAAAGAACCGAAAGAACCGAAAGACGCGTCTTTAAAAAAAGCGTGTCGCGGCCGCGAGACCGCCCCGGAGCCAATCGCCGAGAGCGTCGCCGGGCTCCCCCCGTGCCTCGAGCGCCTCGCGAAGGCGTACGACGCGACGACCGCGATCGTCGCGTTTCTCAGGGCGCAGCGCGTGAGGTCCACGTGGGGGCAGATCGAGCCCGCCGTGCGCGGCGCTGCGACCCTGGAGGACCTAGGCGCCGCCGCGCGGCTGTGTCCGCGCGCGCTGCGGCTCGCGCGGCGCGTCGTGGTGCCCTCGGCGGAGGCGGAGGAGACGCGCGCGCTCGAGGGCGACCGTCCCGGTGGCCGTCCCGGCGGCTGGGAGTCGGCGGACCAGAAAAAGGACACGCTGGTGGAGGTTTTCGACGCCGGCGCGCGCGCGCGCGGCGACGCCGAGGACGAACCGTTCGGAGGCGCGCTCGAATCACTCGAATCACTCGAATCACTCACCCCGAGGGACTCTGTGGGCCCGGGCCCTCGGAGTCCCGCGCGGCGTGTCGTCGTGCACGGCTCGCGGACGTCCCGAGCGACGTACGCGGTGGGAGACGAAACGCCCGCGGAACCGCGGATTGCGAAAAACGCCGACGCTCTTTTTCAAAAGCGGTCTTTTTCAAACGCGCGCGGCGTCTCCGGCGAAGCCTTCGCCAAGCGCGCCTCCGCCGCGTTTCGCGCCGCGCTCGGCAGACTGGTGATCGCCGAGGTGGACGCCTCGATGGACCGCGAGGGTATGGCCTCGGTTGACGCCTGGGCGCGCGCGGAACGCGCCAGCCTGGCGACGTTCGCGGCGCGCGCGGCGACCCTCGCCGCGGAGGACGCCGCCGCCGACGCGGCGCGGACCGCGGCGGCGCCTTCCGTTTTTTCCTATGACGACGCGCGCGAGGGGGACACGCGAAAGCGGCGTCGCGCGCCCGGCGGCGGCCGCCGCGTCTGCGAGCGGTGCGACGCGCTGGATGTCGAGGCGTTCATCGAGCACCTGACGTCGGGCCCCGACGCGCTGGGCGCGCGGGGCGCGCCGCCGCCGGAATTTCCTAAACCCGGGGTTCTCGGACCTCGGACCTCGGACCGAACCCGGGAGCCTCCTTGCGTCGGCGGGTGCGTGGAGCACCGTCGCGACGAGCCCGCGCGTGCCGCGCGCTTCGGCGCGTCCCTCGCGGCCGTCCTGAGCCCCGCCACGGTCGCCGCGCTCGCGGCGACGGGCGTGCGCGCGGACGCGCTGTTCAGCCACCAGTCCTCGGCTGTCGCCGCGGCGCTGCGCGGCGAAAACGTCGTCGTCGCGACGGGAACGGCATCCGGCAAGTCGGCGTGCTACAACGCGCCGGCGTTCGAGGCTCTGTTCCGCGACCCGAACGCGACTGCGCTGTACCTGTTCCCCACCAAGGCGCTCGCGCGCGACCAGCTCGGCAAAATCCGAACCATGCTCGCGGGAGCGAGTCGCGCGGCGTCGAGTCGCGTCGAGTCGCGCGGCGTCGGCGCGGCGTCGTCGTCGTCCTCGTACGCATCGTACGCGTACCACCCGTTCGACGCGGGCGCGTACGACGGAGACACGCCCTCCTCGGATGAGCGCACGCGGATTCACACCTCCTGCCGTTTGGTGGTGACCAACCCCGACACCCTGCACGTCTCTTTACTGCCGAACCACCGCGTAATATGGCGCGCGTTCTTCGCCGGG
>Ga0181600_10003024_pt1 | contig 12904 bp, 10 predicted proteins | sample 041ome_2_FD_132982 | JGI IMG/M metagenome (GOLD analysis project Ga0181600, IMG submission 132982) | Coastal salt marsh microbial communities from the Groves Creek Marsh, Skidaway Island, Georgia - 041406US metaG (megahit assembly) | ecosystem: Environmental > Aquatic > Marine > Intertidal zone... | reverse complement strand
TGATTTTAACAGCTGGTACTGCCGATGCCACAGTTCACATTACGACAAGTCTGGCCGTAGCCGCAAAGGTCCAGCGCCGAAAAACCTGCCCGTTCCAGTGGCAGAGTTTGTTGACGAAACAACAATCAAATTGGGCTAAGGAAGGACAAAAAGATGGCTGGTATTCCACACGACCATTACGAACCAAAGTCCAAGTCGCAAAAATGGCTGCACAGCCGTTTGCCGATCGTTGGATTGCTGTATGACACGATTATGATCCCAACACCAAAAAACCTGAACTGGATGTGGATTTGGGGTATCGTGCTGACATTCTGTTTGGCGCTGCAAATTGTAACCGGTATTGTTTTGGCGATGCATTACACCCCGCACGTCGATTTGGCCTTTGCATCCGTTGAACACATCATGCGCAATGTAAATGGTGGCCATATGCTGCGCTACTTGCACGCAAATGGGGCGTCATTGTTCTTTATTGCGGTATATGCACATATCTTCCGCGGCTTGTACTATGGTTCATACAAAGCGCCACGCGAAATCACATGGATCATCGGTATGCTGATCTATCTGTTGATGATGGGCACTGCGTTCATGGGTTACGTTTTGCCTTGGGGCCAAATGTCATTCTGGGGTGCGACCGTTATCACCGGTTTGTTTGGTGCGGTGCCATTCGTTGGTGAATCGATCCAAACGTTGTTGTTGGGCGGCCCAGCTGTTGACAACGCAACATTGAACCGTTTCTTCAGCTTGCATTACCTGTTCCCATTCCTGATCGCAGGTCTGGTTGCGGTACATATCTGGGCGTTCCACTCGACCGGTAACAACAACCCAACTGGTGTCGAAGTGCGCCGTGGGTCTAAGGCTGAAGCAGAGAAAGACACAGTCCCATTCTGGCCATATTTTGTCATCAAAGATTTGTTGGCATTGGCTGTGATCTTGGCCGTGTTCTTTGCCATCGTTGGGTTTATGCCAAACTACTTGGGTCACCCTGATAACTATATCGAGGCCAACCCATTGGCGACACCTGCGCATATTGTTCCTGAGTGGTACTTCTTGCCGTTCTATGCAATTCTGCGTGCGTTCACCGCGGACGTATGGGTCGTACAATTTGCGTCGTTTATCACAGGCGGCATCGTTGATGCGAAATTCTTCGGTGTGCTTGCGATGTTTGGTGCAATCATTGTGATGGCGCTTGCGCCTTGGCTGGACACATCATCAGTGCGTTCCGCGCGTTACCGTCCGCAACTGAAATGGTGGTTTGCGTTGTTGGTATTCGACTTCTTTGCCCTGATGTGGCTAGGCGCGATGCCTGCAGAGGAACCCTATGCATCGTTCTCGTTGATCGCGTCTGCATATTGGTTTGCATACTTCTTGGTTATCTTGCCGTTGTTGGGCGTATTGGAAAAACCATTACCACAACCCGCAACAATCGAAGATGACTTTAACGCCCATTATGGCAAGACCGAATAAGTAAAGGGATAATAGATCATGTTGAAACACATTATCACAAGCGCGGTCACCGCACTGGCCCTTACTGCATCGGGTGCAATGGCTGCAGGTGGTGGCGACCAACACATCGAGGATTATGCATTCTCGTTCGAAGGTCCATTTGGTACCTATGACCAAAACCAACTGCAACGTGGGCTAAAAGTGTACACAGAGGTTTGTGCGGCCTGCCACGGTTTGAAATTTGTTCCATTCCGTACATTGGCAGACGAAGGCGGTCTTGGGTACTCCGAAGATCAAGTGCGCACATATGCTGCCCAATTTGATGTCTACGACGCCGAATTGGAAGACACGCGTCCAGCAAAGCCAGCCGACCATTTCCCCGCCAACACTGGCGCGGGCGCTCCTGACCTGTCTTTGATGGCAAAGGCGCGGGCTGGTTTCCACGGTCCATATGGGTCAGGGATCAACCAATTGGTTAAAGGCATGGGTGGTGCGGAATATATCGCATCATTGCTGTCTGGTTACACAGGCAACGAAAAAGAAGAAGCAGGCGTAACGCTGTACGAAAACACCGCTTTTCCGGGTGGATGGATTTCAATGGCGCCTCCGCTTGTGGGTGAAGACGTTGAGTTTGATGATGGCCATTCCAATGAATTGCACCACGAAGCACAAGATGTTGCAGCTTTCTTGATGTGGGCAGCGGAGCCAAAAATGATGGCGCGTCAGCATTCGGGTTTCTTGGGTGTGTTGTTCTTGGCCGTTCTGTCTGTCTTGTTGTATCTGACAAACAAACGCATCTGGGCGCCTATAAAAAAAGCAGCGAAATCTTAATTTCGGACTACCATAAATTACATAAAACCCCCGCTTTTGGCGGGGGTTTTATTTTGTCACATTGCTTTTGGATCGGTCTGCGTTAGATTTTTGGTGAATGGTAAGGGATTGACCAATGGATCGTAAAAATTCAATGCAGCGCTTTGACATGTCTTATGACGATCTCAGTCGTCTTGTGACGTCGTTTTATGCATCAGTTCGTGTTCATCCAGTCTTGGGACCAGTGTTTAACAAGGCTGTCGGCACCTCGCATACAGCGTGGCGCGAACATGAAGAAAAAATTGTGGGATTTTGGAGTAATGCCATTTTGATGGATCGCAGATATCAGGGCAATCCAATGCGTATACATATGATGAATCTTGATGTCCAACCAGAGCATTTTCCTATTTGGCTTGGTTTGTTCGAAACAACCGCGCGTCATGTCTTAACACCAACAAAAGCAGACAATATCATGGCGCTTGCACATCGGATTGGTGCTGGGCTAAAATTTGGCCTGCAAAATTATCGCGTAGATTCCATGAAACCACCATTCCTTGGTTGAAAGACGCCGACAACATCCCGTACCATTTTCATAGCGCATTCATCTCTCGGGGGAACCGTGGATTTATTGGTGTATTTCGTGCCCGATGCACTTGAGCCAGTTTCAGTCAGTAATTTAGTTGGATTTAGCTTTCTGGGGTCATTTATTACTATGGCCTTGGGGATTGGCGGTGGCGTTTTACTGTTGGCAGTCATGGCGTCTTTGATGCCAGCTGCGGCCTTGATCCCAATTCACGGCGTTATACAGTTGGGTTCTAATGCGTTTCGAAGTGCGACGTTGATAACCCATGTCTCTTGGCTGCCTGTTATGTGGTTTTCGCTGGGGACTCTGTTCGGGGTTGCGTTGGGTGGGAAGGTCGTCGCCCAATTGCCCGTCGCATTCGTTCAGATCAGCATCGGTACATTTGTGATTTGGAACGTATTTTCTAAGCCACCGAATTGGCTATCTAATGCGCCTGCAATTATTGGCGTCATTTCTAGTTTTCTCACCATGTTTTTTGGCGCAACAGGTCCCTTTGTCGCGAACTTTACCAAATCTTTGAATCTAACGCGGCACCAGCATGTTGCAACACATGGGATGCTAATGACGGCACAACATTCGTTTAAGATTATTGCTTTCGCAGCCTTGGGATTTTCGTTTTCAGATTGGATCGGCTTTCTCATTTTAATGATTTCGGCAGGTTTTGCGGGAACTTTGCTTGGAAAAGTTGTGTTGAACCGTATGACAGATTTCGGGTTTAAACGCGCACTTAACGTTGTCCTTGTCGTTATTTCACTGCGTTTGATTTATACAGGTGTTTCTGGACTTTGGTCATGTAAAAGGCGGACCTTAGGCCCGCCTTTTACCATATTGAAAGTGTACAATTAACCGATAATTGAATTTAGTGTCGCGCTTGGTCGCATAACGGCTGTCACCTTTGCGTGGTCTGGATGGTAATATCCCCCTAAATCCGCTGGCTTGCCTTGGGCTGCGGCGATCTCGGCGACAATTTTGTCTTCATTCGCGGCCAACTGTTCGGCGATTGGCGCGAAATGCGCGGCCAAGTCTGCGTCATCTGTTTGCGCGGCCAAGGCTTGGGCCCAGTACATCGCGAAATAGAAATGGCTGTCGCGGTTATCGGGTTGGCCCACTTTGCGTTCGGGCGATTTGTTGTTGTCCAAAATATCTTGGGTCGCGGCGTCAACAGCTGCGGCCAATATGCCCGCTTTTTTGTTGCCTTTGGTATTGGCAAGGAATGCAAAGCTTTCGCCCAGGGCGCAGAATTCACCCAAACTGTCCCAACGCAGGTGGTTTTCTTCGACCAACTGCTGCACGTGTTTGGGCGCAGAGCCGCCAGCACCCGTTTCAAACAGACCGCCGCCTTGCATCAATTTCACGATCGACAACATTTTCGCCGATGTGCCCAATTCCAGAATGGGGAACAAATCGGTCAGATAATCGCGCAAAACGTTACCCGTAATTGCGATGCTGTCCGCACCTGTGCGGATGGTTTCCAATGTCAGGCGCGTCGCTTCGCGGGGGGCCAAGATTTGGAATTTATCGGCCACGCCTTTTTCATCCAAGATCGCGGTGACGTATTTGATCAATTCCGCATCATGGGCGCGATTTGCGTCCAACCAGAAAATCGCTTGGCTGCCTGTCAACGCTTGGCGTTCAATCCCCAGGTTCACCCAGTCGATGATCGGCGCTTTGCGCGCGCTAGATGAACGCCAGATGTCGCCCGCGTTGACCGCTTGTTCGTGCAGAACGTCGCCATTGGCGGCGGTATAGCGAACGGTGCCTTTGGCCGCGATTTCAAAGGTGGTGGGGTGCGATCCGTATTCTTCGGCCTTTTGCGCCATCAAACCAACGTTGGCCACGGCCCCCGATGTGGTTGGGTCCAGTGCGCCGGTTTCTTTGAAATACTTGATCGTTTCGTCGTAAACGGGCGCATAGCAGTTATCAGGGATCACACATTTTGTGTCACCCGCTTTGCCGTCTGGTCCCCAACCTTTGCCGCCTGCGCGGATCACGGCGGGCATGGACGCGTCGATGATCACGTCGGATGGCACGTGCAGGTTGGTGATGCCACGGTCGCTGTCGACCATATACATCGCGGGGCCGTCGGCCATTTCGGCGTTGAAATCAGCCAAGATTTCAGGGCGATCCGCGATACGTGCCAATACATCACCCAGACCAGAATTCGGGTTCACACCCAAGTCCGCCAAGGCGTCGGCGTGTTTGGTAAATGATTTTTCAAAGAACACCGATACCGCGTGACCAAAGATGATGGGGTCCGACACCTTCATCATGGTGGCTTTCATATGCAGGGAAAACATAATGCCTTGTTTCTTGGCATCGGCGATTTCCGCACGCAAGAAATCGCGCAGGGCCGCGGCCGACATGAAGGTGGCGTCAACAACGGTGCCTTCGGGCAGGTCAATACTGTCCTTCAGCAGGGACACATCCCCGTTTTCCGCGATGAATTCGATTTTGCCTTTGCCCGCTTGGGCGGCTGTCACGGTTGTCGATTGTTCGTTGGAATAGAAATCATTGCCCGACATCGCCGCAACGTGTGTTTTGCTGTCTGCGACCCATGTGCCCATGGAATGGGGGTTTTTCATGGCATAGTTCTTGACCGCTTTGGCGGCGCGACGGTCCGAGTTACCTTCACGCAGGACGGGGTTTACAGCCGATCCTTTGATCGTGTCGTACCGTGCGCGGATTGCTTTTTCGTCGTCGGTTTTTGGGCTTTCTGGATAATCAGGTAACGCGTACCCTTGGCTTTGCAGTTCTTTGATTGCCGCCACCAACTGTGGCACAGAAGCCGAGATGTTGGGCAGCTTGATCACATTGGCATCAGGTGTTTTGACCAACTGGCCCAGTTCCGCCAAATCGTCGGATTGGCGTTGGTCTTCGGTCAGAAATTCTGGAAAGGTCGATATGATTCGCCCAGCAAGGGATATATCTTTTGTGCCGACGGACACGTTCGCGGCCTTTGCGAACGACCGAATGATCGGCAAAAGCGATGCGCTGGCCAATTCGGGCGCTTCGTCTACAATTGTATACAATATATCGGATTTAGAGGTATCTGACATGTTTTTCTTGCCTTTCCAACCTGACGGGGCTTGGGTGTAATTGCAGGAACGCGTGGACGCCGAAATGGTTCCGAAGGTCCGCAAAAATGAATTTTGATGACCGCCACATACGCCATTAAGCCCAGAAATTCAATGCGATTTATTCATGTATTAACGGACTTTTGCAGAAAGGGGGCGTGTTCTTTGGGTGTCCAAACTAAACCGTTATTAAATTTTGTTTGAATTGACGCTGAACAGGTTTTGCGCCACTAATGTTTTTGCGTAAATTTGGTATACCGTTTTTGACGCAAGTTTCGCGGCAAGGGCAGTTATGGTAAGCAGAAAAAGGCTAGAATAATGACATTTAAACCTCATGGAAAACACTTGATCGCGGGGGAATGGGTTACTAGTGAGAAAACCTTTGTATCCGAGCCGGCACATGGACCATCGTATGAGTATGCTGTTGGAACACTGGAATTGATTGATCAGGCTGTTCAATCCGCAGAAGAGGCGTTTTGGTCATTTGGTTATTCTACACGCAAAGATCGGGCTGATTTCCTGAATGCGATCGCTGATGAGATCGAAGCGCGCGCTGATGCGATCACTGAGATTGGTAGCCAAGAAACCGGATTACCCGAGGCCCGTTTGCAAGGAGAACGCGGCCGGACAACGGGACAGCTACGTTTGTTTGCGTCTCATATTCTTGCGGGTGACTATTTAGACCGACGCTATGACGCGGCGTTGCCAGAGCGTGCGCCGCTGCCGCGACCCGAATTGGCGATGGTACAGCGCCCGATTGGTCCTGTTGCAGTTTTTGGCGCATCGAATTTTCCTTTGGCTTTTTCAACCGCAGGGGGAGATACGGCGTCTGCTTTGGCGGCAGGTTGCCCTGTTGTGGTCAAGGGGCATTCTGCGCACCCGGGCACAGGTGAAATTGTGGCCGAGGCCATTCATGCGGCGATTATCAAATGCGGTATGCATCCGGGGGTCTTTAGTCTGATCCAGGGGGGGAAACGCGATGTGGGGACATCACTGGTCCAGCATCCGTTGATCAAGGCTGTTGGCTTTACAGGGTCTTTGGCCGGTGGTCGTGCACTGTTTGATCTATGTGCGCAGCGCCACGAGCCCATTCCATTTTTTGGCGAATTGGGATCTGTGAACCCGATGTTTGTTCTGCCGGCAGCGCTATCTGCGCGTGGTGACAATATTGCGGCGGGGTGGGCTGGTTCGTTAACAATGGGCGCAGGGCAATTTTGTACAAACCCTGGCATTGTCGTTGCCATCAAAGGGGCTGATACGGATGCCTTTATCCGATCTGCGACTGCTGCCTTGGAACCTGTCGGTGCGCAGACTATGTTGACTGATGGTATTGCATCAGCTTACCGCGCAGCGCGTGATCGTGTTGCTGGCACCACAGGGGTGCGCGCAGTGCTAACATCGATGTGCGACTTGCGAAATGCGACACCATATCTATTTGCAACAACAGGTCAGGATTGGTTGGTAAATCATATCTTAGCAGAAGAGGTCTTTGGGCCACTTGGTTTGATTGTCGTTGTTGACGACATGGAAGAAATGCGCGCAATCGCACGCAGCTTGCAAGGTCAGTTGACCTGCACACTGCATATGGATGACGCAGACACGGAAGATGCACGCAGTTTGATGCCGATACTTGAGCGTAAAGCAGGTCGTGTTTTGGCAAATGGGTTCCCGACAGGGGTCGAAGTCTGTGACACGATGGTGCATGGCGGGCCCTATCCCGCGTCAACAAATTTTGGCGCGACCTCTGTCGGCACCTTGGCAATCAGACGGTTTCTGCGCCCAGTGTGCTATCAAAATATGCCAGCTGCGCTTTTGCCTGACGATCTATTATGAAGTGACAACGGCGGCATTAAGTCGCCGTTTTTTAAGAGGCCACGATGACGCCCGCACTCTTTGTTGTGCTTATTATTCTCGTTGTTTTTGCGCGTGGGGCTGATATTGCCGCTGTGTGGCCATTCGCTTGGGGCGTTATGGCGATACTTGTCGTAATTCACCTCAGGCAGCTGGCTTGGCGCGAACGATATTTGTTGGCACTTTCGACATGTATTGCTGTTTTGGTCTTTGTTTTTGATGCAACGCCAATTCAAAATATGCATGCCGCGTTAAACCAAGCTGCATTTCTTGTGGCATTTGTGGTTGTATTGGGCGTCCTGCGCGAAGCTGCTGTGTCCTCACCATCCATTGCAACATTGGGCGCATATCTCACGCAACAGCCGACGCAACGAAGATATAGCGCGCTATATCTGGGCACTGGCGTGATGCAGGTTTTGTTTAACATTGTCGTGGTATCTTTTTTGATTCCACTTATTCAGCGCGGCATTGAAACGGCGCGGCCAGGTGATCTGTTGAACCCTATTCGAGAACAACGACAGGTTAGCGCTATGCAAAGGGGGTTTGCGTGGGGCGTGGTTTGGTCGCCAACCGCGCTTGCTCCGCTTGCGCTGTATGAATTGTTGCCGGGCGTTGATCGACTTTTATGGATCTCAATGGGTCTTGGATTATTTTTATTAATGCTTCTTCTTGGGGTCGTCGAAGACACAATACGTTTCAGGGCCCACCGAGCGGTTTCAGTGGTTGTCCCGCCCATATTTCCGGTAACAGCGGCGATCAGCTTTACAGCCACCTTTGTTAGTCTGCTTAGTTTGGCCGAGTTTTCGGCAGTCTTTTTCAATGAAACGATTGTATTTGGTTTGTTGCTTGCCTGTCCAATTATGACGATTGGGTGGATTGCCATCCAATCGCGGACTTTGCCTGATGCAAGACGGGTCACACTGGGCCGATTGCGGGAAATCTACAGCGTTCAAATGGGTCAAAGTGGGACCTTAGCAATTGCGCTTGGGTGTTCTGGGTTTATGGGTCGGGCGGCAGGAATCTTGGTGCCCTCGGACGACTTCGCCATTTTTTTTGGATTGCATACGACGCCCGATTGGATTGTCTTATCCATCTTGCCAGTTGCTTTGTGCGTCTTTAGCATGTTTGGCTTTTCGCCATTGATGATGGCCATATTTTTCGGATCACTGTTTGGGGGAATGTCGGTTCTACCCGCTGATGCTACATTAATTGCATTAGCGATTTCATGTGGGTGGGGGTTGTCGATGACTGCATCACCCTTTGCCACAGTGATCTTGATGATAAATCGACTGGGAAAAATTCCTGTATCCCGGCTAACATACGGTTGGAACGGAGTTTTTAGCGGCTCGTCCGTTCTTGTGATGACAGCGATCTTTTATGTCTGTTTTAGGGGCTCGTCACAGGTCTTTTAAATAGGGTGGATTGCAGCCCGCGCTTTGGCAATTGATTGCCGCCGCTTTTGCGGCGCGTGAAATCAAAGCCGTCAACCCTTCGCCATCGAGGTGCGCCAGATCATGTGCATTCAGGTTCAATTGATGGATCTGTCCCAGTAGGGTGCCCATAAAAGTATCGCCTGCGCCGACGGTGTCGACCAAAGGGCTTGCTATTCCGGCGGGAATTGTGGTTTGAGAAATTTTTGATCGCGCGATCGCGCCCTTTGCGCCTTGGGTCAAGAACATCAAAGACGCAGATGACAGCGCACAAATTTTGTCAAACGCTTCCTCAAGAGTTAAGTCTGGAAAGATATACTCCAGATCCTCATCGCTTAGTTTTAGGACAATCGTTTTGGCCAACATGCGCAATAGTCGGTCGATATAGGGGGACTTGTTCGTCACAACGATTGGGCGCGCGTTTGGGTCTAGGGCGGTGATGACACCACGATCGTGCAGAGTATAAAAATGGTTTTCCCATGCCTGTGCATCGTCGCCGTCGATTAAAGCAAGGCTTCCAATGTGAAAAACTTTGACAGCGGCATCTGTATTTTTGTTCAATGTATCCGCGGTTATTTGGCGTTCAGCTGTGCCTTGGCGATAGAATTGATAACTTGGAATGCTGTCGATCACCGACACAACGGCCAATGATGTGGGCGCGATGTCGCGCGGCGATGCCAAAGTCACGCCGTCTGCAAGCAGGCGACTGGCCAATAGTTCACCCAATGTGTCACTTGAAATCGGCGTGATGTAGGACACTGGATTACCTTGGCGTGCTGCTGCCAAGGCTACGTTATAACATGAACCGCCGGGAATTGCGGTATAAACGGGCAAGCCGCCATCATAACCCGTTTGTACATAGTCAATTAAATTTTCTCCACCAACGACGATCATGTTAAACTCCTGTTTTTGCGGCTGCTTCAAACTCTTGCGCAGCAGTAAGTGTAAGTGGTTCTTCCATCAACGCGTCTGCAATGGCGGGTGAAATCGTGAAACAATCATGTCCCATATCGATCAGGTCAATCATTTGTGTAACTGATCGTAACGACGCAAGCAGGGGGCGGCATTTTCCCATAGCAGACATAGATTTAATCTGCCGCAATTGGGTGTCTATATCGCGTCCAGCCTCTGCCATGCGGCCAACATAGGGTGCAATGTAATCGGCACCGATTGCTTGGGCGATGATCATCTGATGCGCGCTATAGCAGGCTGTCATCAAAATCTTTCCACCCATGGCACGGATTTTCGGCGCAAGATAAATACCTTGTCTGGTCAATGGTATTTTGACAACAGTCTCTAGCTGCAGCTTGGCACCAATGTCATAGATATTTTCAGCAAAGCGTAACGCGGCAATTTCGTCGCCAACGATTTGGCCATGGAGTTCGGAACCGCCAAGATCGCAAACACGTCGCGCCAGTTCTGACCAATTTATTTGGCTATAGTATAACCCAGCCCGCGCCGCTAGCAAAGGGTTGGTTGTCACGCCGTAAAAGATGCCCGAAGGCAACAACCGGTTCCACTGGTCGGTATCAGCGCTGTCCAAGTATAGCCGCATTGTCCGCGATTCCGTTTCTGTTATGGGGTACGAATGTGAAAACTCTATCGGCGGAAAATGGGAAAAATAACCTGGACTGTCAATAAATAAATCACGTTGATTTAATAATTGACCGAATTGTGATTTGTCGCTTACCATGGCCCAAATGGCTGTCACAACCGTGCGCCGTTCTAAATCCTAATATCGGTCAAATTACAACCGAATTTAATTTGATCAGACGAAAAGCAAAGACTGGTGTGGCATCGATGATGGATGAACAAGTAGAAAACCATGATCAAATGGGCGAGGCGTTTCACACTGGTTCAAACCAAAGTGGGATGCGAAATTACAACGAACGCCTGATCATTGATACAGTGCGGCGTTCTGGTTCGCGGTCCAAAGCGGATATTGCCCGCATGACGCAACTCAGCGCTCAGACCGTCACAGTGATCGTTAATCAGTTAATTGCGGATGGCATTTTAATAAAAATGGGCAGCGTTAAAGGCAAAGTTGGACAGCCTTCAACGCCAATTGCGATCAATCCCGACGGCGCGTTTTCCATCGGTATCAAAGTTGGGCGCAGGTCCGTCGACCTAGTTGTGATCAACTTTTTGCATCAGGTCATCGCAAAGCGATCTCTGTCATATGCTTATCCAGATCCACGTGACGTTTTGGATTGGCTTGACGAAAATATAGGCGCGGTTTTGGATGAGATGCCTGCTAAAAAACGACCGAAAACGTTGGGGATCGGTGTTGCTGTCCCTACTGGGCTGGACGGTTGGGAAAGCGCAATCGATGCGCCCAAAGGTGCGATGAAGGCTTGGTCAAACATAGATCTTGCACAATCAATACATCAAAAGACGGGTTTACCAGTCATTGTGTTAAATGACGGTTCCGCTGCGTGTTTGGCGCAATTAACCTTGGCGGATCTACGAAGAAAAAAAACATTTCTATACATCTACGTGGCGACGTTTGTTGGGGGTGGTTTGGTGATTAATGGACAATTGTTCGAGGGACGTACAGGCAACGCGGGGGCGCTTGGGTCGATGCCCCTGTCTTTGTTAAGCGGCGAAGGAAAAGCCCCATCACAGATGATTGATGTTGCGTCCCTGCATAAATTGGAAAAGACCGCAGTAAGAAATGATATGGCCACAGTTGGTTTTGCAGCGTTCTTAAACGCGCAGGCATCTACCGCTATGATTGACGATTGGATTGCAGAGGCCGCCCCCGCATTGGCGAAATCTGTTGTTGCAGCACAATCGTTATTAGATGTCGATTATGTCGTCATGGATGGTGGGCTGCCACAAAATATCATGGCCAAGTTGGTTGATACGACGCGCGATTGTGTCATGCATTACAACACCGAAGGCATCGCAATTCCCGATATTATTTTGGGTGAACTGGGGTCCGATGCACGTGCCCTTGGCGCAGCTATTTTACCCTTGCGGGCGAATTTTTCTGTTGATCAATCTGCATTTGTAATCGGGAACTAAGATGGAAGAGTCATAGTGCTGGACCAACGACGATTTTGCTTCCGTCAGAAAAGCGTGAAAACCTAAACCGCGATAAATCATGGCCTAAGGCGCTGCCGGTAATCATATCTGCCATAATGCGTCCAACGGCCGGGCCAATTCCGAACCCATGACCGCACATACCCGTTGCGATTGTAAGGCCTGGCAGGCTTGGGCAATGGTCCAGTATAGGAACAACATCCGGCATTGTATCGATCATGCCGGCCCAAGCGCGCGATGTATCCACAGATGGCAGCTGTGGAAACAGTGCTCGGAATTCTCGGGTGATAACCCGCACGGCCTTTTTGCTAGGTTTTGGATTTAGTATGCGCATTGCCTCAAACGGGCTTTTCCCGTCGCCCCAGTGATGAGGCACTGTCCATGCATCCGGAAAATCGCGCGGGCCAAACGGAATGGGTCTATTGTTAAAGGGATCTTGCCTTAAAACGGGCCAAAATTTTGTAGCATGCTTAAAGGCATCCCGTCCTAGAAACAGATCATGTGTAATTCCCGTGGCCAAAGTATATCCACCTTCGGCGCGTGCACGAAATGCGATATGTTCGTCAGTGGCACCACCTTGATACACTTGAGGCATATGCTGAGTTGCGATCACGGTGGCGCGTACGCTTAGTTGGGGGATGGAAACATCGTGGTTCTGTAGAAACAGT
>Ga0181600_10003022_pt1 | contig 12907 bp, 8 predicted proteins | sample 041ome_2_FD_132982 | JGI IMG/M metagenome (GOLD analysis project Ga0181600, IMG submission 132982) | Coastal salt marsh microbial communities from the Groves Creek Marsh, Skidaway Island, Georgia - 041406US metaG (megahit assembly) | ecosystem: Environmental > Aquatic > Marine > Intertidal zone... | reverse complement strand
GCCGCGATATCATTCGCGCGAAGAAGCGCGCGAAGGGTAGCAAGAAAAGCTCCACCGAAGCGCGGCGCATCAAAGGCCAAAGTCGTTACCCGTTTGGTAGGGGAAACGCTTCGCGCTGCCAACGTGGTCTTCGGCCCCGCGGGGCGACGATGAAAGATGAAGAGTCTGTTTTCGACGAGAATATAGATGGTGGCGACGAGGAGGAAGGTGATTATTACGAGGGCGCCGCCGCCGTTCCGGTATTCGCGACTGCTGCGGAGTCGTCTCGATTTTCTTCTTCTTCTTCTTCTTCTTCTTCTTCTTCTTCCGAAGTTAAGCTTCCGGACGCCGCGCGGTGGCTCGGATGGACCGTCATCGACGTCATCACGAAAGATGTGGTTGGAAAAGTAGTGCAAATATTAGCCACGAGCGGTGGTGAGATAGAGGTAGAGGTTGAAGGCGAGACGAGTTCAGAGGACGCGCTGAGTTTTCTAGAGGCTTTGAGTGGGATGACGGCGAGCGCGCAGACGGATGGTGATGATGATGACGATGATGATACGGACGCAGCAGACGTTGACGATATCGCGGCGTATACATTGCTCGTGCATAAAGAAAGCGATGTCGACGAGAATGACGACGACGATGATGGCGATGAAGATTACAACGACGATGACGACGACGACGACGAAGATGACGACGATAACAACTGGCAATACATTCCATTCGCGCCTTCGTTATTCCCGAAAATGATTCCAGAGAAGAAAATTTTGTTCATCGACCCTCCGGTTGGATTGTTGAAAGGACGAGGAATGAGAGACACGTTTGATGCCGAGGGGGATAGCTTAGATGACTCCGAGTTGAAAGAGGCTTTGGATCAGTTGAAATTTGATTTGATGCCGTACGCGAGAACTTTAGGGGACAAGCACTACGGCATGCCCTCGAAAAGAGCGCTGGAGAAAGAAAATAGAAAAGATTTAATCAAAAGAGTGGAAAAGTTGTTCGGGTACGATTGGATGACTATGGCTGTTTTACTAGATTTCGAGCCGTTTCGGAAACCGTTTTATTATTGGGATAACATTGAAAATTTAGCGGACGAGTTGAGGGCGTTGGTTTACGCGCTATGGTTCGAGCAAGACGACGTGTCGGTGTCTGGTAGCGGCGAAGATAACGACGATCAACGCACGTTTTGGTACAACGACATCTCCGGCGCAATTCTGTTCGAGAAACCAAACGAAGACGACCACGAGCGACACATGGTCATGCCAACGAGAAGAGATTTGATCGACGCGAGAAGGTGGGATTTGCATCACGCGGTGGTATTACACGGCGGATATGGCGCGGTGGCGAAGACATTGAAATGGCCAAGAGCAAGATGGGCGGAAGATCGTCACTTGCTGAACTTCGACATCTTTTCCAAAGAGTTGTTGGATTGCATGGAAAACGAATTAGTCGAAGAGGACGAGGACGAGGACGAAGACGAAACTGTCGCGAGAAAGAGAACGAAAAAGAAAAAAATTGGCGCGAACACTCGTCTTCCCAGTGCTCTGGAGTTACGCAACGTTGGACGCGACGATCTCGCCAGACACATGGTTGAACACGGCGGCCCAGTGACAGTGGCCAAACGTATGCGCATGAAGCCAGGCAAAGGCGCTTGGATTCGCGCTCGACGCGAAAATGATGTCGACTCGTTCAAAACGTACTTAAAAACGCTAGCAGAAGACGTTCGAACGTTTGCCAAGGAGCAAAGAAAAAAGCAAAAAGATATTTTGTACATGCCAACGGACGAGGAGTTCATCAACGCCGGGCGCCACGATCTGCGGTACCGCGTGAAAGAAATCGGAAGCGCCACAGTGGCGAAGTATGCGAAGTTACAGAATCGAACGGATAAAATGTCTTTCGACGAAGCGAGAGCGTTTTTACACGAAGAAAGTTTACAAGCTAAGTATTTTCGCGACGGGAAACGCGTCGAATTTGTACACTTTGTGAAGGAAGAGACGGGAAAACTCATGCCTTGGAACATGCCAAGAGACCCGATGCGTTTTTATCGCCAACGCGAAGAGTGGGTGTCGTGGGAACATTTCTTGAAGCCGGTCCGGGAAGACGATGGAAGCGAGGAGTAAAAATGTGAAGTAGATTAAAGTCAAGGCGTAGAAACAACAATAGTAGCGATGTATTTCATAGATCAGTAGTAGTAGGTGTGTAAAAATATGAGCTTTATATAGCTGTAGCCTCTTTAGATGTGTAAATTGGTAAAACGTTTTTGATATTCTAATGTGGTCTTTCTTGGTCGTAGCCTTCTTTCTATCTCACTTCACTCACTTTGAGGGCAACAACACGAAGGTGTCGTCCATCGCGAGAGAATCGTCATCGACATATTCGTCGTCGTATTATATCTCAAATTTACAACTCTTGCTTGGCCCCTTTTTCTCTCGATCTCTTCACCGATCTCAATTGCGCCAACTCCGGGGAAATCGCCGCTTGGGCGTCCTCCTTAGCCTTCTTCCCGTCTTCGTATTGCTGTTGCAACCCTTTCAACAAAGCCTCCAAATCCTCGTCGGCTTGCTTCAACTTCGCGTCAGATTCTTCGATCAACTTTTCCAACTCCGCGTCCGACAACGCCATCTTCGCTTCCAAAGACTTCTTTTGTTCAGCATCGCACAAGTCCATGTGCTCCACCCCGCAGGACGGACCCAAAGACTCCTTCGCGAACTTAGACAACTCTTCGTAATCTCTGCCGCCGTTGTACGAGTCTCCCATCGGGTTCGCCGTGAAATACTTCAACGTCGGGTAACCTTGCACGCCGTACTTTTGGCACAAGTTTTGGTGCACCGTGCAGTCGACGTCGCCGATCAACACCGTGGACGAACCGTCGTATTCGTCGCCGAGTTTATCCCAAGCCGGCTTCAAAGCCTTGCAGTGGCCGCACCTTTACGTATATTCGAGAAAAGAACGATATAAATAACAAACGTCAGCGAAAATTGCGAGTGCAATCATCGATCGAAAAAGCAACCCATCGTATCTTCTCATCCGTTGTCGTTCGCGAAGAAGAAGAACGAGACATCCGCGCGCGCCTTGAAGTGACTTTTTGCAGAAAGAAAAGGTGCCGCCGGCTCGCGCGCAAAAAAAGAGAAAAAGAAGGATCTCGATCTCATCCCACGTACCACGGGGCGTAGAATTTCACGAACGCGCCCTGTAAAGTTCACAAACACGCACACAGAAAGAGAGAGAGAGAAAAGGGTCAGTCGCACGCTTGGTTCGCTCGCGCGTTCGGGGATAAAAGGCACACGCTCAGGCGCGCCGCGCCCACAAAAAAATCTCGATCGGATGGGAATAAAAAACAAAATCCATTCTTTTCAACGCGCGCCGCGGCGCTCAAAAATATATCCCAAGCGTACCTTGCCGCTTTCAAAAACTTGCGCGTCGAAGTCGCTCTCGGTGAGATCGACCGCGCCGGCGTTCGCGCCGATGGCCAATAAGCCGAGAGTAGTCGCGAGGAGAGTAGATTTGCCCATTATTAAGTGTGTGTGTTTTTTCTTGGGAAATTGATGCGCGTGGCGTGTGTGGTTTTTTCAATAATAATAATGGCAATTAAAAGTGCGAACGAGGGAGGCTTTTCGTGCGTTTTTTTTCTCACACAGCAGACAGAGCATGCGTCGTATTTTAGGGCGGCTCTCTTTTCGTGCGTTTTTTTTCTCACACGGCAGACAGAGTACCATACGTCGGTATGTTAGGCGAAAAGAGACCTCTTCTCCTTTCTTCCTATACTGCGTGATGAATATCTCAAATACAGAGCGCGAGCGTCCGTCGCGTAGTACTACGCGCAGTTTACAAGCAGCGCAGAAGAATATTTATTCTCTGCGATAACAACAACAAAGCGTTTATCTGTGTCAAAATCTTTTTTTCTCTCTCTCTCTCTCTTAAACTCGTCGCGTTATTTATATTCTGCGGAAGCGTTTTGACCTCTTCTTCGTCGTCCGCGCCGCGCGAGTCGTTGTCGGGGTCGCGAGAGTACGCCGCGAGCGGGTGGCGTTACTTCTTCTTCCCTTTCTTTTTGTTACCACCACCACCACCACCACCACCACCCGCGGCGGCGGCGGCGTTCGCGGCGTTTGCGGAAGGTTTCTGCGTCGTTTTCTTCTCTCCTTTTTTCTTTTTCTCCTTCCCTTTCAAACCGTCCATGCTCGCTTTTTGCACGAGCGTAAACTCTGCGGCAAACTTCTCCGCCTTCGCCGAGTACACTCGCGTGCTAATTTTCTTCTTCCCGTCCGTGCAGCGCACCAAACAGCACCGCCGCGCCTTCTCTTCCTCTTTCGTTAATTTCGGCGCGTTTCTCTTCGGTCGGTTCAAGCACAGAGACGATTTCATCGTCGTCCACACCGAGCCTTTCTCGCGGTTGCGCTGGTACATTTTCGTCATCTCCGTCAGGAATTGGTCGTTGTCGAGAAGGACCATTTTATCTTCTCTCGTGTCTATCTACGCGCGCTAAGAAAAATCCTTTTCTCTCTAAATCGTTTTTTATTATGGTGGCCCGTTGCGGTGATGCGCTCTTCTTCTTCTTCTTCTTCTTCTTCTTCTTCTTCTTCTTATTACGAGACCTCTCTCTCTCTCTCTCTTTGGGGAAAAGGAGGGAGAAAAAAGGCAAACTTTTGATGCGAAGAAAGAAAAAATTTCGAAAAAGAAAAAAAGTTTTCGCCATTTTACAGCACAACACGGCGAATAGAAGAGAGAGAGAAAGAGAGATCTCAGAAGATATATATATATACACACACACACAACGCCACGATGCCTTTGTCTTCCGCGTCTTCTGCCGCCGCGGAAGAGCTGAAAAAAGTTCGCGAAGAGCTGGTGAAAATAAAAAGAGATTGGGAGTCCCAATCGAAGCTTTTGTCCGAGAAAAACGAGGAGCTTTCCGTTTCGATGCGAAACGGCGAGGCGTTGGAGAGGGAGTTGAAACGGGTTAAGGTGGAACGGAAGAGAGAGGAAGAGGAGAGAGACGGGTGGAAGAGAGAGGAAGGGAAGATGAAGGTATGAGCCGCGCTTCTTGTTTTTTTTCCGGGGTCGTTTTTGTTGGTGGGGGAAAAATCGATTCGTTTTTGTTTGTTCTTCCTTCCCTTCGTTTCTCTCTTTCTCTCTCTCTCTGTTCTCAGATGTCTTCGATTCACTGACGACCCGCTCGAAAATGATAATCACTCGACAAACGACAGACGGAATTAGCGCAAACGCACGCCTCTCAGCGCGAACTTCTCGACCGTCTCGAGCAGAAAAACTCGGAGATTCGAGAAAAGAATGAACTCGTGCAGTCGTACTTGCGGAAGATCGAGTCGTACGCGAAAGAGAAATCAGAGACGGAACAAACGGGCAGAGATCTGGAGCAAAAAGCGAAAGCGTTGGAAATCGCGAAACAGAGAGCAGAGAAAGAGAAGAGTTTGACCGACGAGCACAACAGTTGGTTACAATCGGAGCTGGAGAAGAAGAGCGAGGAGTTGTTTCGGGCGCGAAGAGAAGACGCAGAAAACGTCGCCGGGTCGAGAAAGAAGATTGAAGATTTGGTTTCTGAAAAAGTGAGACTAGTAAAGACGCTGGCGACTAAATCCGAGGCGTTGGAAACTGTATCGGCAAAGTTTGAGAAGATGTCGAACGACGTGGTGAGCTTGAAGACGGCGGCGGCGAGGGAGAGAGATTCGTACGAAGCCGAGTTGAGAGCGGCGAAAAGGGTGGCGGAATTGTTGGAATCGAAAGAATCAGAAAGGTTGGAGAAGATTGAGAAACTTGAGAAAATCTTAAAGGAAACGACCGAGGCCGGAGAGGAGGCATCGAGAGCGAGGATGAGTGAGAAAGCGGTGTCGCAAAAAAAGATTGAGCAATTGGAGATGGATTTGGACGAGTGTTTGGAGAGAGAAAAACAATTGAAGAAGGAAGTCGCGGAGTACAGGAAGACGAATGAGTGGAAATTGACTGACGACGAGATGTTGAGCGGATTGTCCAAAACGGCGATCGAGCAAAAGTTGACCAAAGATGGGTTGACGCTCGTCAAAGCGTACGAGTTGTATCGCGAACAAGAAAACGCCGCGCAGATGGAACGCGCGAAGCGCGTCGACGCAGAGGCGAAATTGAACGATATTGTCGCCGAATTAACTGCCAAAGCGCCCGAATTGAGAGAGATGGAGAACATGCACGATTTAGCGTTGGAAGAAAACGAACGACTGGAGATTAAACTGGCTGATGCTTTGACGGAGACAGACAGTTTACGTCGAGAGGTGAACGAGATGCGAGAAGAACACCGCTCGAGAGAACGCGAGAGTCACGCGTTGCGTTCGCAAGCGGCAGATTTATCTCGCCAACTCGCGTTGACACTCAACGAAGTGCACGAATTGAAAGGTTCGCCGGCTATTGCTGTGCCAGAACCAAGTCCAGCGAATTCTCAACAATCAGTTTCGGAAATAATCACCTCGAGACTGGTCGATTTCCGAGACATCGCCGAGTTACAACAGAAAAATCAAGAGATGTTATTTGTCATTCGCGAGTTGAGTGAAAAGAACGAGCACGAACAAGTCGACGCTAAAAGAGAGTACGAGGTAAAGTTAGCACAATTGCGCGAAGAGACGGAAAAGCAATTGCTCGAATTAAAGACCAGACGGGACGAACAAGAGAACGTTGTGAAATCCATCGCCAGGCAAAGAGATTTGTACAAGAGTTTATACGCAAGAGCGACTGGTGAGAACGTCGACGACGCCATGGATATTGGAACAAGTCCGTTAGGAAAAGGCCAAATGGTCCTAGCGGCGGCGGCGGGTGCTTCGCCAAATGCAAAGAGTGGGGCGCTCGTCCTTCACGGCGGTAGTGATCAAGAAGAGAATAACATGCAAATTGTTGCGCTCTCGAACGAAAACCAAAATCTACAAAATCAATTGGATGTTGTCGCCGATGTAGTTGAAAGCATCAAGCGCAATGCGAGAAAAGAGATCGAATCCATGGTTGCGAAACTCGAAGAGTTCCGCGAGCGCGCTGCCAACGATCGAGCGACGGCAATCGAAGCCAAGGAGACTGTGGAACGGGAAAAGCACAACGCCGATCGTTGGATGCGAGAATGCGAAGAATCCCGAAAAGCTTTGGACGATATTTCGCGCGAAAAACAAGCGGTGGAGAAGACAATCATCGACAAAGAGCAAGCGTTGAAGAATGCACAAATCGCGCTTGAAGCGGCAGAATCTGCGAAAGCAATTGGCGACATGCGCGTGGCGAAGCTCGAAGCCGAAAAGGTATCCATCGAGACCAGTGAAGCGAGACTTTCTGAGCAACTCGCAATTGTCGAGTCGCGTGCGGCGAGAATAGAAGCGTCCATGGACGCGTCAGTATCTGTTTCCTCGGCAAAATTGTCTGCTTTAGAACGTGAGCGCGATCGTTTAGCAGAAGACACGAAACGTATCCGCGAGGCGCACTCGCGAATGGAAGTAGAATTGCACGAGGAGCGAGAGCGTTGCCGAGAACAATTGAACGTTCACTTGAAGAAAGCAGCCGATGCAGCTCGAGAAGCGGCGGAAGATGCGAAAAAGCGCAGCGAAGCAGTCGCGAAAGTATCCGAAGCAGAAACTAGAGCGAAGGTTGCGGAATCCAAGGCAGAGATGCTCGAGAAATCTCTGAAGAAAACGGAGGACAGGTTGCGCTTGCTCAATGCGCAAGCAATCAATCGTGGTGGAGTAGGAGCAGCAGTAGCAACTGGCAGCGCCAACCTCACGACGACGCAGAAAATGTTATCTCAATCCATGGATGCGACGACACCGACGGACGACGAAGCGGTGAAGAAACGCGAAAAACTTCTAAAGGATGCCGCCGAAAAAGCCACAGAGCTCGCGGAAAGAGCGAAGCGAGAGAAGATTGAAGCCGTGCGAGAAGCTGTCAGTCACAAGCAAATGTTCGATAAAGCCGAAGCAAGAATGAACGAGTTCAAACAAATGTACGAGGCGTTAGAGGCGACTCACAACGAAGTCTCCAAAGCGTTGGCTGAGATGACGAAGAAGGTATCGGAGACGCAAAAGCAAGAGGCTACGACAGACGATGCGTCCAAATCCGCCGTCGCGGAGCTGCAAAAACAAATCGATACCATGAACAGTGTCGCTGCGATGAAAGAAAACGAGTTGAAGCAAGCAAAACAAAGTGTATCGAAACTCAGTGAAGACAGTACCAAGGCAACCGCAGAAAAGACTAAAATTTTAGGGGAATTGAAAGAGGCCCAGAAAAAATTTTCAGAGGCACAAGTCGAATGCGACAAGTTGAAGAAACAACTTACAACTTCGGCTTCGACGGCTCCCGCTACATCACCGGCACGACTTGAATCCGTCAAGGCTGAACTAAAGAAGAAAACTGAAGAGTTCGAGGCGATAAAGAACGCCATCGAAAGCGAAAAAGGTGCGCTCGAAGTTGCAAAGCGTTCAGCGGAAGCGAAAGCGGCGGAGCTTGAGAAGCAAAACGCCAATTTGTTGGACCAGTTGAACAAAGCCTCGGGTGATAACATGGACGTCGATGGGAACGACGCCATGACTTATTTGCGTCGCGAAAAAGAATCCGCTGAGGCCAAATGCGAGACGCTCGCGGCGGAAAAGGACAAATGGACGCGCGAGTGCGAGAAGGCTTGGAAAGATCTCAAAGAAGCAAACGATGCGCTTTCGAAAGTGAAATCAAACGCAACTTCCGAAGCCGAACACAAAGCATTACTCACGAAGCTCGAAAAGATGAGTCAAGTTGATGCTGAAAACGCCAGTCTCAAAGTTTCCCTGGAGCAAGTGAAGAAGGAGGCAGATGCAAAGGTGGAAAAGTTGACAAAAGAATTGAAAGAAGCGAAAGAGAGAGCAGACTCATCCTCTGCTTCTCAGCAATCGAAAATGGCCGAGCTGACTGCTGCCAAAGCAGACGCAAAACGATGGGAAGAGCGCGCGACAAAATTGGTGGATTCTTCGAATCTCATTGAGAAGAGCGAGTTTGAGAAGCTCAAGAAGGAAAGTGACGAACAAGGCGAGCGCTTGATCAAAGTGAAGAAACAACTCGATTTGGCTCTGAAAAATCTGAAAGCTATGAACCCGGACAAATTACAGTTAGAAGAGTGGAAGAAAAAACGCGGTGAAGAATTGGATCGCGTGAAAAAGTTGGAAAAAGAAAAGGTTGAAGCTGAACAGTCGGCGGAAGAGGCTGAGGACAAATTGGTCGAGCTTGAGTCTGCTAAGGAGGTCTTGGAAAAGTCGAAGGAAGAGTTGGCGGCAAAAGTGAAAGCGTTGGAAGAAGCATTGGCGAAGAAACCAGCCGTTGGAACTGCGGCAGCTCCATCCCCCAAAGCTACTCTTTCTCGAGTCACCGCTCTCGCAGGCACTTCCACTGCCCCTACGGCAATGGACGAAGACAAGAAAGAAGCAGCGGATCAATCCAAGAAGCGCAAAGTTTCTGACATTGCAACGACAACGACGACGACAACAACGACACCAACACCGTCCAAGCCTGCAGCTGTGACGCCCGCAGTTGTTGAGAAAAAGAGCCCGACTAAAGCTACCGCTGACATTGCTAAACCGGCTGTTGAAGAGAAGAAGCCTGTCGTTGAAGAGAAAAATCCTGCTGTGGAAGAGAAAAAACCGGCGGCTCCGGTGGAAACTGCTGCCAAGGCTGCTGCCGCGAGCGCTCCTGCAGTAAAGACAACGGTAGCTCCTGCTCAACCCATTAAATCTGCGTTAAAGCAACCGACGATAAGTGCTCCAACGTCGCAAACGACCACGGAAAAACCGAAGGAGGCTACAGGAAAGCCAAAGGCGGTGACCATCGCGCCTTCCTCTGTCAAAGAGCAACCGGCGGAGAAGAAAGAGGAAAAGCAAGAGGAAAAGCAAGAGGAGAAGAAACCTGCTGCCTCTGCTGATGCGGCCGCTTCTGCGCCTGACAAAACCACCACAACGACGGCGTCTCCGTTTGGTAGCGCGGCGTCGGCTGCAAAGTTGTCACCATTCGGTTCTTCTGTCGCGCCGTTCTCGGCAAAACCAGCTTTTGGTTCTGTCTTGAGTTCATTTGCGACGAAATCGTCGGGAGCATCACCAACTGCGGCTTCAACACCAACCACGGGCGGTATATTCGGTTCGAAACCATCCGCTGGATTCGGTGCCGCGGCGACTTCGACGCCCGCGTTTGGAAGTGGTAGTAAGTCCACCACGGCACCGTTTGGAAAACCATCCGCACCATTTGGCACGCCATCGACGCCCTTTGGCTCTGCCGCAGCCGCTCCCGCCGCTGCTGCTCCGACCGGCACAGCGTCAACTGCGAAAACTCCACTCACATCGACTCCAGCAGCAACCACGACTACCACTGCTGGCACTGCTACTACCGCAGCCGCAAATACTGCCACACCGCGAAACGCAGTGGATGCGCAAAAACGTAAGAAAGAATTGGAAGAAATCATGGCGAAGACGAAAGCAGAGTTACTCGAAAAGCAGAAAGCGGCCATGGAGACCAAGCAACGCATGGCGATGGCGAAACGCAAGACGATGGAAGAACCATCCGCAGCATCTACGCCTTCTGCCGCTGCTGCTGTCGCCACTCCCGAAACGGCGACAAAGAAGTTGAAACCAGACGCACCTCCGTTTACTCCCACGTCTACTGTGCCTAAAGCAACCGAGCAAAAAACTGGCGAGGCTAAGTTGGAGAAGAAAGGATCGGACGAAGTCGCGGCGTCTTTCTTGGTTGACGTTCCACCAGGGAAGAATACGGGAGAGAAAGAGGAGGGCGAAGCAGAAGAAGGCGAGCTCGAACCACCGGCGCCAGCCTCGGAGATGAAGAAGAAACAGCATCAGCAGCAGCAACAACAGCAGCGCACTCCGGGTTCGCAAAAGAAAGGCGGCCGCGGTGGAGGACAAGGCCGGGGTGGAGGGAGAGGTAACAAATTTAACAATAGCGGAAAGAAAGGAGGGCGAGGAAATAAGTAACGAAGTGATCATTATCATCCATTTATATGCAGTTTAGGTACCAATAGTAGGTATAGTAGACGTTATACTTTGTGGTATTAAAAATATTTACACTTGTACAGACCACAAAGCTTATTGTTAAGTTTTGGATTTCTCGCCTTCGCGCGTGCTTTCGCTTCGCTTCGCTCACTCACTCAATTACTCACACATCTCTCTTTCTTTCTCTCTCCCTCCCTCTCTCTCCCTCCCTCTCTCTTTGTACATATAACCGGTATAATAATAATTTTACTATTTCATTTAAAGCACGACTTCTTCTTCTTCGTCCGAGCTCGTCACGACATCTAAGTTCGCTTTTGGAATCGGGTACACGTAGTTTGGCAAACATACCGAATGTCTCACGTGTACCAAGTTCAACATGCCACTCTCTGGACATACGGCAAAGGATGCCACGTTACTTGAATTTTGATTTCCGACGCAAACAAAGCCTCCGTTCGCACTAAAGTGGAAGTTTCTCGGACATTTCCCGCCAGACGGGACCGCGTCCATAAACTCCAACGACCCGTCCTCGGGGTTGATTTTAAAGCATGCGATGGAATCGTGACCACGATTGCCGACGTACAAAAACTTTCCGGACGGGTGCACTCTGATCTCACTCGCATGACTCGCCGCCTTCCACACGCCTCTGTCCGTGAATACTTTTTGTTCTCTCGAGCCTTCAGGTAACGTCGAAATGCACTGAAAGACGTGCAACGCCGCCGATTCGTCGATTTCTTCTTTCGTATCTTTCTCCTCGTCAAATAATGTCTTCTTCGGTTGTTCATTCGCCAACGGCGGTTGTTCTACCCACTCGTCGTTAATATTTACGTTAAATACAGAAACAGTCGAGTCCAACTCGTTCACTAAGTACGCCGTCTTCAAAGTTTGATGAAACACCAAGTGTCTCGGTCCTTTCCCCGGTTGCAATTTCACGCTCGCTTTGCACACGAACTCTGGCGCCGTGACCAACGTGCTCGGCTCCCCGACTCTGTACGCAAAAATCCTGTCCAAACCTAAATCAACGACAAAATGCAACATCTTATGGTACGGCTCAGTCACAATGCAGTGCGAATGCGGCCATCTCTGCCTAAACTCCCAGTGTTCCTCTCTCGTCGGTTTCGTATCGTCCACGTATTTCGCGCCCGGTTGCATAAACACCGTATTCGGCGACTCCGGTCTCCCTAAATCGTCCAAATGAATCAACGCCAACTTAGCGTCCCAATAATTCACCGACATCATGTACTTATTGCTCTTGTTAAAGTTCAAATAACAAGTAGACTTCCCTCCGGCCGAGCACCTCGCGATTTCTTTCAGCCTCAAATCTCTCGTCAAGCGCATCGTCACGACTTCGCCCTCCACGTCGATGCGTTCCGTGCTCGCGTAAATCACGTCCGGTTTCGTCGGGTGTCTCGTGACAAACGCGACGTTCGGACCGATGTCATTCGTGCTCACCATTTCCAACTGCCCGGTCGCGCCATCCAACGATAACACGTGCACGCCAGCCTTTGGAATCGTCTCACCAAAGTCGTCGGGAACCAGAGTCGTTACTACTGCCGTTTCTCCTTCTTTTTTTTCAGAATCCTCGATTTGTGTGTTTTTTTGAACACTATTCGTATTCTTTTGAACGCTCTCGTCCTTGGGCGTGTGCGCCAACAATTCGCACCTCGTGTACCCACCGACGATGAACACCGTATCGTCCGCGTGCTCGGCGTTTATCATCTCGAAAGAATTGTTCCGCGCGCCTTTCTGAAGAGGAGAGAAGGCGGTCGTTAACTGCCCACCCGCTCCCATTATTACTATCTAATCTGCGCGCTTTTTTTTTCTTTGTATCTTGAGTCAGCCTTTTTCTTGGGGAAACGGAGACGAAAAATCTCTGCCTGAAAAGTTAAATTTTACGAAAGAAAAAATCTCCGAGTAAACGACGCGAATACTTGATGCGATCGATCCTACTCGAGAGCGCG
>Ga0181600_10003010_pt1 | contig 12928 bp, 8 predicted proteins | sample 041ome_2_FD_132982 | JGI IMG/M metagenome (GOLD analysis project Ga0181600, IMG submission 132982) | Coastal salt marsh microbial communities from the Groves Creek Marsh, Skidaway Island, Georgia - 041406US metaG (megahit assembly) | ecosystem: Environmental > Aquatic > Marine > Intertidal zone... | reverse complement strand
TGAATATGCGATGCATTTTCCACAGATTCAATGGCCGGCCGGGCGCAAGGCAAAAACCTCGCCATTATATGACCGTCTGGTTGCGGCTGGTGCAGAATTTGGAAGCTATGGGGGGTGGGAGCGCGCTGACTGGCTCCCAAATCAGGATAGCGACCGCCGCCCGGCAGATAGCTATGACCGCCAGCATTGGTTTGATGCGGTTGGCGACGAATGTCGCCATGTTGCCGCCCATGCAGGTATTTTAGAATTGACCGGCTTTTCGCGGTTTCATCTTGTGGGAGATGGCGCCGCTGATTGGTTGTCTGGGTTGGTTACTGGCGGCTTGCCGCGGGTTGGGCGTATTGGGCTGATCTATTTTGCGTCGCCCAAAGGCAAGGTGCTAACTGAAATGACCGCCACAAGGCTGGCCGATGATGAATTTTTGCTGATGACTGGGGCTGGCGCCTACTGGCATGACCGCGACCTTTTGACGGGATATTTGCCAGCATCAGGCAGTCTTATGCTGCGTGATGTTACGCGTGATCTGGCCACTTTATTAGTCACTGGCCCCAAGGCGCCGGCCATTATCGCAGCGGCGACCGGCGCTGGCACCACGCAACAAGATTTTCCGTGGTTATCGTTCCAGTCTTGCCAGATTGGCGACTGCAAGGCCACCGCAATTCGGGTGTCATTCGCTGGTGAGGCTGGCTGGGAAATCCATTGTGATATGGCGGATGTCGTTGCGGTTTATGACGCCATCATTGCCGCTGGTGCGCCGCATAATCTTGGCCATTTTGGGATGCTGGCGTTGGATTCCATGCGGCTTGAAAAAGGGTATAGGTCCTGGAAATCTGACCTTACGTCAGATTATACGATGCTTGAAAGTGGCCTTGGCCGCTGGGTCAAATTTGACAAGGATGATTTTGTCGGCCGGGCGGCGTTACAAGCTGAACAACAGGCCGGATCAGCGCGTGAATTTGTGACGCTAACACTCGATGACCCGTCTGATGATGACAAAACGCCGTTTGGCGAGGCGGTTTATCTTAGCGTTGTGCAATGCGACGGTGTTGATGCAGGTCTTGTGGTGTCAGCAGGGTATGGACACCGGGTGGGGGTGTCGATTGTTATGGCGGTTGTTGATCGCGATAAAATGGCTGCTGCGGACAGCATCACCGTCACTGTTTTAGGCCGGCCGCGGGCGGCGCATCTGGTGTCAGCGCCTAGCCTATATGATCCGCAAAATGAAAAATTGAGAGGGTGATTAAGATGACGATCCCGTCGCACGCACGTGCGGTTATTATTGGCGGCGGCGTTGTTGGCTGCTCGATTGACTATCACCTTGGAAAATTGGGGTGGCGTGATGTTGTGTTGCTAGAACGCAAACAGCTTACCTGCGGCACGACATGGCATGCGGCTGGCTTGATTGCGCAATTGCGGGCCACCCAAAATATGACGCGGCTCGCCAAATATTCGCAAGAGCTATATTTCGGCCTTGAGGCGGAAACCGGCGTTGCCACCGGCTTTAAACGCAACGGGTCGATCACCGTTGCTCTGACCGATGAGCGTATGGAAGAACTCCGCCGCTTGGCAGCGATGGCGCGCGCATTTGGTGTCGAAATTGACGAGATTAGCCCCGCCGAGATTGCCGCGCGCTACCCGGGGCTTTCTGTTGATGATGCGGTTGGGGGCGTTTGGTTGCCAAAGGATGGACAGGCTGATCCGGTCAACATCACCCAAGCCCTTGCCAAAGGCGCCCGTAATTATGGGGTGGCCATCCATCAGGGGGTAAAGGTCACCGGCATCCAACAAGCCAATGGCAGGGTAACCGGCGTGACCACGGATGCCGGGGATATCAGTGCTGATTATGTGGTCAATGCAGGCGGTATGTGGGCCCGTGATATTGGCCATATGGCCGGGGTGGCGGTACCACTTCATGCTTGTGAACATTTTTATATTGTTACCGAAGCGATGCCGGGCCTTGCTGCCAATTTGCCGGTATTGCGGGTGCCGGACGAATGCGCCTATTACAAGGAAGATGCTGGTAAAATCTTGCTTGGTGCGTTTGAGCCAAATTCTAAACCATGGGGTATGAACGGCATTCCTGAAGATTTTGAATTTGACTCGTTGCCTGAAGATTTTGACCATTTCGAACCTATTTTGGAACGCGCCGTAGAGCGCTTTCCAATGTTGGCAACAGCGGGTATCCAGACCTTTTTCAACGGGCCTGAAAGCTTTACCCCAGATGACCGCTATATTCTTGGCGAAGCCCCTGAATTAAAGAATTTCTTTGTTGCGGCCGGGTTTAATTCGGTTGGCATTCAATCGGCAGGCGGGGCTGGTATGGTGCTTGCCGAATGGATGGAAACCGGCAATGCACCGATGGATTTGTGGGATGTCGATATTCGCCGGATGCAGCCATTTCAGGCTAATCGAAGCTATTTGCAAAGCCGTGTCTCAGAAACGCTTGGTCTGCTTTATGCCGACCATTTTCCGTACCGGCAATTTGCCTCGGCACGCGGTGTGCGGCGCTCGCCCGTGCATGGCTACCTTGCCGAAGAAGGGGCGTGTTTTGGCGAGGTTGCCGGCTGGGAACGCGCCAATTGGTTCTTGCCAAAAGACGCCGCGGCCAAGGGTGAGGTGGCGGCCTATAACTATAGCTGGAAACGGCAAAACTGGTTTGACTATAGTGCTGCTGAACACCGCGCCGTGCGGCAATCAGTTGGGCTTTTTGATATGTCGAGTTTTGGCAAGATCAAGCTGGTGGGGCGTGATGCTGAAGCGGTGCTGCAGCGCATTGCCGCCAATGATGTTGCGGTGCCTGTCGGCAAAATCGTTTACACCCAATTTTTGAATGAGGACGGTCGTATCGAGGCTGATGTCACCGTCACACGTCTTGCTGATGACGCGTTTTTGGTGGTCACACCAGCCGCCACCATCCGCCGCGATTTGCATTGGATTAACGCGCATATCCCGGATGATGCACAGGCCTATGCCATTGATATGACGGTAGCTGAATCGGTGCTTGTGGTGATGGGACCAGAGGCCCGCACGTTTTTACAACCGCTGATTCCGCAGAGCCTTGAAAATGATGATTTTGCCTTTGGCACAATGCAGCAGATTGAGATAGGCCATGCGTTGGCGCGTGCGCATCGTGTTACCTATGTTGGTGAATTGGGCTGGGAATTATATGTGCCTGCCGACATGTCTGCGCATGTTTTTGAAACCTTGATGGCGCGGCGACAACAGCACCAAATAGCGTTATGTGGCCTGCATGCGCTTGATAGCTGCCGTATCGAAAAAGCCTTTCGGCATTTTGGCCATGATATTTCAAACGAGGATCATGTGCTTGAGGCCGGACTCGGATTTGCCGTCAAAGAAGATAAGCCCGCTGGCCGTTTTGGCGGTATGATTGGGGCCGATGCGGTGCGCGCCAAGCGCCATGAAGGGGTGTCGCAACGCTTGATGCAGTTTCGCCTGAAAGACCCAAATCCACTGCTGTATCATAATGAAGCAATTTTGCGTGATGGCGAATTGATAGGCTATCTGACCAGTGGCAATTATGGCCATTATTTAGGCGGGGCTATTGGGCTTGGCTATGTGAAGTGCGCCACCAAAGGTGAAAGCGCAGAACAGCAGTTGCAATCGTCCTATAAAATTGATGTTGCGGGAAAACTGGTTGATGCAGAGGTAAGTTTCAAGCCGATGTATGACCCTAAAGCCTTACAGGTAAAATTGTAAAAAGGGATAATGTTATGATGTCCATTGAGCGAATGATTCACCGGTCCGGCCGCCGCAGCGGTGGCCGTGAAGCCCGCCGGACCTTGCGGGCGGCCCCGCTTGCAGATGATTTGCGTCCGGTACGGCCGGGTATGCGCGGCGGGCAATTCCGACCGTTGGATGATGCCGCAGTTCAGGCCATCAATGATACGGTATTTCAAATTCTTGAGGAAATTGGCCTGAGCCAAGCTCCGCAATCAGGCATAGATTATATGACCAACGCCGGGGCAATCCTTGGGGAAGACGGCCGGGTGCGGTTTCCCCGCGCGCTGGTCGAAGATACCTTAGCCAATTGTGCCCGCCATATCACGCTTTACGGGCAAGACCCGAAACATGACATGCTGTTGTCGGGGTCGCGCGTGCATTATGGCACTGCCGGGGCAGCGGTGCATGTTGTTGATGTGGCCAATAACAATTACCGCGAATCCTATCTGGCAGATATTTATGATGCCGCACGAATTGTCGAAAATATGGATAATATCCATTTTTTCCAACGGCCAATGGTGGCGCGCGATATTCCAGATCCGGCCGATCTTGATCTTAATACCGTTTATGCCGCAGTTAAAGGCACCACGAAACATGTTGGGGTTAGCTTTACCGAAGCCCCGTTTTTGGCCCCGGCGATAGACGTGTTGCACTGCATTGCCGGTGGGGAAGATAAATGGCGGGCGCGCCCGTTTGTGTCAAACAGCAATTGTTTTGTTGTGCCGCCTTTGCGCTTTGCCACCGAGTCCTGTTTGGTGATGGAAGCGGCGGTGCATGCCGGTATGCCAGTGTTGCTGCTGTCGGCTGGGCAGGCCGGTGCCACCGCGCCTGCCAGTATTGCCGGGGCGGTGGCACAGGCGCTGGCCGAGGTCATAGCTGGGCTGGTATATGTTAATGCCATGAAGCCTGGCCATCCCTGTATTTGTGGGACATGGCCGTTTGTGTCTGACCTGCGCACCGGCGCCATGTCAGGCGGGTCTGGCGAACAGGGTTTGCTAACCTCCGCCTGTTCGCAAATGCTGCAATATTATGATTTGCCGGGCGGTGCCGCCGCCGGTATGGCTGATTCCAAAATGCCAGACGCACAATCTGGTTATGAAAAAGGCAGCACGCTTGTTATGGCCGGGCTGTCTGGGCTGAATATGGTGTATGAGGCTGCCGGTATGCACGCTTCGCTGCTCGGGTTTTGCCTCGAAAGCCTGATCATTGATAATGACATGCTTGGCCAATGCATGCGGTGTGTACGTGGTATTGAGGTCAATGAGACGACGCTTGGTGTGCAGGTTATGAGAGATGTTTGTATGGGCGGCGCCGGGCATTATCTTGGCCATGACCAAACAATTTCACTAATGCAAACTGAATATATTTATCCAGTGATCGGCGACCGTTCGAGTCCCAAGGAATGGGAAGAACTTGGCAAGCCAAATCTCATTGAGGTCGCCAGCAAGCGCAAGCAAGATATTTTGGATAATTTTCATCCAAATCATCTGTCGGCAGAGCTTGATGCCGAGTTGCGCCGCCGCTTTAAGATTTTGCTATAGGACCAAGCCGCATGGATAAAGCGCTTGGTCAATAAAGCGCGTGGACCTTAGTTGCGCACTGGGGCACCGTTATCAAGCATGCTGCTGATGCGTTGATGGGTTGGCTTGGTTTTCGCAAGATTGATAAAGGCGGCGCGTTCGCGGGCATATAAATCATCCTCATCCACATCAACGCCATCGCCAGCCCCTTGCACCATAATGCTGGCTATGGCCATGGCGGTGGTTTTGTCATGCGGCATGAAGTCGCCCTTATCAACACCGGCCTGCATAAACGCTGCCATTTTGTCGGCAAGTTCGGCGCTGGCAAGTTTGGCTTGTGGTGCTGGTTGCGGTTTGTAGCGCGGCGCCATTTCGTTCACTATGGCTATGGCGCGTGGCAAAAGCCGGTCGCGGTTCATCACGGTTTCGTCATGGTCTGGCCGAAAATACTGCAACCGGGCGGATAATTCAGGTGATGAGCCGGTGGCGCCATAGCCAATATTCATCCAGCATTTCCATGCGGCATCATCCCAGTTGCCTGCGGTTTCATGCCAGCGAAGATAGCTTTCCTTGACGCCGCCACCACTTGGCACAACGCCAACGCCGGATTCCACAAGCCCCAAAACAGAATTGCTATGCACCACCAACTTATCGCAATGCGCCAAAACCTCAAAGCCGCCGCCCACTGCCAGCCCAGATGGGGCCCCAACAACCGGAACCGGTGCATATTTCAACGCTTTGACAGCCATTTGAAAGCGCCATAAAAAACCGTCAATACCGGCCCAATCTTCGGCCTCAATCATTGCCCGAAAGGCGTTTAGATCAACCCCGGCGGAAAAATGCTGAGCATCATTATGAACGATTATGCCGGCCCCATGATCTTCGGCGGCGGCGGCGACAATTTGCATAGAGGCATCGGTCAGCGCGTTCGCTTTTGAATGAAATTCGATAAGGCGTAAATCACCATCAAGAGCGAACAGGCTGGCCGCATCATTGCTAAGAATAGGTGTAATTGTCTGACGGCTAAGCGAAAACCTGATCACGCCAGCAGGCAGATTGATCGGGTGGCGTGACCCACCAAAATGCCGGACCAATAAATTGCCTTGGCTCACACTATAGGTTGGGCTGCCATCGGCAATGATCGGCGGTATCGTTAGCCCGCATTCGTCACAAAGGGCGGCGAAGCGCTCGGCGCCAATCGCGTCAATCATCTCAAACGGGCCGCGTTGCCAGTTGAACCCCAGCTTCATGGCATCATCAATGTCTTGCGGGTTTTCGGTAACATCAGGGATTAGGCTGGCGGCATAAACCAGTACCCGGCCCAGCACGCGCCGACAAAATTGGGCCTGTGCGTCACGGCCATCAATGATAGGCAGCAACGGTTCGTGCTGGCGGGCTGATGCCGCGGCCGCAGCCACCGCAGATGCAGGCAGTGTTTTGCTGGCCACAGCATAAGCTGGCAAACCATCACCCTTATGCTCGGCAATCTGGCGCACCATGCGTACCCCATCTGCGCCGGTCATATAAAAGCCGCCTTTACCTTTGTCGCCGGTAAAGCCGCTGGCAATCATCGCAGCGATCATTTTATTTTCGCCGCCAACAGCGTGGAACGCATCGCCGGGCGGCAAAATGGTGCCAAGTGAGGTCACGACATCCGCCATCAAATCGATGCCAATAAGGTCATATAGCCCAAAAACTCCGGTTTTGGGGATGCCCATAGGCCGCCCCATCAAGGCGTCGGCATCTTCAATACTAAGGCCGCAGCGAAGCGCCTCGTCAATGCCAACCTGCAGCGCAAATACGCCAACCCGGTTGCCTAAAAACCCCGGCGTATCAGCGCAGCGTACCACACCTTTGCCAAGAATGCGGTCGTTAAAATCGGCCAGCTTTTCGATCACATGGTCAGCAGTGTCGGTGCCGCGCACCAGTTCCAGCAAACGCATATACCGCACGGGATTGAAATAATGGGTAATGGCAAATCGTTGCCGGAACGACATTGGCATATCTTCGACAAGCAGCCGGATCGGAATGGTTGAGGTATTGGAGCTGACGATGCAGCCCTCTTTAATTGTGTCATCTAGGCGTTGATACAAGGCTTTTTTGATATCAAGACGTTCGACAACCGCCTCAATAATCCAGTCGCAGTCAGCAAGCTTGGCAAAATCTGTGTCGATCACGCCGGGGGTGATACGCTCTACATAGCTTTTGTGCATCAGCTGGGGTGGGTCAGATGCCAAAAGCCGGTTCAGCGCCGCCGCCGCCGGGGCCGGGCTGGCATCGTCGCGCGCTGCAAGGTCGAGAAGCAACACATTGTGGCCGGCATTCGCAATCTGGGCGGCGATACCGCTGCCCATGGTGCCAGCACCGATAACGGCAATATTTTTGAAAAGTGGATCAGACATGGTAAAAACTCTGGTCAGGATTGTTCACAAAATGCGCGCAAGGCCGCATTCACCTCGGCTGGATATTCGGCTGGCAGCATATGGCCGGCAGCAGCAATCACATTGGTTTCAACAGTGGCCAAGGCAGCGGCCATTTCACGGCCAAATTTTAACGGCGTCATACGGTCTTTTTCGGCAAGAATGCATAATGCCGGTTGTTTAATGGCGGCCGCGGCCGCGGCGCCGCCTTGGTAATTGTTGCAGGCAGTCAAATCAGCCCGCAAGGCGTCATTATCATTCAGCGCCATCAATCTATTGCCATAGCCGATAAAGGAATGGCCGGGCTGGGTGTTGTCATGCATATGGGCCATCGCCCCGTGTCCCCAGCTGGTCATTATCCCGATCGCTTTGGCAAGCGCTTGGTCTGACATATCTAACAGCTGTTGATTGACCGGGATCGCCAAAGCGCCAGCAATCAGCGCCACCCGCTTGACACGGTCGGGATAGGTGGCAGCGGCTTCCAGCGCCACCAGACAGCCTTGCGAATGACCGACCAAGGTGGCTTGTGGCACATCAAGACTGTCCAAAAGTGCTATCACCCAGCGTGCCATGTCTTCAATTGAGGTCCACGGGGTACCGCCGGACAGCCCATGCCCCGGAAAATCAGGGGCCAATACCGCAAAGCCGCGATAGGCAAAATACCGGCTTTGCAAAACCCAAGTCAGATGGTTTTGCCCACTACCATGCAGCATCACAACAACGTTGCCCGTGGCATCAAAGCTCCGCCCCCCAGTAGCTATATGGATGTCAGTGCCATCAAGCTGATGTTTCATGTAATATCCCTTTAACCCTAATATCCCGGAAAAAAATGTTCTGGCTTAGCCTTTGGCAATTTTGGCAGCGGCTTTAAAACCAATTTCAAAATCAGCTTTCAAATCGTCAAAATCCTCTAATCCGACAGACAGTCTGATCATGTCATCCGACAGCCCGCCTTCAACCATAGCCTCGGCAGAAATATGCGAATGTGTTGTGCTTGCCGGGTGGATCACCAAGGTTTTTGCATCACCGACATTGGCAAGATGCGACGCCAGCTCGACCGACTCGATAAAGGCACGTCCCGCGTCACGCCCACCTTTGAGCCCAAATACAATAATTGAGCCAGCGCCCCGCGGCATCATCTGTTTGGCAATATCATGGCCGGGATGATCTTTGCGTAATGGATGGCGCACCCAGGCCACCGCATCATGTGCCGACAAGAATGCCAGCATTTTTTCAGTATTTTCCATATGGCGCTGCATCCGCAATGGCAGGGTTTCAATACCTTGCAGAATATGGAAGGCGTTGGTTGGCGACAGGCTCGGGCCAAAATTATACATGCCTTCGGCCCGGAATTTTGCGGTAAAGGCGGCAGGGCCAAATTCCTCATGAAAATTTATGCTGTCCATAGCGTAATGCGGACCGGCAATTGTTGGGAATTTGTCATTCTGTCCCCAGTCAAAATTACCGCCATCAACAACCGCGCCAGCAATCGCAATGCCGTGACCGCCGATCCATTTGGTCAATGAATGGATGATAATATTGGCGCCAAGCGTGAATGGCTTCAATAGCCATGGGGTGTTAAAGGTGCAATCAAGCATCAACGGAATGCCGGCATTTGCGGTAACCTTTGCCACCGCGGCAACATCCATAATATCAAGCCCGGGATTACCAATGACCTCACCAAAAACAATTTTTGTGTTGGGTTGGATCGCCGCTTCGATGGCCTTTGCATCGGTAGGATCAACAAAACTGGTGGTGATGCCAAAGCGTGGCAAGGTGTTTTGCAAGAGATTGATATTGGCGCCATACATGCGCGATGACGCCACGATATGATCGCCGCTTGAACAGATGGTCATCACCGCCACGGTTAAGGCCGCCATGCCAGAGGCAGTGGCAGTCGCGGCAACACCGCCTTCAAGGGCGGCAACACGTTGTTCAAGAACCGCAACTGTGGGGTTGGAAATGCGCGTATAAAGATGCCCACCCTGTTCCATATTATAAAGAGCGGCGGCATGTTCGGTGTCTTTGAATACATAAGATGTGGTTTGATGAATGGGCACAGCGCGTGATCCGTGCCGTTCGTCCGGCACATGTCCGGCATGCAAGCTCAACGTGTCGAATTTATAATCACCGCTCATCATGGTTACCTTTTGGCTAATATCGTGCAAGCTTCTTTCTGCCCCGATCTGCTTGCCAAGTCAATTGCAGCGGCGCTGCTATGACCGGCTAATCGGTCTTATGATACGCGGCGCTTTGGGGGTTTTTGGAACATATCGACACCAGCGGCATTTTGGGTTTTGACGAGCTGGCCGCGGCTGACCAGATGGGTAAGATGCGCGCGTGCCTCACAGCTGGCAAAAAACACTTCATGGCCGGTCATCTCAAACGGGAACAAGGCTAACATGGCGTCATTTGTGCTGATGGCCCTATCACCAATCGCCGCAAGAAGTTGGTCAAGCCGGGCGTCATGATGTGCCAGCAACTGGCGAGCCCGCACCGCGCCGCCATAATAGGGCCAATCATGCCCGGGAATGATCAACCAGTCTTGAGGGCAGGATGTCATGCTATGCAGGTAATCCATGTAATTGGCCAACATATCACTATCAAGATTGCGCAGTTTGGCCGAAATATTGGGTGAAATGCGTGGCAGTAAAAAATCCACACAAATATGCAGCCGGCGCGACCTATCGGTCAGGCTCATATGACCAGGAGAATGGCCAGCGTCAAATCTTACAGTCCAGCTGCCAGCAATGGTCTCAAATTTATGGGTGTCGTCAATAATAGTCACTTCGGGCAAATCGCCAGTCAGAAACCGATAATAATTTCCGGCCTGTTGGGCGTCGGCAATGTGGGTTTTGGCCAAGCCAAATTTTTTATAGGCGTCACATATGGTCGCGGCATAATCAGCTGCGTTTTGTGCCAACCCCCAGCACGCCTGTTCATACTCAACCGCACCCATGTAAATTGGCGCCCCAGTTAGGGCGGCCAGCGCGCCGGCATAGCCAACATGGTCGGCATGATAATGTGACACGATTATGCCAGCGACCGGCTTGCCTGCCAGCGGCCCGTCAAGCATCACTTGCCATTGCGCGGCGGTGGCGTCCCCCTTGATGCCGCAATCAAGCAACAGCCATCCAGCAGCAGTATCCAGTGCAAATAAATTGATATGATTCAGCCGAAAGGGCAGGGTAAACCGCATCCAATAGAGATCATCGGCAAGTTTCTGCATTGTGCCGGGGGCTGGCGGCGCCACGTCTAGGGATGTCATGGTGTGTTGATTATGCAAATGCTTGTCCTTTCAGCAGCGGCTAGTCTATGTGCCACCAAAGCCGGTTTGGCGCCAGGCTTCATAAACAACAATAGAGGCCGCGTTAGCCAGATTCAGCGAGCGGTTTCCGGCAATCATCGGTAACCGCAATTTTTGCGGTTCGGCAAAGCGCGCATGCACATCAGCCGGCAGCCCGGCGGTCTCTGAGCCAAATAAAAATGCATCACCAGATACGAAATGGCTATCGAACAGCGAATGTTTGCCATGGCTGGTAATCGCAAAAATGCGGGCCGTGCCCAACGCTGCAATACAGCTGTCTAGGTTTTGATGAATATGGACATCTGCCATGGCGTGATAATCAAGCCCGGCGCGCCGGCAAGATTTTTCATCAAGCGTGAACCCTAACGGCTCTATTAGGTGAAGCTGGGTGCCGGTGTTCGCCGAAAGCCGAATGATATTGCCGGTGTTTGGCGGAATTTGGGGTTCGAAAAGAATAATATGAAACATGACAGACTAACAATTATAGCAATAGCGGGCATAGCAATAGGGGCATGCCGGTGGCGGGCTTGGATGCCCCCAAAGCCTACGCAGTGTTACGGCGTTCGGCAAGCGTTTCACTATACCATTCCGATGCATGATGAACACGCGGCGCGCCCCAACACTTACACGCCTCCAAAAAGCTGAGCCGAATCGTTATGGCGCATGGTGTCGTGCCGCCTTTGCATTGCGATTTTGGCCGTTTAGGCGAATGCCGGTATCATCCGGTATCATAGGTGTCACGCATTGTGGTCACTGCATTCGTTAGATTTCCATTAATTCAATTAGAAATTATTAAATTATTAATTAATATAGAAAAAAACTGCCCTAAAATTCCGTAAAAATCGAATTTAATGAGTGGCATTTACGAAAAATTAGGGACCGCTTGCCTATCCTTTCTTCTGGTCTTGGCTGTGTGCAGCTGTGATGTAAGGAGGGGTAAATGCGAATGGTATTTGGCAAAATTTATAAGGGTGGGCACGGTCAATTTCGCTGTGCTGTGCGGCGCGTTAGGACCATTATCGCGGGCTGTGTGACGGGCATTTTTGCGGTGTTAGGTGGAGGGGCTGCCGGGCCATATTACGGGGTTGCCAGCGCTAATGATGGCGTACCAGAGCTAGCCCCGACGGTGACACACGCCCTTTTGCACCACCCACAAGTGGCCGAGGCCAATGCGCGGGTGTGTCAGGCAGTTCACCGGCTGGGTCTGAACAGGGCCGAAGCGCCCACAATTGGGCTTGTCGATCAGCGGCGCGCTGACTTTGTTGAGCGGCGTGTGATTAAGGGCGATGTCGCCTTCAAAAATGTCACCTTCACCTATGAAGGCCAGCCCGAGCCGATATTAAACGACATTAATTTTTCCATCGCGGCTGGTGAACGGCTGGCCATTGTCGGGCGCATTGGATCAGGCAAAACTACGATTTTACGTTTGTTGTGCGGGCTGAACCCACCCGATAAAGGCGCGGTGCTCATTGACAATGCCGATATCAGGTAGATCCAGGCAGATGATGTGCGGCGAAATGTCGGTGTGGTAATGCAAAATCCAGTGCTGTTTTCAGGCAGTATTCGCGACAATATTTTAATGGGAAAGCCGGGCGCAACAGATGAGGAATTGCTGGCTGTGACCAAAGTCACCGGGGTTGATGCCTTTTTGGGTATGTTGCCGGGCGGATTTGATTTCCTATTGTCTGAACAGGGACGCGAATTATCGGTAGGGATGCGCCAATCAATCGCAGTTGCGCGGGCGCTGCTTGGCAAACCCAATCTGTTGTTGCTCGACGAGCTGACCGCCCCGCTTGATCAATCTGCTGAAGCCGCCATGGTTGACCGGCTTGACGTTGTGACCAAGGGGCTGACGACAGTTTTTGTCACGCATCGTGGCGCCATGCTGAAATTGGCCAACAAGGTTTTGGTCATTGATCAGGGCCGGATTGCCGCCTTTG
>Ga0181600_10003005_pt1 | contig 12935 bp, 9 predicted proteins | sample 041ome_2_FD_132982 | JGI IMG/M metagenome (GOLD analysis project Ga0181600, IMG submission 132982) | Coastal salt marsh microbial communities from the Groves Creek Marsh, Skidaway Island, Georgia - 041406US metaG (megahit assembly) | ecosystem: Environmental > Aquatic > Marine > Intertidal zone... | reverse complement strand
ATTGATTTTTGTTTTTATCCATTTGAATGCAGCGATCCGAAATGCAGGGGTTAATAATAAAAACCCAATCGCATCAGTAAAGAATCCAGGCGTTAGCAATAGCGCACCTGCAAATAGGATCATCGCGCCATGTACCAACGCTTCGGTCGGATCTTGAAGGTTAGAAAAATTTGATTGAAGTTTTGATAATGTCGATAGGCCCTGTCCTCTGACCAGATGGGTACCCAATATCGCCGTCGCAACAACAATTGCGAGGGTGGGCCAAAGCCCAATTAAACCGCCCACCTGTATGAAAAGAGCGATTTCGATAACAGGTATTGCGATAAAAATAAGTAAAAGCCACATAAATTGTACTCCGACTTGTTCGTAAGGTGGACTTGCGACATCATGTTACCTACATAAGGACAAGACGATTAAAAATCCATCTTTGCATAGAGAGAACTGGAATGAACGCTGCAATCATTGAACTGTTGGTATTAGCAGGTATCGCGATTTTCCTTGTGATGCGCCTGAAAAGTGTTTTGGGTACACGCGAAGGTTTCGAGAAACCACAAATGCAACAAGAGCCAGCGCCCAAAAAACGCGAGTTTCAAGTTATAGAGGGTGGTGAAGATCTGGACATCCTTGACCATGTAGATGCGGCATCACCAAGCGCCGAAGCGCTTGCCTTGATGAAGCGTGCGGATAACAACTTTACTGTAAATGAGTTTCTTGGCGGTGCGCGTATGGCCTATGAAATGATTTTGATGGCATTTGAAAATGGGGACATATCAGAGGTACGAAACTTTTTGGCGCCAGAAATTGAACAGGCCTTTGATGATGTGATCAATGATCGCAAATTTAATGGGCTATCTATCGAGGCAAGCTTTATCGGCATGCGCGAATTGAAGCTGGTTTCCGCAGACTTTGATAATTCAACAAAGCTTGCCGAAATTACGGTTTCATTTACTGCTGAATTGACATCTGTGGTGCGCGATAAATCTGGTTCAATTATCGAGGGTGATGAAAAGCAGATCAAACGTCAAAAAGATGTTTGGACTTTTGCGCGGTCGATGGCCTCAGGCGATCCAAACTGGCAATTGATTGCAACTGGTGAATGATTGCACGATATTTTGCAGTATTGATTTCAATTTGCTCGGCCCAAGCGTGGGCCGAGCAAACCTTGGAGATAAAGGTTTCAACTTTTAACCAGTTGCAGGGCTGGTCAATAGATGATCACAATGCCGCATTAAGTGTTTTTGTACAAACTTGCCCCGACCTTAAATCTCAGGATTGGCAAACACTGTGTGCGATCGCGCAACACACAAAAGACGGAAAAACTTTTTTTGAGTCTTTTTTCAAACCAGTGCTTATCAGTGATGGTTCTGATCCTTTATTTACGGGGTATTATGAACCTGAACTGATTGTGTCACGCGTTAAGACGGCCAAATACCAATTTCCAATTTATCGCGCTCCGAATGATCTTCCCAAATCGGGGAAGTGGTTTACGCGACAACAAATCGTAGAAGATAAAATTCTATCAAATCGCGGATTAGAGATTGCTTGGGCATCCGACCCTGTTAATGTTTTCTTTCTTCAGATTCAAGGGTTTGGACGATTACGTTTTACAGATGGTTCTAGTTTGCGCATTGGCTACGGTGGGTCCAACGGCCACAAATATAGATCTGTCGGTAAAGAAATGGTGCGTCGCGGCATCTATGATGAACACCAAGTATCTGCGACAGTGATCAAGAATTGGGTTAGCCGAAATCCCAATGATGGCCGCGCGTTATTAAACCATAACCCATCTTTTGTATTTTTTCGTGAACTTGATGTTTCGCTTCACAAGGGACCGCTGGGCGCTATGAACAGATCGCTTACCTCAATGCGAAGCGTCGCTATTGATCCCAAATATATTCCTTTGGACGCTGCTGTTTGGCTAGATAAGGACGGGCAATCCCCCATGCGACGCTTGATGATTGCACAAGATACCGGTTCGGTGATCAAGGGTGCACAACGTGCTGATATATTTATAGGAAGCGGGGATAATGCCGGTAGAGAAGCAGCAAAAATAAAAGATAAAGGGTCGATTTATGTTCTTTTGCCGATTAAAAGAGCGTTATCACTCATATCTCAAGCACGGCAATGAAACGGCGAAACCTAAAACCAGATGAACTAAATTTATGGGATAAGGTGGCCAAAACCGCTGTTCCACTCGTGCCCGCAAAAAAGCGCGTTACTTCATCTGTTGAAAAGATAAAAAAGAAGCCAGCCCCCAGGCGCGAGATTGGCGAACCAGCTATGAAGCAATTTCAGATAGGGTCATTGGCGCGCGCAAAAACAAATGGGCATGACTTGGTGCCGTCGATTTCAAGCGCTCTTTCAAATACCCCAGTTCAGATGGATGCTAAGTCTTATTCCAAGATGAAGCGCGGAAAATTGGGCCCAGAGGGAACTATTGATCTACATGGTATGACGGTTTCACAGGCGCATTCTGCGCTGATTCATTTTGTAATCTCAAGCCACAACAGAAACTTTCGGCTTTTGCTTGTTATTACTGGAAAGGGTAAGAAATCAGATGATTTTGGACCAATCCCTAGGCAAATTGGTGTGCTAAGGCATCAAGTTCCTCAATGGTTAAAGATGGCGCCTCTTGCACCTTTGATATTACAGGTAATTGAAGCGCACGTTAAACACGGCGGGGGTGGTGCATATTACGTGTACCTAAGAAAGCGCCGTTAACAGGTTACGTTTGTCCCAACGTTGATTGCCCACGGCCTGAGAATGCAAAATCAACGCTAATGGTATAATGCGGTTATTCGGACCACTGATTTTGTGGTCGTTGCAGCTATCTCAGCTTTGCTTGGCTTGAAACGCGCCCGATGTAGTCATGCAAGTTTTCAGATGATATAGGTTTGTACATCAATTCAACGCCTGATTTTTGACAATCTTGCATTACTTGCTGTGTACGGTTTGCAGTGATGAGTGCGGCTGGAATGCGCCCATAAATGCTCCATAATTGACGAATTGCGTCAGTTCCGGTTTCCCCAAGGTCCAATTGATAGTCCGCCAATATAACGTCAGGCACGATATCTATTTCGTGCAAAAGAGCAATTGCCTCCGAGCCTGACAAAACAGGTAAAACATCAATTCCCCATTGTTCCATAGTGATGGTAAGAGCCCCCTGTAACTCGACATCGTTTTCAATCAGTAACGCAACCAAATTTGGCTCAATCGTTTGGATGTTGTATTCTTGCTTTTGGTTTGGATGTTGTACACTTCGAACGGTGCGCGGTATTTCGACCAAAAATCCAGTCCCTACGCCAACTTTTGATTCAACTCTTAGCGGATGATTTAATAATGAACATGCGCGTTCAACGATGGCTAGACCCAGGCCCATCCCCTCTGCAGCGCTTGCAGATGCGTTTAGTCGTTGGAATTCGCCAAAGATGATATTCTGTTTATCGTCCGGAATTCCTGGTCCTGTGTCCCAAACTTCAACCCGCACTGAGCTTTTGTTTTGCCGCACACCAACCAGTACCTTGCCCGCGTCAGTATATCTTAACGCATTTCCGATCAAATTTTGTAAAATTCGACGTAAATATGTGGCATCACTTTGCACGACCGCATTGGTTTTGACGAACCTTAGATCAAGCTTTTTTTGCGCAGCAATGGGGCTAAATTCATCACGCAGTTGATCCAAAATTACTTCAAGCGAGACGGCGCCAATATTAAATGACGCACGCCCGGAATCGAGCTTTGAAATATCTAAAAGCGCCTCGAGTATATTCTCAACACTGTTTAATGCCCGTCCGGCTTTACCAATGATGTCCCGTGCGCGTTCGTCAGATGAAGCGTTATCCAATGAAGCGATATATAGCTTTGCCGCACTGAGTGGTTGAAGTAAATCATGAGAAGCTGCAGCGACAAAGCGCGATTTTGATGCATTTGCCCGTTCAGCAACAGCAAGCGCGTCTTCAAGTTCAAGTGTGCGTTCCAATACGCGCTGTTCAAGTGTTTCGTTTGCTGTTTTTATGGCGCGGATCGCTTTTGTTTCAGACGTAATATCTGTGAAGGATATAACGAAACCACCGTCTGGCATTTCTTGGGCAAACACATCCAAAATCGTTTGCGGACCGTGTTCGATTTCAAATCGGATTGGTACCCTTCCTGATTTTTGTCTTCCCCAATCTTGGATTGCATTCGGTGTCATTTCCGCTACGAATTTTATTTTTCCCTCAAGCTTTGCCAGTATTGTTTCGAATGGCGTGCCAACGCGAATGGATGATAACGAAATCGGTAATAGCTCTGCAATCCGATGGTTCCACCCTACGATGCGCGCTTGATTATCGAAAATACAAACGCCTTGGATCAGGTGTTCAAGCGTGGCACGGATCAGCTTTGCTTGATCATCAAGCATGCGTTCTCGTTCTTGACGTTGAAGCCGCATGATATCTGATACGTCCGTTTGCAAGATAACTGTACCACCGTCTGGCGTATGATGTTCACTGACTTGGACCCATCGATTCCATATGATCCGCACGTTAAAGATAACATGAGTTTCCTGGTGGCGCTTAAGCCGACGTTCAGCCCATTGTGCAGGTGTTTCATTCGGTGGCAGTGATAAGAATGAGCTTTCGCTTACCATCCGCACATAGTTATCAAACAAAAGGCCTGGTAACAGGTGATCGTGTATGTCGGGCATATGCATGCCAAACCTTGAGTTACACAATACCAGCCGATCATTGGCATCAAATAGGGCAAACCCTTCTTGAATTGCCTCGATAGCATTCGCAAGGTTAGACCGCGCTGCTTCTGTCTCGGAATTGGCTTGTGCCAATTGGGCATTGGATTCGTTTAATAAATCTAATGCGTGCTCTAGTTCTTTGGTTCTGTTCTGTACATCTTGTTCTAGCACTGCAGCGCGCTGAAACTGAGCATATGCAGCACCTGAGGCATCGGTTGCCTGTTCAACACGGTTCATCAGCGCAAACACAATTTTCGATAGTTTTTTGTTTTGAACTTCGACGCTGTCGAGTGGATTGATCAAGGAATTATTCATGCAATTTCCTTGGGTGCATATATCGCAACGCCTGTCAGCGTTTGATTTACGTGCATCGAATTAAATTGTTCGCCGTATGTCGAAAAGCCAACGACTTTATGATCTGATAAAATATTACTTAGTGCGCGTGTCTTTTGTTTTTCTTGTGCTTCCAACTTTCTTAAAATGCAATCACAGGCCAATATAATGTCGGGCTGATCTAACTTTGCAAGCTTACCAAGTTCGGAGCGCAAATGATCCTCCATATCCATTGGGTCCGCTAAGGTTAGAACCAACCCTTCATCAATAGCTGAAAAGAAAATGAGATCACCATTTTCTGCAACTTTTTGAATTGCACGTACATGATGTTGACCGCCCACACGCACAACAACCGGATGAGCGGCAAAAGTAAAAGGTGTCAGTTGCTCTGGATCTTTTCCTAACAAACGGGCGTATTCGCGTGCTGCGGGCGCGGCGTTGATTTCGCTAACCGTTCTTGTTGCTGGGTCCGCTTTGGTGACGACCATTCGACAATCGGTTGGAACCAAATGATCGGTTTTGAAAACCTTAATTGGACATTTGGTCCGCACCTGCGCAAGCACCGCTGCGTTTTCAAAAAACTTTCCTTCGTACAAAATCCGGGTCTTATGAAAATCTATTCCGTCCGCGGATGACCCGCCAAACATTTGCACCGGGCCTAACCCAACAGAAAGTGTTGAAACAATTGTATCTTCGGCGCGTGATAATCCGTCTATCAAAATATAATTAAATTCATGTTCCCACTGCGGTTTAAGCTCTGCAAGAATTGCACGGGTTCGAACCATCTCATGCGCTATGTTGTTCAGGCTGTCAGGGGAAAGATCAGTTATTATTTTTGTTTTCGCTACAAAATGACTCGAGGGTAAGCCAATCGCAACAATGCGCCGATCACGATAGCCGCCATCACAAATTTCGCCCGCGGTTGTACACCCAATAATTGGCGTATTCGGACAAAACTCACGGCAATCTTCCATCATTTTTTCAAAATCTGCACTAGGTGCGATCAACAAGATGATTAGCGCAAAAGGACCCTGACCCAGCTTAGCCGCCAATGTTTGAAGTGCGTTTGCTTCACCACAATCAACATCCGCCACGCGCACGATACGATTGTCATCCGACATATCGGTGCCATGAACGCTATTGTGCGTCATTCCTTATCTCCCTAGGGGTATGTTTTTTATATGTTACACAGCTTAGACGCGTTCTTGCAACACGTTTGAAAAGCTTGCCTCTTTCGCGATCAAAACAGCCTGAGTTCTGCTTTGAACGCCGAGCTTGCGCATGATTGCTGTGACATGCGCTTTTACAGTGGTTTCAGCAATCGTAAGATCAAAAGCAATTTGCTTGTTCAATTTACCTTCGCAAATTAATTGCAAAATACGCGCCTGTTGATTGGTTAATGTACTGAGACGGGCAAGGACATCGCTCTGCACCGGGCCATTTAGTTGTGCTTCATCCAACAAAACAAATCCGTCAGGTACAAAGGTGAGGCCAACGCGAATTGCTTTTATAGCGGCAGAGAAAACCTCACGTTTGCTATGTTTAGGAATAAATCCAGATGCGCCGGCCCTTATTGTCGAGGTAATAACACGATTGTCGGCCATAGATGAAACAACGACCACTGGCACCAGCGCCGCATTTTTTAGGCGGATCAAACCGTCTAATCCATCGACATCGGGTAGGTTTAAATCCAAAACGATCAAATCTGGGCAAAAGCCCTTGGCAATCATTTCAACTGCATCGGTTAAATTTGCAGACGTTTTGATATTTCTTATGTCCGCAACCGTCCCAAGGGTCATAGAAAGTGCATCGCAAAACAGCGGATGATCATCGACAATAAGTGCCGAGTGAAAATGTCTTTCGTGTTGTTGCTTTGTGCTTTCCATCAAGTCCTCTGTACTTTTGTGAAATCACTTTAGCAAAATATATTTTCATAAACACTTAGCCAATGGTCGAATGAAGCAAAAGAAAACCCCCAAACCTTTGGTCTTGGGGGTTTTTAGATATTAGTGTGGTCTCGTCTTAACTTTGCAACGATTTCACAGTGATCTCACCGTCTTTCATCGCCTGAATGGCCTTGGCGGCCGCGTTTGATCCAGCAGCTGTTGTGAAATATGGAATCTTGTCAAACAATGCCACCGAACGAATTTGACGGCTGTCTTCGATTGATTTCGCACCTTCGGTCGTGTTGAAGACCAAATCAATTTCACCGTTCTTTAGGCTATCAACAATATTTGGTCGGCCCTCAGACACCTTGTTAATGGTCTGACAAGCAACATTATTTTCGGCAAGCCACGATGCGGTTCCAGATGTAGCAACAAGGTTAAAGCCTAAATCCGCCATAATTTGTGCAGTTTCTAGCGTTTCATTGGATTTGTCGCTGTCTTTGATCGAAAAGAACACATTGCCCGAGGATGGTAATTCCATACCGGCACCCATTTGTGCCTTTAAAAATGCGCGGGCAAAGTTGCGATCCCATCCCATAACTTCGCCGGTTGACCGCATTTCTGGACCTAAAATCGTGTCAACGCCAGGAAAACGTGCAAAAGGCATAACGGCCTCTTTTACACTGAACCAAGGCATATTCGGGTCCGCTAGGGTCATAGGGTCACCCATCGGCAAGCTCTCATCATAGCTTGCATCACGATATGGCTCACGCAGCGGGAAATTTGACAATGGTTCGCCCGCCATCAGTCGTGCTGCAATAGACGCGATCGCGCTATCGGTTGCCTTTGCAACGAAAGGCACGGTGCGTGATGCCCGTGGGTTGACTTCGATCAAGTAAATTTCACCGTCCTTGACTGCGAATTGCACGTTCATAAGGCCGACAACATTCAAGCCCAAAGCCAAGGCGTTTGTTTGGCGCTTTAATTCTTCAATGATTTCTATTGAAAGCGAATATGGTGGCAACGAACACGCGCTATCGCCCGAATGAACACCTGCTTCTTCAATGTGCTGCATAATACCTGCAACGTGCACATCCTTGCCATCCGACAGGGCATCAACATCACACTCAACGGCACCTGACAAATAGCTGTCTAGCAAAACAGGACTATCACCAGATACGACCACAGCCTCACGGATGTAACGACGTAGTTGATCCATGTCGCGTACGATTTCCATCGCACGACCACCCAAAACATACGATGGACGAATGACCAGCGGGAAACCAATGTCTTCTGCAATGTCCAATGCCTCAGCATCAGAATGTGCAATGCCGTTCTTTGGTTGTTTCAATCCCAACTGATTGACCAACGCTTGGAAACGTTCACGATCCTCGGCCAAGTCGATGGCGTCCGGAGTTGTCCCAAGAATTGGAATACCTTCCGCCTCTAGCGAATTTGCCAACTTCAGTGGTGTCTGACCGCCAAATTGGACGATGACGCCATGCAGCGTTCCATTTTCTTGTTCTACGCGCAGGATTTCCATAACGTGTTCAAAGGTTAGCGGTTCGAAATACAAACGATCTGATGTGTCGTAGTCGGTTGAAACCGTTTCAGGGTTACAGTTGATCATGATGGTTTCATAACCTGCTTCCGTCAGTGAAAAACAGGCATGACAACAGCAGTAATCAAATTCAATACCTTGACCGATACGGTTAGGACCACCGCCCAAAATGACAACTTTCTTTTTATCTGATGGTCGCGCTTCACATTCGACATCGCCCATCATAGGCGCTTCGTATGTGGAGTACATATAGGGTGTCTGCGCTTCGAATTCTGCGGCGCAGGTATCGATACGCTTAAATACAGCATGAACCCCAACGTTCAACCGAGCGCGACGAACGTCAGATTCTTTGAACCCTGTCAGTTTTGCCAAACGCGCATCGGTAAAGCCCAACATTTTCAGGTTTCGCAAGCCCGCAGCATCGCTTGGCAGGCCGTTATCAATAACGACCTGCTCTGCGTCTACGATTTCGCGGATCCGATCCAAGAACCAAGGATCGAATTTTGTCACGTTGAAAATCTCGTCATTGGTCAGGCCGTGACGCATCGCTTGTGCGATAGTGCGCATGCGATCTGGGGTCTGCCTGCTGATTGCTTCGATGATTGCTTGTTTTTCTGGGGCGCCCGGAATTTCAACATCGTCAAACCCTGTCAATCCAGATTCCATCGATGCCAGCGCCTTTTGCAAGGATTCGTGGATGGTACGGCCAATCGCCATCGCTTCGCCAACCGATTTCATAGCCGTAGTTAAAAGCGGCTGTGCGCCTGGGAATTTCTCAAACGCAAATTTTGGGATTTTTGTCACGACATAATCGATTGTCGGTTCAAAAGAAGCCGGCGTCACTTTGGTGATGTCGTTGTCTAATTCGTCCAGTGTGTATCCAACTGCCAATTTTGCTGCAATTTTCGCAATCGGAAAACCAGTTGCCTTAGAGGCCAATGCAGATGAACGGGACACGCGAGGGTTCATTTCGATGACGACCATGCGGCCATCCGCGGGATTCACCGCCCACTGTACGTTTGACCCACCAGTTTCAACACCAATTTCACGCAGAACTGCAATCGATCCATTGCGCATGATTTGATATTCTTTGTCCGTCAACGTTAATGCGGGTGCAACGGTGATAGAATCCCCAGTATGCACACCCATTGGATCCACGTTTTCGATGGAACACACGATGATTGCGTTGTCTGCTTTGTCGCGCACAACTTCCATCTCGTATTCTTTCCAGCCCAACAGCGATTCATCAACAAGGATCTGGTTTACGGGCGATGCGTCCATGCCAGTACGGCAATAATATTCGTATTCTTCGCGGTTATATGCAACGCCGCCGCCTGTGCCACCCAATGTGAACGCAGGCCGAATGATGGCCGGCAGGCCAATGTCGTCCAGGGCGTCAACGGCCATGCGGACACCTTCATTTAGGTCGGCTGATCCATTGGCTTTCTTTGGTGCGGTGATAATGGTGGCACGAGGATTCTCTAGGCCGATGCGATCCATAGCTTCGCGGAACAACTTGCGATCTTCTGCCATTTCGATTGCATCGCGCTTAGCGCCAATCATTTCAACGCCAAACTTGTCCAAAACGCCCATCTCTTCTAGGGCAAGCGCGGTATTTAGACCCGTTTGACCGCCCATTGTTGGCAACAATGCATCGGGCCGTTCTTTTTCAATAATCTTTGCGACAACCTCTTGCGTGATCGGTTCAATATAGGTTGCATCTGCCAAACCAGGGTCGGTCATGATCGTTGCTGGGTTCGAGTTAACCAGAATGACGCGATACCCTTCTTCTCTTAGCGCTTTACAGGCTTGCGCACCTGAGTAATCGAATTCGCACGCTTGACCAATTACAATGGGGCCGGCGCCGATGATCATGATGGATGAAATATCGGTTCTTTTAGGCATGACAGGTCCTCGGGTTTATGGCAGCACAACGCAGCCTGCAAAAGGGCGGGCGCAAATTGTCCTGCGTTATACGCAACATCTAGAAAGGTTCAAGCCCTATCGGAAAAAAACCACAAATAGCCGCTTTAGAACTGTTTGTTTTCCAAACGTAGACTATATCACCGCGGTCTGAGATGGAAATGATAATGAAAATACGATTTGATTCAGCGCCGGTACACGGAAAACCGTGGTTTCGTAGTCCGATAAATGTGATCACTGCGCTTTGTGTCAATGACGTAGCGGACGAATTTACTTTGGTTGACCGGGCGCAACGCGATGGTTTTTGGGTTGCCGGATTTGCGAGCTATGAACTGGTCTATGCGCTTGAACCGCGCTTGGTGCATTTGATGCCGCCAATTCAAAAACTGCCTTTGTTGCAATTTGGTGTTTATGAAAAGCCAGTTGATTGTGAAGATCCTCAGTTTGGTGATGTGAAAATCGGGACCTTTGATCCAATCTGGACTTTCGCAGAGTATGAGGTCGCGTTTGAGCGGGTCAAGAATGCAATTTGTTCTGGCGATGTTTATCAAATAAACCTGACCTTTCCGATGATCGCAACTTTTTCTGGTGATCCTTGGGCAGCTTATCTTGGCTTGGTGCGGACCCAAACCGTTCCACATGGCGCATATTTGGACTTGGGCCACGGACGGGCAATACTCTCTCGATCGCCGGAATTATTTTTTAAAACAACATCAAATGGTATCATTGAAACGAAACCAATGAAGGGCACTCAGCCACGGTTTCATGATCATATCCGTGACGCACAAGCGACAGCATACCTGAGAAATGATGTTAAAAACCGCGCAGAAAACCTGATGATTGTTGACTTATTAAGAAATGATATTTCCCGTATCTGTGCACTGGGCAGCGTGAACGTTCCAGCTTTGTTTGATGTGGAAACCTATGCAACGGTGCATCAAATGGTTTTTCGGGTCGTTGGAAAATTGAACCAACCCATTACGATGGGGGATGTTTTTCGCGCACTTTTCCCGTGCGGATCGATCACCGGCGCGCCAAAAATCAGTGCAATGGAAATAATCAGGTCCGTCGAACAATCGCCGAGAGGGGTGTATTGCGGCGCAATTGGATGGATTGCACCAGATGGGCGATCTGAATTCAGCGTAGCGATTCGATCAATCCTTGTAGAGAATGGCAATGCGCATTTAAATGTTGGCGGCGGTGTTGTTTACGACTCGGATGCGATGTCAGAATATGAGGAAGCCCTTTGGAAAGCACGTTTCGCAAAAATATCCCCAATGATTGCTGCTTGATCGAAACATTTCGTTTTGATCCTGAGGTTGGCCATGTGCATTTGAACCTTCATCTAAATCGCATGTGCGATACGGCGAGAAGGTTCGGTTTTCGGTTTAGCCGTCGTAAAGCCGACGAGATCTGTGATGCGATCGTGTCAGACAAAGCCTTGCGTTGTCGATTGACCTTGGGATGCGATGGAGAGTTTAATCTTATCACTCAGCCGCTTGAGCCCGCCAAATCAATTTGGCGGATTGCATTTTCAGACGTAAAGCTGTCCCACGATGACCTGTGGCTTAGACATAAGACAAATCAACGAAAAATTTATGACGATGCCCGTTCAAATATACCAAATGGTGTCGATGAACTGCTTTTTTTCAATCAACGTGAAGAGCTTTGTGAAGGCACGATCACAAATGTTTTTGTTCAACTTGCGAACGGAACATGGGTGACGCCCCCTATTTCAAGCGGATGCTTGCCTGGAGTTTTGCGTCAAACTTTGATCACGTCACGCTTTGTGACCGTTAGAATCGTTTCGCAAACCGAGGTGTCATCAGCGCGCCAGATTAAGATTGGCAATTCTTTGCGAGGCTTGTTGGATGTTGAATGGGCTTGATCAGGGCTTAACCTAAATTTGTATACAGTAATCTTGGACGATCGAACAAAAGCTATCGGTCAAAAGAACCCTTAAACAGAATGATTGACCGAAAAACATGGGTATCTATTGACATTCAGGCGTCAAACCTGTGTATCGGCACAAACGCAATTTCCAGATGGAAAGGGTTCCATTATGCACGCCTATCGCAGCCATTCTTGTGCCGCTCTGAATAAATCTCATGTGGGTGAAACTGTTCGTCTATCTGGTTGGGTCCACCGTGTCCGCGACCATGGTGGCGTATTGTTTATTGACCTGCGAGATCATTATGGCATCACTCAGGTTTTGTGCGACCCAGATAGCCCCGTTTTTAACGACGTGGAAAAAGTTCGTAGCGAATGGTGTATCCGTATCGATGGCGTCGTAAAGGCGCGCGATGAGTCGTTGGTCAACGCAAAAATTTCAACCGGTGAAATAGAAGTCTACGTGCGCGACATCGAAGTATTGGGCCAATCCATCGAATTGCCTTTGATGGTATTTGGTGATCAAGAGTATCCAGAGGAAACCCGCTTGCGGTATCGTTACTTGGATCTGCGTCGTGACATGATGCAGCGCAACATGACATTACGATCGGATGTT
>Ga0181600_10003000_pt1 | contig 12941 bp, 9 predicted proteins | sample 041ome_2_FD_132982 | JGI IMG/M metagenome (GOLD analysis project Ga0181600, IMG submission 132982) | Coastal salt marsh microbial communities from the Groves Creek Marsh, Skidaway Island, Georgia - 041406US metaG (megahit assembly) | ecosystem: Environmental > Aquatic > Marine > Intertidal zone... | reverse complement strand
GGCATTGCCGTCCTGGTGGCCGTGGTCAGCACCGGGGCAAACGCCACCTATTTCCAGACCGGCTCCCAGGTGGTGGAAACCTTTCATTCCTACTCCAACTCAGCCCAGTCCAAGGTGGCGATCGTCACCATCTCTGGGACCATTCTGGGGGGTGACGGATTCGCCAGTCGGCAGATCGATCGGATCGAAGAAGACGAGAACGTGCGGGCGATCGTGCTGCGAATCGACTCACCCGGCGGAACCGTCAGTGGCTCTGACGAACTGCATCACCGGATTTCAGCCCTCGCCGCTGAGCGTGAAATTCCCGTGGTCGTCAGCATGGGTAGCATCGCGGCAAGTGGCGGCTACTACATCGCGATGGCCAGTGGAGGTGAAGAGGATGTGATGTTTGCCGAGCCGGCAACGCTGACCGGATCGGTAGGGGTGCTGATTCCCAACTATGACTTCTCGCAGCTGCTCCAACGGTATGACATCGCCGACGCCACGGTCGCCAGCGGCCCACTCAAGCAGATGCTCAGCCCCACCAAAGCCCGCACACCTGAACTTGAAGACCGCGAGCGTCAGGTCTTACAGAGCCTGGTGGACGAGATGTTTGAACGCTTCTCCTCGATTGTCCGCACGGGGCGTCCCAAGATCACCGACGAACAGTTTGCGGAGATCGGGACAGGCCGCATCTTCACCGCTCAACAGGCCAAAGAGGTCGGACTGATTGACCGGATTGGCTTTCTTGACGACGCGGTCGCCCGTGCGGTGGAACTCACCGGGCTGGCGGATGAGAACGTACGGGCGGTGAGGTACCTCAAACCGGTCGGGCTCCTTGACGAGGTGCTCGGCACGGCAGGCACAGCCTCCGCTCGACTCGATGCGTCTGGCATCACCCTCTCACTCGACGCCCTGGCTGGGATGACCTCACCGCGGTGCTGGTACCTCTGCACCTGGCTGCCGCCTGTTATTCGCCACGAATAAACAGAAAAACGCGGGGCAGGCAACAGAGGTCACCTGCCCCGCGGTCTGTTGTACTCAGCCTGCAAACGCTGGCCTACTGACGAGTGCCGGTGGCTTCAGCGCGGCTGGCCATCTCGGCGTACATCTCGGATCGCTCCGCATCACCTTCCTCGGCGTACATCGTCGAGAGGTTGCCGTAAGCGACCGCCAGAGCCTGCTCCTCGAGCTGCTCCTCATCCACTGCTGTGACCATCATGTCGACACCACTGCTCGACAGATCGACCGCTTCGGAGCGGCGGTCAACCTGCCAGTAGGAAATCGCCATGCTGACGTAGGCTTCACCGAGTCGGCCTAGTTCGCCGCGGGTGGCGAATGAGTCGTTCCGCTCCCAGAGCGGCAGCACCTTGTCAAACCAGGTCACTGCGGTTTCATGATCGCCCTTCTGCAGGCTGTAGAGGATGCCGATCCTGAAGAGGAGATCGCCAAACTCACGTTGCTCATCAGCAGTCATGTCACGGTGATGACTGCCACGCTCAAGGTATGCCGCTGTCAGCGTGGCATTGTCGAGCATGTCGGTCGTGTCGCCACGGAGCTGGGCAGCAGTCAGGGCGTCATTGAGCGCCTGTCCCACTTCCCAGTCGACCTGAGCTTCACGCCACGGGTCAGTCACGTCGTTGCCAATCGCCGAACGGACCGTCAGCAGTCGCTTGATCCATGGCATCGGACTGTCTGCATCGGTTGATGCTGCCGAGATGGCGAGGACGCCCTGACACAAGCGGAGTTCCAGGGTGGGATTCCCCTGCTCTTCTTCGGCAAGCTGCCGAGCAAAGCCTTCGGCACGAGCGACCCACTTCGGCAGAACACGGTCTTTCTGCTGCCAGTTGCCACTGGCGATCGCCAGCGCGGTGCCGAGGTGGCTATCGAGCTGAATGTCGAGGGCGGCACGACGGATCGGGGTAGCAGGATTCTCAGTCAGCGGCGCGGCATGCTTGATGGCGGCCGTGAAGTGATTGAGAGCCTGCTGGTAGTTCGGGGCCGGGAGAGCCAACTCGATGCGGCCGAGCTGACGCTCCGCCTGAGCCATCACCAGTGGCGGCAGCTGCGGAGTCTCCAGCACCTGTTGCGTCTTGGCGATCGCTTCCTCGAACTGGCCCAGTGCCAGAAGCACCGACGCATGCTTCAGCAGTGTCCATGAGTCACTCGGAGCGAGCGCCTCCGTAGCTGCTGCGACCTCAGCCGCCTTCAGCCAGTGGCCCTGATCACAGAGCAGAACCAGCAGCAGACGGTGAGCTCGCTGATATTCAGGATCGACCTCAACAGCGTACTGAAGATCGGTCATCGCGTTGGCGATGCTGGTGTCGAGTTCACCCTCTGCCCGCAACACAAAGGCCTCAGGATCCAGCGGCTCGAGCATCAGAGCGGTGGCCGTGTCGGTTCCAGGCGTCAGGCTGAAGATCACGCCACGCTCAGGGAAAACCTCACCAACTGCAACGCCTTCTGCATCGAGGACGGACACGGTTCTCAAGTCGTTGATCTCGAGCTGCCCTGCAAGAGCATCAACCGTGGTGGGCTCAGCCAGCCGGATGTAGATCGAACTGATGATGTCGTCGTCGAGGACAACCTCCACGCGTTCGAAGGGAGGCATCTCCCACGAGAGACCTTCGCTTCCATCCTCGCGAGCGAAGGCTTCACCTTCCCCCCACGACTCCAACAGTTCTTCCCGTGTGGTGGTTCCCGGCAGAGCACCACGAAAACTGGCCGGATCGATGGCGAGTGTCGGAGCGGCATCTCGGCCAGTCGGCTGCGGTGGCAGCTCGCTTGCATCGTCTGCACCAGTTTCAGCAGCCACTGGATCGAGCGTGTCGACGACCGCATCCTCATCAGTGGTGACCTCGCTCGTCGTCTCAGGCAGAACGAGTGTTTCTTCCTCAAGCGTCTCCGCCGTCGCGGTGACGTCTTCCGTTACAGCATCTTCACTCGCGGCCGCCTCGTCCGTCAGCGGCTCCTCTGCGGATGTCAGGATGACCTGCCCCTCAGCAGCCTCGTCACTGTCGATTTCTGTCCAACCGCTGGTGAGCGTGGCAAACGACTGTGGCTTGCCCTGATGGCTTCGCAGCAGACGGCTTCCAGGAGCAACGGGCAGCCGAGCTGGTGGCACACTGGCCGCAGGCGGAAGGTCGGTCGAGGAGGTTGCCGAGTCTGGCAGTGTCGTGGCTGCGGTCTCCGTCACCTCGGCAAGCTGCTGAGAGAGTTGCAGCGGCTGTTCAACAGCAGCGGCCTGCTCGGTGCCGATCGACTCAATCCATTGCGGCAGTCGCATCAAAGCACGCGGAGGTGCGCCTTCTTCGGCAGCCACCACCACGGGGGTAGTCTCAGCAGCGACCGCTGCACCTGGATCGACGATCGGTACAAGACCGAGCGTTAGAATGCCCATGGATGCCAGTGCGGTCGCGGTGGGCTTACAGTGCACCCCGCACAGATTGCGCTTGAAGCGAGTGGCCACGTCAGGATCCCTCCACGATCGGTGTCACGATTCCCCGGCATACCATGTCCGCGGGAAACCTCTTGAGTGAGGACGTTAGGTTTCGTGAACCGACGGGTCCAGACCAGATTCCGTGGCTTCTCAGGCCTTCCCAGGAAGGCAGCGTCCTCACCGAGGCAGCCAGTGAAGCTGCCAGCATGAGGTAAAATAGGGAGGTTCGTGTCCCCAGGAGGTGGTGTCTTCATGTCGTCAACAGATCAATCTCCGTCCGGACGCTGTGTGGTGGTCGGAGCTGGTCTGGCAGGCCTTGCGGCAGCCGACGTGATGGTGAGCGAGGGCTGGCAGACCACCCTGATCGACCCAGTGGGCCGTGCGGGCGGCGTGATCGAGACGATACGGGAGGATGGCTGGCTGATTGAGCGGTCGGCAGACAGCTTTCTCACCTCCAAACCAGAAGCGGTCGAACTCGTTGAACGGCTGGGTCTTGGAGCCGACGTTCTGCCGCTGCGGCCCACCTCGCGGCGTGCGCTTGTGCTCGGTCGAGGCGAGCTTTATCCCGTCCCCGCTGGCTTCCGCCTGATGGCTCCCGGCCAGCTTGCGAGCATCCTCCGCTCTCCGCTCCTCTCGCCGCTGGCAAAACTACGGGTCTGTCTGGAGCGTTTTGTGCCTGCCTCCACCGCCGATGATGAGAGCCTGGAATCGTTCGCCATCCGCCGGCTTGGCCGAGAAGCCTATGAACGGCTCGTGCAGCCTCTCGTATCAGGCATCTGGACAGCTGACCCCACCAAACTCAGCATGGCTGCCGCCCTGCCTGATTTTCTGTCCATGGAGAAGCAGGCGGGAAGCCTGAGGACCGGAGAACTCAAGCGATTGAAGTCTGTTGATCGCAACGAGGGCACTGCCGGGGCTCGCTACGGGCAGTTTGTGACCCTTGCCAGCGGACTCGACACATTCCCCCGTCGCTGGTGCGAACACCTGCAACAGCGGGGACTGAGCTGCCTGCAGGCCCGTGTCGACCGTGTCGACCATGTCGACACGTACCGCGTGCAGCTGGCTCCTACCCCCACTGAACGCTCTGCAGACACAGGCTTCGCTCAGCCGGGAGCGAGCCTGCTCGAGGCCGACACCCTGATCGTGAGCACCCCTGCCACACCCGCCGCCGCACTGCTGCAGCAGGTCTGCCCCGCACTCTCCGCAGAACTTGGGTCGATTGCCTATGCCGGCTCCGCCATCGTGTCACTCGGTTTCCCGCGAGAGGCGGTGCGTCATCCACTCAATGCGGCTGGCCTGGTGATCCCGCGTCAGGAGGGACGCAGCATTCTGGCGATCAGCTTTTCGAGCTCGAAGTTTCCCGGGCGTGCTCCGGAAGGCCACGTGCTGATGCGAGTGTTTCTCGGTGGAGCACTCGATCCGGAGGCAGCCACACTGAACGACGAGACGTTGAGTGAACGAGCGATCGGCGAAGTTGCCGACCTGCTTGGCGTCACTGGCACACCAAGCCTGATCAGGGTGGCACGCTGGGAAGGAGCAATGCCGCAGTACCACCTTGGGCATCGCGAGCGGGTGGCACGGATCAGGCAGCTCGTGGAAGGCATTCCAGGCTGCGGAGTCGCGGGAGCGGCACTGAACGGCGTGGGCATCCCACAGGTGATTGCATCTGGCCGGGAATCTGCCCGGCAGGCGATCACTTCTTCTTCTTGCCGCCTTCTGCCTCGGGCTCTTCCTTCGCCTTCTTCTTCTTCTTGAGCACCACCTTGTAGACCCGGACCTTCGGAAGGCCGAGAGGACGCTGGCCGTCCTGCCAGGTGCCGAGCTCCTCGAGTTTGGCGATCCGCTCTGCACGGGTGAGGACGCCACGGGCCCGCGAAGAACCCTTACGAACGCGGAGACTCTTGTCCATCGTCATGGCGAAACCTCAAAAAACCCTGCTGGAAGAAGAATCAGTACGAAATCTCGTGAGCCTCGTATCCTAAGGCGGCCCGAAACCGTCTTCAAGGCCCGCTCGTTCGTGCCCTCGCGGGAGGGCTGTCGAGACTAAAAAAAAGGGCCGCGAACCCCCAGGAGGGGCTCAGGCGACTTTTTCCTTGAGTCCCTCGAGAACCGCCAGGACGTTTTCCATCGACGCCGGCCGCTCGTCGGGATCAGTCGAAAGGCACGACATCACCATTTTGGCCAATGGTTCCGGGATTTCCGGCCAGTATTCGCGGATATCGGCCGGTTCCGTCGACCGCATCGCCGCATGCTTGCTGCCGCCTCGTGGCCAAGGCATCTCGTAGGTGAGGATCTCGTAGGCCGAGACACCGAAGGAAAACACATCGAGCCGGTGGTCCGCCTGCCGCCGCCGCACAACCTCCGGTGCCATGTAGCTCGGTGTTCCCACCCGATTGCCCGGCTGCATAAAGGCCGGCCTGTCCGGCACGGTCAGGCCGAAGTCAATCAGCACCAGCCTGCCGCCCGGCTCGAGGAGAAAGTTGCGTGGGCAGACATCGCGGTGCACAAACCCCGCCGCATGCACTGCCGCGAGGGCCTTCGCCGCCTGCCGAACCAGATCGATCCGGGCGGCCGCGTCGAGGTCCGTCCGCCGCCCCACGATGGTCTGCAGTCCAGGCCCCTCGATGTACTCCTGCACAACAAACTTGGTGCCATCGCGAGCCACGCCCCACTCGAGCGTCTTCACGATGTTCTCTCCGTTGATCTGCAGGCCGATCTCGCCTTCCGTCGGCTTTCCGAGTCCCCTGTAACGGGCCTCGATCGGATCGAGCTTCTTCGAGTCGAGAAGTTTCAGGCCGACCACTTTCCCTGTTGTCAGGTCTCGGGCTTTGTAGAACTTCGACATCGTTCCGGCGACCGCTTCCTTGAGCCGCTCAAAGCGGGTGGAGAGGTCAACGCGGGGATTCCCGGCGAAGGCTTTCTTCAGTGAGTCGAGTAGGCCCATAGATCCACGATTTCCAAACGGTGCCCCAGCGTTCTCAATCATACCCTCAGGAAAGTGGCCACAGCGGACGGCCGAATGCCTCCGCTCTGCCGTCCCCCTGCGGGGCGAGTCGCGCCGCTTAGCTCTGCTTGAGCTTTGCCAGTTCCTCGTGGTATGCAGCGAGTTCTCCCTCGAGTCGCGGAATCTCGGCAGGATCGTCCGGCTGCTTCTTCGCTGCGGAGAGGAGCTGCTGCACCTTTTGAATCTTCTGCTGCAGCACCTCCATCCGCTTCTTCTGCTTCTTATCCATCCCGTCTCACTCCCCGCGACACGTCGTTCCCTTCACCCCACTCACACACGGCGGCGACACCGCTGCACCAGCTGGCCTACGAGGCTGCTGCGGCCTCTGCAGCTTCGTCAGTCGCTTCCGCGGCGGCTGGCTCCTCAGCGGATGCGTCCTCTGCCTTTTCCTCGGCTCCATCCCCTGCGGCTTCCTCCGCCGCCGCTGCTGAGTTGCTCTCGTCCTCGCCGGCAGCCATGCCCTCCTGCGTGACGTTAAACCGCACGCCCGAGGCCTCTTCCTCCGCCACACGGTTCGGCCCCACATGCAGCCCACGCATCCAGCCGGAGAGCATCACGATGGCCACCGCCATCAACAGGGTCACCGAGAGCCACTTCCCCCGGTTGGCCCGAATCCAGGCAGTGCCCTCACCACGACCAACCAGGCCGCTGGCGAAGTAGAACACACCAAGCGCGAGCAGAAACTTCACGCCGAACAGGGCGTGATACTTGGTCTGCTTCATCCAGGTGCCATCCTCCCAGGCTTGGGCGGCATCGTTAAACAGCAGGAAGTTGGCCAGGCCACTCGCCAACAGCAGCGTGATCGCCCCGATCACCCAGGGCAGCCACCGCTTCCGAACTCCCTCGTGGAGTTTCTCGCGGCTGTCCTCATCGAGAACCTGCATGGCCGGCAGCAGGCCGAAGCGGGCGTAGAACAGGCCTCCAACAGCCACCATGGCTGCGAGAATGTGAGCCCATCGCAGGGCTGCCAGGTAGAGTTGCGACAGAAGCTCCGGCTGCATGGATGCGGTCCTCTTCACTAGGCGGCGGCGCCGCGGATGCGACATGGGGGGGTGGGCCCGAGGCCCCTCTCCAACATGCTACTGTACCCCATGGCTGGCCTGAGAATGGGCCGCCCTGCTTCGTCCTCGAGAGATCGCCGTCCATGCTCAACATCGGTGCCCCCCCGGGTGAACTCTTTGCCGACAGCCAGCATGACCGCTGGATGCGGCTGGCGATCGAAGAAGCCCAGATTGCCGCCAGCGAGGATGAGGTGCCGGTGGGAGCCGTGGTTGTCGCGGGAGGCCGTGTTATTGCCTCTGGCCACAACCAGCGCGAGCAGCTCCAGGATCCCACGGCCCATGCCGAAATGATCGCTCTGACGCAGGCGGCATCGAGCCTTGGCAGCTGGCGGCTCGAGGGCTGCATTCTCTACGTCACACTCGAACCCTGTCCGATGTGTGCAGGCGGAATCCTGCAGGCACGCGTGCCTGCCGTCGTCTGGGGTGCTGCAGACCCGAAGGCCGGCGCCGTCCACTCGCTCTACACGCTGTTCGAAGACCGCCGGCTCAACCACCGGGTTGAACATCTCGGCGGTGTGCTTGCCGATGAATGCGGTCGGCTTCTCAGCGACTTCTTTCGCCGCAAGCGCTAGGCAACGCTACCGCTGAGCGAAGGCGGGAAACTCACGCTGGTTTTCGCCGGTGTAGATCTGCCGAGGACGACAGATCTTCTTGGTGGGCGAGTGATGCATCTCAATCCAGTGCGCGATCCAGCCGGGCAGCCGGCCCATTGCAAACAGCACTGGAAACATCTGCACGGGGATACCCATGGCGCGGTAGATCACGCCCGAGTAGAAGTCGACGTTGGGATAGAGCTTCCGCTCGATGAAGTATTCGTCTGCCAACGCCACTTCCTCGAGCTTCTGAGCGACCTCGAAGATGGGGTCGTGGATCGAAAGCTTGGCAAGCAGACGATCGCAGGTCGACTTGATCAGCTTTGCCCGCGGATCGTAGTTCTTGTAGACACGATGACCAAAGCCCATCAGGCGGAAGCCCGATTCTTTGTTCTTCGCCATGTCGACATACTTCTTCACGTTGCCGCCATCGGCCACGATCGCCTCAAGCATTTCCACACAGGCCTGATTGGCACCACCGTGGAGCGGGCCCCACAACGCGGAGATGCCTGCCGAAATGCTGGCAAACAGATTGGCATCGCTCGATCCGACCATCCGCACCGTTGAGGTCGAGCAGTTCTGCTCATGATCGGCATGCACGATCAGCAGCATGTCGAGGGCGTCGGCGAAGTCGGGGTCGCACTGATACTCCTCGCAAGGCACCGCAAACATCATCTGCAGGAAGTTCTCGCAGTAGGAGAGATCATTCCGCGGATACATCAGCGGCTGCCCGATCGACTTCTTGTAGCTGTAGGCAGCGATCGTGGGCAGCTTGGCCAGCAGCCGATGGACGCTCACCTCAACCTGCTGCGGATCTCGCACATCAAGCGAATCTTGGTAGAAGGTCGAGAGTGCTCCAACGACGCTGCCGACGATCGCCATCGGATGGGCGTCGCGAGGAAAGCCGTTGTAGAAGCTCCGCATGTCCTCGTGGATCATCGAGTGGTGCGAGAGCGACTTACGGAAGGCGTTGAGTTCGTCTTCCGTCGGCAACTTTCCGTAGATCAGCAGGTAGCTGACCTCGATGAAGTCGCACTTCTCGGCAAGCACCTCAATCGGATACCCGCGATAGCGAAGAATGCCCTTTTCGCCGTCGAGAAAGGTGATCGCACTGGTCGTGGATCCGGTGTTGACGTAGCCCTCGTCGAGCGTGACGAGACCTGTTTTTCCACGGAGTTTCGCGATATCGATCGCTCGCTCACCCTCGGTTCCAGTCAGCAGAGGCAGATCGACTGTTGTTCCGTCGTAGGTGAACTGGGCTGAGCCGCTGCTGGTGGCGGGCGGAGCCGGCGGAGAGGAAGGAACAGCGGCTGCGGAACTCTGAGCGGAAGACTGGGGGGGCATTGGGCATCGCCTCTGAAGTGAACATCTCCGGCAGGATCACGGCCTGGCGCCCCACCGACTGCGGCAGTTTATCGGGGGCGAGAATGGTCGGCAACGACGCTGCGTTAGCGTCCTGCTGCAGTGCCGCGAACCATTCTGACGTCCTGCTGTCGATCCTCTTCGTCGTCGAAGATCGTCCAGACCGGAGTCCGCTCGCGAACTTTGGAGAGATACTCGTCGACCGCCTTCTCGTGCCGCTCGGCACGCAGGGCGTCGCGAATCCCCACCTGAGCCTCGAGAAATGAGGTGCGGCCGGCGTCGGTGCGTTCCACCACCCGGACTATGTGGAGGCCACTCTCGTCTTCGAGAATCGTGCTCAGTTTGCCAATAGGCAGGCTAAAAATCGCCTCATTGATCACCTGTGAGCGGAGGCTGCCCTCACTGGTCCAGTCGTAGGCACCGCCCTGCGAGGCGGTTGGCCCCTCAGACCCCTGTTTGGCGACCTCGGCAAATGTTTCACCGGTGAGCACCCGATTTCCGAGGCCAGCAAGCACTCCCCAGGCCTCTTCCCGCGTCCGGTTGCTTCCGAACCGCACGCAGAGCTCTTCAAACTTGGCCTTTGCCGAATACTCGTAATCGGAAAGGTGTTCTTGGTAGTAGGCAATCAGCTCGGCGTGAGGAATCTCCCCGCCCGCTCCTGCTTCCAGCGCCTGCGCAAGCCACTGCTGGGCGATCGCTCGCTCAAAAAATGCCTTTTTCAGTCGATCGAGTGACTGGCCGCGTGACCGCAGCAGCTGCTCGTACTCCAGGGAGTTGGCCACGCCAGCTTCCTGCATCAGCCTCGGCAGCTGTTCGGCATCAAAGGCCTGATTGACCTTCGCTTCGATCTCAGGCAGCGCCTCTGCCGGAATCGTGCGGCAGGCATCGACATAGACGATCATCGACTCGACATACTGCGTGAGCAGATGTTCATAGACCTGCATCTTCAGTTCGCGGACCTGTTCCGGCGGAAGGCCGGGGGTGACTTTCTCGAGCCACGCCGCCACCGCGGGCGTGATCAGATCACTCTCAAGCACCACTTCGGGCCCGACACGAGCCACCACCATCGCCGTCTGAAGGGACTGTGCCTGGCTGAGCAAGGGATCCACGGGGAGTTCTGCGGCAGGCTCTCCCGCAGGCGTTGCTCCTGCCTGTGGAAAACCATCGGCCATTCGTGGCTGCTCAAGACGAGCGTCTGCACCGAGCACTTCAGGCTGACCTGAGGCTGCTCCAAACTGGGAAACGGTTGGAGAAAACGCCGTAGCCGGCTCCACATGCTGCGTCTGCACGACACCGCTGTGCTCGCTTGAGCCGTCCTGCTCAGAGAAGCCACTTTGAACGGTCGCATCGCCCGAGGGACTGCCCAGTGGAACCGCAGCGAGGGCCTGGATCGTTTCAGAGCCGACCGGTGAGGGGCCGTCAATCGGCACCAGTGGGCTATTGGGATTCGTGCGAATGCTCGAAACCACACTGCCGTGCGACTGCATCGAGCTGGGCCAGGCCGCTGGCCGGGTGGTTTCCTTCGGGATATAGGGCCGGGCGATCGATGTATCGACACTCCGCTGCTGTTCAAGCCCTGGCGTGGGCGAACGGGTGGCGTCTGCGGCCTGCTGGTCAAACTGATTGGCAATTCGCTGGGCAGCCGCAGGGTTCACCGCGAGTGTCACCAGGCAGCAAGCCATGACACACCGCAGCCCTCGGACAAGGGACAGGTCGACCAGCAAAACGTGTCGGCGTCGGGCCACGGCGGGCTCCTTGTGGAGACGATTCGCGGCGGACTATAGAACCCGGGGAGTGGCTGTCGCAACAGCGTTTCAATGCCTTTCGCCGCTCTTTTCCCGGCTGTCACGCGGTTTTCTGCGACGACGGCGTGACTTTCTCGCCTGCAGGCCCTCCGGAGTCGCCGCACCTCGCACTCCCGAACGTTCCAGCAGCCCTCGCAGCACGGCCAGCAGTCCGTCTGGGGTCGCCAGATCGTCAGCGTCGTGCTGCTGAACCAGCGGGTAGGCCGCGGTCCGTTCGTCCACAATCCGCAGCAGGCCATCCATCGCTTCTTTGAGCGCTCGGCGACGCGAGATGTCATGAAAGCTCAAGACAAGCAGGCCGTCGTGGCGGTTGATCGCGTCGATTCCCCAGGATGCAGCCGCCACGCGAACGCGTGCCGCCTCACAGAGCCGCCTGGCCTCATCCGGCAGAGGGCCAAACCGGTCGGCCAGCTCGGCCTGAATATCATCCACATGCCCAGCCTCCGCCGCCCGCGAGAGCCGCCGGTAGACGTCGATCTTGCTGCGAATATCAGGAATGTAGTCGCGTGGCAGGAAGGCCCGACCTGGTAGATCAATCGCCACTGCCGGTGGCTCCGCTGGAGGCAGATGCTTCAAGCCACGGACTGCCTGCTCGAGCAGTTTGCAGTAAAGGTCATAGCCCACCACAGCGATGTGGCCACTTTGTTGTGTGCCCAGCAGGTTGCCCGCGCCCCGAATCTCGAGGTCCCGCATAGAGAGCGAGAAGCCGGCCCCCATGCTGGAGAACTCCTGGATGGCACGCAGCCGACGAGCCGCTGTCTCCGTCAGGTGTGTGCCCTGGTCGATCAGCATGTAGCAGTAGGCCCGATGATGACTCCGGCCAACACGCCCACGGAGCTGATGCAGATCGGCAAGTCCGTAGTGGTCGGCCTCATCAATGAAGATCGTGTTGGACCTGGGAATATCGAGCCCACTTTCAATAATCGTGGTCGCTAGCAGGATGTCGGCATCCCCACGCACGAACGAGAGCATCACATCTTCGAGAACATGCTCGTTGAGCCGGCCATGCGCGATCACCACCTTGGCGTCTGGCACGATCCGGGCGAGTTTCTCTCTCACGCGGTGGATATCTTTGATGCGGTTGTGCACGAAGTACACCTGCCCACCACGCGCAAGCTCACGCTCGATCGCATGCCGAATCAGGCCTTCATCCCAGCGAGCCACGCGGGTCTCCACTGGCTGCCGATTGGCTGGCGGGGTCGCTAGGCTCGAGATGTCGCGGATCCCCAGCATCGCCATATGCAGCGTCCGCGGGATGGGCGTCGCCGTCATTGTCAGCACGTCGACACTCGCCCGCACCGCCTTGAGCCGTTCCTTCACCTCGACTCCAAATCGCTGCTCCTCGTCGATTACCACGAGCCCTAGGCGAGCGAAGTGCACATCTGCCCCTGCCAGCCGATGCGTCCCGATCACGATGTCGATCGTGCCAGCAGCGAGCCCTTCGAGGGTTTCGCGGGTCTCGGCTGTACTCGCGAGACGAGAAAGTGAGCGGATCTCAAAGGGATACTCCGCAAACCGTGTCGCAAAGCTCCGCCGATGCTGCTCAGCGAGCACCGTGGTCGGCACCAGCACAGCCACCTGATGCCCTGCATCAACGGCCTTAAACGCTGACCGCATGGCCAGTTCGGTCTTGCCGAAGCCCACATCACCACAGAGCAGCCGGTCCATCGGCTGGGGCTTCTGCATGTCTTCGCGAAT
>Ga0181600_10002982_pt1 | contig 12982 bp, 9 predicted proteins | sample 041ome_2_FD_132982 | JGI IMG/M metagenome (GOLD analysis project Ga0181600, IMG submission 132982) | Coastal salt marsh microbial communities from the Groves Creek Marsh, Skidaway Island, Georgia - 041406US metaG (megahit assembly) | ecosystem: Environmental > Aquatic > Marine > Intertidal zone... | reverse complement strand
GTGGACCTCCTTTTGCGTCCGACGTCTGGCGCGTTTCGAAATCGCTGGCGTCGACACATCCTCGACACCCGGTGCCTCGGTGTCTCGGTTTAGCTTGCGAGGCGGCCGTTTGCGTCGAGACTTCGCACTCGTGTCGCTCATGCCCGGCCGAATCGGTCTGCGCAAAACGCGCGCGACGCTGACGCGCGTCGAGGGGCGTTATGTGTACATTCGTGTTCGATTACCGTTGCCGTGAAGACGTGCGAATAACTTTAATACAGGTGAAAACTTATGAAAATCAGCTCGGACTTTTTCAACTTTTTCACACATTTGCTATCATTTTGATCCATGAGTTAAACTTTCAGCGTTCGATTCCGGCGTATTTCGCGAGAAAAAGAATAGCGCAAATGCGACGATTAGACAGCATTTGGTGAGAGCTTTCGAACGCGGGACTAGGCGTGATCATAGGCCAAACATCGGGCTAGAACAGGGCTCTAGTCAGGTTTTCCATGTTATGGAGGATGGACACTACCCGACTTGAGAGACCCAGCTGCCGTGTGAAGGAAAGCCTCCGTTGCGTGCGTTGCGTGCTGGTCTGTCAAAGAAAACCGCGATAGTTGCATTGTGAACGGCGATATGCCCCTCGCAGTTCATAGTTATTCGAGAATCAATTCAAGGCTGGGTACGTCTGGCGGCTTGAATTGTACTCAAGCGAGGCGTATGCTAGCGAGGAGAGCGAGCGGGCGTGTGTACGCGGCGAACTCAACGGGCGAAGAAGCTACTTTTATCGATACGCTCTCACATAAAATGCGCACTCTGTATGGGAAGAAGAATTGCGAGCGGATCATTGAGAGTGTTAAGCTCAACTTGTCGAATAGGGAGGTGGTCATTCACCATGTTGGCAAAGGTGAACAACGCGCATCCTCTTACATATCAGGTTTATCTGCCATCCCGTACCACGACGTCCATAGTGGCGCATTTCAGTGGCTAGAGGATCTTGAAGCAAATAGTGAAAAAATCAGGGATGAATTACAAGCTGCGTTAACGAATCCGGACACTGATAAGCTCGGTAACTCTATCTGGGTCCCAGCAGCAAGAGACGACGCCGTCGCTTATGGTCCCAACTGGAGAACTTTAGTATTGCAAGATAGATGTACGTGGGAAGATACGAATACACGCCTCTTTCCAGAAACTGTACAAACTTTACAACGCTCGTCTGCGCCATCGGTTGAGGTTTTCTTCGCTCGACAACCGCCACAGACTGGAATCAAACCACATACAGACAACACAAACTTCATCCTCACCGCACACCTCGGGCTCTGTGTGCCTGAAGATGAAGCCTGGATGCAAGTGGGTGAGCATAAGAAGTATTGGAAGAATGGCGAAGGCCTTGTTGCCGACACGAGCTTCATACATAGCACGGCAAATGAAAGCGAGACTGAGGATCGATATGTTCTTATTGTTCGTTTCTGGCACCCTGATTTAACTGCCTCAGAGCGTTGTGCTCTTCAGTTTTTATTTGATGCACTGGATGATCCGAGTGACTATGGAATGAGTGGTGCAGAATCGCGTGCGAAAGCTCGTTTAGGCATTTACAAACGTAAAAATAATAAAAAGAGATCTTCAGGTGGGGGCCTGGGTCTGCTTTCAAAAGGAATGCAGTGACGTGTTCAGGTTGTTTTTTTTGTCAAAATCATTGATCACTATTTATATCTACCTATCTGCGAAGTACATACGTAGTACAAATGTGTTTCATCTACTCACACTCTATACAGACATAGGGCCACATTAGCTACAAACTTGATCCAGGCAAGAGTATCTGGGTTGCCGAGCCTGTGCGCAGGCATCGTCAGTTAAGTGCATCACCAAGACCCTCGACGACATCAAGTATGCGCTGACAGCAGCCGTGCGCGACCGACACACGAGACAAAGATAATCGACACGCGTGTATCTAGATAATTTCATTCACGTTTCTCTCACCAAATTCCACGCTTCCCTTCACTATGGTACCGCGGCAACGAATCGTGGATTAAGTAGATCGACTACTCTTGCGTCACAATATGTGCGAGCACACGTTGTGTCGCCAGTACCAGAGCCATTATTGCGGACATGTAAAACAGAGTCAGATGCGCGAATTCGATAGTTCGGAGTGCATATTGAGAGGATACAACTGTCAAATAGGCATCGCGTTCGACAAAAATTATGGTGCAGTTCTCGCGTGCGCCGCGCCCGAGTGAGCGTCAGACGACGTCGTCAGTGGTGAAGACTTACACGGAATAGTAAAAATGCATCTACTCGCACCTCTTGCACTTACAACGAAGCCATCACCTTTGACATACACTTCTAAATCGTCTAATGCACTGTACCAACGGCGTGTTGCTGGGAAGAGGAGCGCACTAAAGTCGAGCAAACTCTGCGTTAGGGCCATAGACGCCGCACAGCCATTTGATTCAGAAGCTAGGCAAAGCATTAGAGCACGTGAAGCAATTACATTGAAGATCGGCATAGTAGGTTTCGGTAACTTCGGTCAGTTCTTGTCGAAGAGGTTTGTCGCTGACGGGCACACTGTCATAGCAACCTCTCGGACAGACTACTGCAGTACAGCTGTAGAATTGGGTGTACAATTCTTCAAAGACGGCGACGATTTCTGTGAAGAACATCCTGATGTTGTCATATTTTGCACAAGTATCCTATCGCTCGAATCTACTCTAGAGGAGTTTCCGTTCCAGCGCCTACGCCGTGACACACTGGTATGTGACGTCCTCTCTGTCAAGCAATTCCCAAAGCACTTATTTGTGCAACGACTTCCTAAGCATTTCGATATTCTATGCCTACACCCGATGTTCGGGCCAGATAGCGGTAAGGGTTCATGGCAAGATTTACCGCTAGTCTTCGATAAAGTTCGGATCGGAGAAGGAGACAAACGGCAAGAGAGGTGCAACCATTTGCTAAGATTTTTCGAGACGCAGGGATGCAGGATGGTAGAGATGTCTTGCGAAGAGCATGATCGGCAGGCTGCTTCCTCCCAGTTCATAACTCACACCGTTGGTCGGATGCTAGGTACAATGGAACTATCTGAGACAACAATCAGCACGAAAGGTTTTGATTCACTTCTATCCCTCGTAGACAATACCTATCACGATTCCTTCGATCTCTACTATGGCTTATTTCTGTACAACGAGAATGCTTCGACGGAACTCGCTCGGTTAGAGCTCGCGTTTGACCAAGTGAAGAGCCAACTCTTCTGTCGATTACATGAGCTTATTCGTACTGAGCACTTCGGGAAGGATTTGGAGACATGATTGGCGGTCAGCGTGTTTGAATACCTAAATCAACGGCAATTCTCATTCTATATCGTTAATGCGTTCAACAGGCCCTCCAATCCATCAGCCGTGGCCGCAGATATACCCACAGACTGTAATTTGAGATAGAACTCTGATACTGTTGTCACCAAAGACCTCGAAAGTTCTGACGCGTAGGTGGATGCTTCTTCAAGTGCTGAACACAACTTTTCAGGGCACTGCATCCAGTCATTTGCGAACTGGTGGGATACGACGTCAGTTTTATTAAACGCCATCACGACTGGTACCTGCATCTTGTACATCATACTAAGACACTGTAGCACGTTCGACATGAAAACTTGCGCATCACGCACACGCGGAGTATCAACAACAAAAAGAAGTTTTACTTCGAACGAAGAAGCCAAAGACTCGCACATGATGCTCCCAGATGCTGACCATGTGAAGATTTCTAACTGGCCAGGCGTGTCGATTAGTATTTGATCAACATCCTCTGCCCGACGAGCGCAGAGCGAAACTACCTGGTCAAAACGGGTTGCAAATAGGTTGCAAGCCGTTAGGATTGCACCATTTGGCCCAAGATTGTACTTTTTCCGAATTCCATCGTAATCAATTGTGTCGCGAATGTCGATATTGGGTTCATACGGCAGTGCCTTGACAGCAGGGTCGAGGTTAACTACATAAACACTGTCCTTCTTCTGGTCGCAGAGAGACTTGATACTGTGTACCACACTCGACTTACCAGCCCCTGCCATACCCACCACAATGATTACGCTTCTCCTTCCGCTCTTGTTCATTTTAATCGCTACCTTTCATCCTCCAACAGTATCGATTAAGCATATCAGCCGCCGTGTGCTGAAGCGCGCAGCCTTCGCGACTATCGTCAAGTTGGTCAACGGCTGAGCTGTGCTCTGTACCTCTATTTTTCTTTTCGGTGATAAATGCATGACACACTGAAGCCGATGGAGAGATAGCACGAAATACTTTTTTTTTCGGAAATACTTCGAAATTGGCGATAGAGAGAGAAAAAATTCACAAAAAATTTTGTGAATTTTTGTGTCATCGGTGGTCGAAAAAAAGTGATCCACAATCCACCATATTAGAGGACCGCAATACTATCGATAGTACTACGAGTATAGATATCTAAAACACCAGTGGAGCGGATTTTGTAGCGAAAAAAAAAACCTGGGTTTTTCAGCAACTATTGCAAAGCGAAGAGCGAGGCGCAACGCTCTCATCGAGAACTGCTACGCAAGCTTGTATATCGACGCTTCTATATCACCTTCGAGAGCCTGAAAGCCGTTCGCTTCATGGTGCAAACATTCGAAACGGTTGTCGATGGGAAGGACTACGCCTTTCCGACCGAAGAAAAAAAGATCCTCGCTTTCTGGGAGCAAATCGACGCTTTTCAAGAGCAGCTAAGACGTACGAGTGGGAACGAAAAGTTTGTCTTCTTCGATGGGCCGCCGTTCGCAACTGGGCTTCCACACTATGGGCACATACTGGCCGGAACTATCAAAGATATCGTCACGCGCTATGCATCTGCGACGGGTCGCCACGTGGAGAGACGTTTCGGCTGGGACTGCCACGGTCTACCCGTCGAGCATGAAATCGATAAAGCGTTCTCTATCAAAAGCAAGGAGGACGTTTTAAAGATGGGAATAGATAAGTACAACGAACAATGTCGCAACATTGTTATGCGCTACTCCCAAGAGTGGCGCAAAACAATTACAAGGGTTGGAAGGTGGATTGACTTTGACAATGACTACAAGACAATGGACCTCTCGTTCATGGAAAGTGTTTGGTGGGTTTTCAAGCAACTATACAATAAAGGACTCGTGTATCAGGGCTTTAAAGTCATGCCTTATTCGACGGCATGTAACACACCGCTTTCAAACTTTGAAGCTGGACTTGACTATCGTGACGTCTCAGATCCTGCTGTTCTGGTCAAGTTCAGACTTGCTGAACAGTCTGAAACCTTTTTCATTGCATGGACTACAACACCATGGACTCTTCCAGCGAACTTATCGTTGTGCGTCAACCCTGATATTGAGTACTGCTTCCTGGAAAATCCTGAAGGTCAGACATTCATTATCGCGGACGTCCGCAAGTCATTTCTACCTGGCGTCATGAAGAAAGGTGAAGGGAACATTTTGGCACCTGGATGGAAAGTTTCGAAGGTAGTGAAAGGCGCTGAACTTGAGGGAATCAAGTATAACCCCGTATACTCATGCTACGAAGAAAAATACTGCGGGACAGCATTCAAGGTTACGTGTGATGTGTATGTAACAAGTGACTCAGGCACCGGAGTTGTACATCAAGCTCCAGCTTATGGTGAGGATGATTACCGCGTGTGTATTGCAAATCAAATTCTACCAAAGGACGGACAAATACCAGACCCAGTCAACGCGAATGGCTGCTTCACATGCGATGCACCTGATTTTGTGGAAGGTCTTTATATCAAGGACTCTGATGCGCGAATCATCCAGGACTTGAAAAACAGGAAGTTACTCCTACATAGTTCACGTATCGTTCACTCTTATCCGTTTTGCTGGAGATCAAAAACTCCACTTATATATCGGGCAGTCTCATCTTATTTCATCCATGTAGAGTCTATCAAGTCGCAGCTTTTAAGCAACAACAAGGAGACAAGTTGGGTCCCATCATATGTCAAGGAAAAAAGATTTCATAATTGGATCGAAGGCGCTCGAGATTGGGCGATTTCGCGAAATCGATACTGGGGTACGCCAATACCAATATGGCAATCTCCAGACGGTGAAGAGACAGTGGTAGTTGGGTCTGTACAGGAGCTGAAGACGTTGACAAATACCGACAACATTCTGGACATCCACAGACATAAGATTGACCATCTGACAATTCCTTCCCGCAGAGGTCCTGACTACCATCCACTTAAGCGCGTAGAAGATGTTTTCGACTGTTGGTTTGAGAGCGGAAGTATGCCTTACGCACAGCAGCACTACCCATTCGAAAATGGCAAGGAGTTTGAAGAGAACTTTCCAGCAGACTTTGTCGCAGAGGGACTTGACCAAACCCGAGGATGGTTTTACACGTTGATGGTCTTGTCCACGGCTTTGTTTGATAGACCTGCTTTCAAAAACTTGATCTGCAATGGCCTTGTGTTAGCTGCAGATGGAAAGAAAATGTCCAAGTCTCTGAAAAATTATCCAGATCCGAACGAAGTTATTGATAAGTATGGTGCTGATGCATTAAGACTCTACCTTATCAATAGCCCTGTCGTTCGGGCAGAGCCTCTTCGATTTAAAGAAGATGGGGTTTTCGCAGTGCTGAAAGACGTCTTTCTGCCTTGGTACAATGCTTACCGGTTTCTCATCCAGAATATATCCCGCGTAGAGGCACAGACGAATACACCCTTCATTCCAATCGATGATACAAATGAGCTTTCGAATCCTCTTGATCGCTGGATATTAGGTGCTTCAGGCTCGCTCATTGACTTCATCACAAATGAAATGCAGGGGTATCGCCTGTACACTGTCGTACCACGCCTGATTGAGTTCATTGAGCAACTTACAAACATTTACGTTCGTTATAATAGAATTCGGCTCAAGGGTGACGATCGGGACTCTTTCCTCGCGATGAATACACTTTTCATCGTCCTATTATCGCTGTGTAAGGCGATGGCACCATTTACTCCGTTTTTTGTCGAGTCGATGTACCAAAACTTGAAGAAATGCTTGTCCGATGCAGAGCAAAGTATTCACTTCTGTGATTTCCCGAATGCTCCCGACATCAAATATGACGTTGAGTTGCAGACTTCAGTTTCTCGAATGCAAAACGCTATTGAAATGGGTAGAGTTATCCGGGAACGTAGAAATAAACCACTCAAACTTCCCTTGGCGCGTGCAATTATTGCTCACACAGACAACACTTTTTTACAGAAAATTTCTTCTGATCTGCGGTCTTATGTTGTTTCAGAACTGAACGTGCGTGACGTTGAAGTCTCAAACGATGTCATGGCCTATGTCACGCAAAAAGCAGCTCCAAACTTTGCTACATTAGGCAAGAGACTTGGAAAGTCTATGAAAACGGTAAAGAACGCAGTAGAGAATATGACGAATGCAGAAATATCTTTGTACAAGAAATGCGGCATGGTCGAACTTGCAGGTTTCACACTTGACAGAGATGATATACTTTTGAAGTATGATTTCAGTGAAAAACTGAGTGAATCACGAGATGCCATCTGCGATGCTGACGGTCTTATCTTGATTCTGGATTTGGAGACCGATCAATCGTTGCTTGATGAGGGTTTGGCGAGAGAAGTGGTAAATCGAGTGCAGAAAATGCGCAAGTCAAGTGGCTTGCAGCTACGTGACGCAGTACTAATCTCGTACAGCATCTTGAAACACAATGATTCTGACGCAACATTTATGCTTAACCGTATCTTTGAAGACGGTGAGAAACATTTCAAGGAAGCTCTTGGCACAGTCCCAAAAGATGAGTCAAGTTTTGAGGTTGAAGGAGTAGTCATTGCTGAGGAAGATGTGGTGCTGAGCACTGGTGCTTCCGTATCTTTCAAATTGTTTAGGCCGATGACCACTTCCACTGAAAGTGGTAGACGGAAAGGAATCGACGCATACTTGAAGAATAGAGATCTTGCACTTCTCGAGGCGCAACTACCATCGCTGAAGATCGAGCTTGACGGAGAAGCGATTTTTCCGAGTGTTCAGATACTTTAGTCAGATTTTTTTACGTTATAGTTTGCCGAGCTCTAGTCTTCTAGTTTTTATCCAGTTTCCGGCGTATTAATCCTGTAAAGAAATCTAGGCTATTTCCATCAGGACTTAACTCATAGGCTTCACCAAAGGCATCCTCTTAAAGAGAGTTGAGCAAAAACTTCGTGAAGTACTACAATCTCACCCGCATGAAGTAACCCTGTGCTAGTCAACCCTTTAATCGTCATGTCGACAAGACATGAATGACCATCCTTTGATTCGAAAGCCTTCACCCTCTCATTTGTGTGCATCCAGTGAGACGTATACTCCATCTGCAATAGGAATGTAAAGATCGTCTTCATCAAAAACAAACTACCTTACTTTGACACCTGCGAAACCTTCTCTTTGAAACAATATTTTCAAAGAGCTGAATTCATCTATGCCGAACGTTCATGCGACTGAGAATCGTACTCGTCGTTGCCTCACCAAAAAATGTTGCTAGAAGGAGCTCTTTTGATATCTTTGAAAGTTCAGATGTTCGTACTTTTGCGTTGAAAGTATTGGACCTTGTCTTTCTCGGTTTGCGTAAGCAGATCCGCGAGACATATCGAAGGATTCTAAATAGCGTCAAAGAGTGTGCCTATGCGTCTTGTGAGCTAGTTACCTTGTTAAATACATTCAGTCCAATACCAGTAGTGCAGACATATGCTCCATCTGAGAACGTTGAATTGCACAGGACGCCACCTATCTGTTTTATTTTTCGTCAACTTGAGACATGCGAGTACAACATATTCGTCTTAAAAACCTTGCTGTGTCCGTAATACAGATCATTTGGCCATTTTATCTTTAAAGGCTCTAAATCAATTATATCCGCACTCACTTGAAAAATATGCTTCCGTATTGCCTACACTCCATTGTCACCAGTTGATAGTCAAGGTCGCCGTGACGTACCCTGATTAAAGCCAAAGTAGCTAAATACTGTACACATGGTAATGAAGGACCGTCGCTGTCATATGTCAGATAATTGCAGAGCGTAATTTTTCTACTGACTCACTAGAACCTGCTTGTAAACGAAAACATTAGACATCCAGTAGAAGAAACCCAAGTGTTATCTCTAAAGACGGGAAGTGATCCAGAAGTTCCTTTCAAAAATGGATTCTGCAGCTTACCCTCGTCCTCTCCCACTTGACTGCGTCTCTGCCAAGAGGACGGTGCCTTCAGGGAGCACTTTCGCCAATCTAGTTGAGATCAGGCATACAAACAATACAATTTGGTAACAAGCGCACGTCAAGATGAGGTCTTGCGTTGACGTCACATTGGTACTAAGCAGTAGGTTTGAACCATGGTTTCCGAGACGGAGTGTGTCAAAATATAACTCCGTCTTGAAATTTTGTGAGGCCACCGGTCTCCCTGTTAGACTGAACAACTTGCAAGTTACGCCATGGACCATGATGAAATTGATGAGTACCTTAGCACATCGGAGCCAGTTATCATGTCTGCTAGCGACGAATTATCCTGATAGATTGTTAGTTGTGTGCTAAGTCCACCTTGTGAGAGCCACCTTCACATTTTTTGAGTGAACTTCAACTTCGTTGACAAGCCTAGCGGTAAGGTAGATGTACATTTCTACGCTAGTTGAGAGTGAAGTACCTGCTCGAGCTGCAGCGCAGCATTCTGCTTCTAACTGGGTTTGGAAAGCTGAACGACAGTCGAACCTGGCGAACCGCCATGAGAGCGCCACACAGTGACGCAGTGTACACTACCCTTCCTTCACGCAGCTTAGCTAATGGACGCAGCGTAGGGATCTGTGTTTTATCCCAATAATGAGGCATCGATGAGTGACTGAAATGCCACAAGTTGCGAGCGGCGATCGAATATTCACTTCAACGCGCACCAGCAAGGGAGAAGTGGTGGCAAACGAGCAGGTATGCTGTGCAATACAGACAGTAAGCAGTTCCTTGCAGGCGTGCGCGTTTTGCGGCCGTCCATGTGGATGCCAAGTTGAAACACTTAAATGTAATTCAACTGAAGCGATTGGGCAGTTTGATAAGGGTAATGATGACACGGCTCCAAGGCCAAGCAGTCGACCTTCCTTCCTCTCTCTTAGGTGCCCAAGTGGGCCACGCTGTAGAGCAGTGTTTTGCTCCGTTGAATGCCAGACGAGTATAACCAAGCCTGGGCGTCACTTTGGCTGGCATAAATTATTATGCTTAGGTGAGGAATCACCCACTGGCGATGAAGCATTCGAGTTCAGCGCCTACTGTGAACGCACAAGTGAGACTTTTCTACTAGCTGCAACTGTTTTGGCTAAAATGACTCATTCAACCACAAAAGATAGCGTCATGCGTATACTACATACAACTAGCGAGGCCATACCATGGCATATAGTGGCAGCTCGATCTAGGTTGGCTGCTACAGAAGTCGAATATGCTGATTTCAACAAGTTGAGCGCCATACTTCAAGAAGAAATTTCTCAGGCTTGGCACCTTCTTGGCTATTGGTCAAAGTTTGAAGAGTCTCATGCGAAAGAATTGACAAATTACATAACATTTGATATTTTTGAAAACATCGCAGCCATTGTCGAAGTTCGTTTTAAACCTGTTACGCTGGATACCATCAGAGGTGTGAAAATGACAGGATTTCAGAACTCCCGCACGGCAGAGAGATACTGCGAAGGTGCAGTAGACGATCCTATATCCACTTGTTTTGATAATCACAGCGCTCAATGTAAATTGGAGCACAGTAATGATGAATTACATACTGAGAATGCGTTCATCTCTTTGGTTGCATCACCAACAATGTTGCAACTTGAACACAGTTGTACACCCAATGTTCAAATGGAAATAGCAAGTGATGATCACAACAGAATCGAGCTTGTGGCGCTGCATGAAATGGCAGTGGGAGAGAATGTACTGATTTCTTATGTCAGTTCATCAGCACCTGTCGAACGTCGTCGAAGAGTGCTCCTTGGTCATTTTGGTATCATCTGCCACTGTCCTAGATGCTGCTGGGAAATGAAAACGAATTACGAGAACGTAGATCACGAGCAATATTATCGATTGTCGCTACAATATTTAGAAGAGGGTAGATACGAGCAGTCTGCGTCGTTGCTGAGATACCTGCTGACGCGAAACAGTTCAGCGGATGCTCTTCACCTGCTCGGCCAATGTTTTATCAGTCAGGGGAAATGGCGCCTCGCACATAGAATTTGGTACTACGCCTATGAATTATATCCGGAAAATCGCTCGTTGCGCATGCAGATCGCGAAAGACAGATTATACTTTCAAGAAGGTAGAATGGGGCTCGGTTTGCCTTTCAATCATATGCGCTCCCTAACTGAAATCGCCCAGGATGTATGGACAAGTTCATCTGCAATCTTGGACGAAGAACGGTGTAACACTTGGATCACGTTGGCAGAATCTTCTGCTGCTAGGTGTGGTGGATGGGCAACCTCTCGGCATTACAATGTCCCAACTACCGACATCGCCATACATACAATCCCTGCGATTCTTCGCGAGTGGAATCAGTTGGTGCATCAACAGCTTTATCCGCTTATGTCACAGTTACTACCTGGTTTAAATAGGGGCGATATTTTTGTCCACGATGCATTCATTGTGAAGTATGACGCTGCTGGTGGGCAGACGTTCCTACCACCACATGTTGATGAGGGACACTGGTCACTCACCATCTCGTTGAACAGCACTGTAGATTATGAAGGTGGTGGGACCATTTTTCACCCATCTGGGCTTGTTGTGCAACCTGAAATCGGTAACTGCGTTGCCTTTCGGAGTACTCTGAAGCATTCCGGAGCGTATATTTCACGTGGCGTTCGTTACATTGTAGCTGCGTTTCTTTTCATAGACAATTGAGTACAAATATTCACTCGTTGCGTCTTGGCGCTGGCTGGTACAGGTCTACAGAGTCAACAGTTTTCTGTTGATGATCTAAAAGAATAGTGACAAGCACGAAGAAAGTGACGAGATTTGACGACACCCATCCCGGGAATAGCTCTGAGCCTCTGTTCTGACGCGCATAGTGCGCGAGCAAGCGAGGAAAAAGTCTGCTGCAGCGACAGAGCTTCATTTTTTGACACTGCTTTTATGCTACTAAGCACGCTAGAGACTCGCGAAGAATGAGTGAGATCGACTCGCGCTAATGACCGCTTATGTGTCGAATTCACCAGTGCTTCCACGTAAAGAGCTACTTCTAGTACTGTAAAAGCTACGACTAGAGTAAAGCCCGACACACTGCAGCTTCTGTTCAGCGAAGCTAGATTTTCCGTAGCCGTCGAGTCGTCGACATAAACAACTAATATTCTCGAGACGAAGCCACGTCCAACTCGGACGCACCTCCGCTGAAGATCATCCGGCGCCAAGATGTACCAAGTCAGTCGAGTGTAAAGTATACAGGTGCGTTCTGGCGTGAGGAAAAAGTCTACGTCAGAACAGTCACTAGGGACACAGGGTATTTTGAAGCAGTTTCGGACGGCTTCGTCCGAAAACCCTTCGCATATATGTAAAGTGGACATCGGCGCCAGTCGGTCAACTATGGTCCCCGATTTCCTCAAGTCTCGCCGAGTGAGTTGATAGCAGTATTTTACCCATGGCTTTCTGGAAAACGGATTTTATTTCGTCCTTGTGCGAAGGACCTTCGCCGAAGGTCGAGAACTCAGAGAGGCGGTGAGAAATGAAATTTTGAGGAATTTTTTACATAAAATGTAGATGCGTGACAATGGCGTTTTATGACATTTGCAGGCCCGCAGCGGAGCAAAGTTATCGTCAAATTTAAGGTTTGACGAGTCATTACTCGAAATTTGAGACCGGGGTCGGGTTTAGTGTCTCTCCATCGCCTTATAACTTGCAATTCGAAAATCGACGAGCTAATTTTCAGGGGGTAAGTTAGACGGAAAGTTATCCTTTTTTCTGGTCAGTTTTTAGGGGCTTAGGCCGATGGAGCACGAAATACTCTTTTTTTTCGGAAATACTTCGAAACTTTCTGATAAATTTAGTTAGT
>Ga0181600_10002977_pt1 | contig 12987 bp, 9 predicted proteins | sample 041ome_2_FD_132982 | JGI IMG/M metagenome (GOLD analysis project Ga0181600, IMG submission 132982) | Coastal salt marsh microbial communities from the Groves Creek Marsh, Skidaway Island, Georgia - 041406US metaG (megahit assembly) | ecosystem: Environmental > Aquatic > Marine > Intertidal zone... | reverse complement strand
GAGGGGATAGCGGCGAAGGAGGGCATCGATATACCGTTGCACCCAAACGTGGATCCTCGCGTGCGCGAAGAGATTGAAAATGTGTATTCTGAAATGGCTGCCGTTTTGCATCGAATGGATGCGCACGCCGAGTTAACGATGGAACATTTGGACATGGTGAAGAAGGCGTTACGAGATCGAAAGGACGCGGCGAAGGATAGATTGGTGGATATTTTTAAGGAAACGTTTACGAAATTGGCAAATATCGCGAACGAGTCGATGGAGTTGGATGAAAAGATTAACGCGGTGAGAGACACGATTGCGAATCTGAGACAATCGATCGGCGCGTGAAAACTACCGCAGTAGAGAGAGTTTTATTACATACACTTTTATATTTAGTTATTGCACATGCATAACCTAATCTACTTTTACTCGTCTTCATCGCTTTCTTCTCCGCGCGCAGCTGCGGCTAACGCCGCCGATTCCGCCGCCGCCGAGCGTTTCAAAGCTTCGAATAACGAAACCATGGTCGTTCCCCACAAGGAAACACTCGCCATGCGAGGTAACACGCCACGGAAATACCCTCGAATGCCGTGTTTTCGATACAAGTCCGTCGCCACGGATGTAATTGTCATCCTTTTGTTATTGCTAGTTTGACTGCTATTATTATTATTATTATTGCTACTACCTCTGTCGATGTTTTGTTGCTGTCCGGATAAAACTTGAAACCGAGTTTTCACCGCGTCCAAAGGCGTCGTGATAAATCCTGAACTCATCCCAGCGCACAGCCCACTCAGCGCGGTGACGCCTAACGCCACGTTATCGTCGATGTCGTCGATGTTGAACTCTTCGTCAATGTTATTCAACGTCACATCGCCTCCTCCGCTGCCGTAGATCTTCGTGTACTGGTTCCAAAACACCCTCGAATACGTCCCGTAAAATCCCCACCAAATGGCGCTGGATGGAACCAACGTCGCGACGGAGGCCACGTACCCGCGATACAAACCTCTCGCACCTTCATTTTTTAAGATTTCCTTAAACGCGTGAAAGCCGTTTCTATAACCGCGAAACACCGTATTACTGGCCTCGCCGCTACTGCTACCGCTCGCCGCGGAGGTTGAAGGACTCAACGCCCCGTCCTTGGTAAAATTCGCGTGTCTCAACCCACTCACTTGCTGCCTCTGACTGATGATATCGATCGGTGTTCCTAAAGTCTGACTCACAAACGACGCCGTCGCACCACCAGCCGCATCCGCGATCCCATAATACATCTCATCCAACTCGTACTTCTCGCACAGCGTCCTCGCGTTCCCTTTCGTATATTCCAGCGTCGACAAATACACCATCCGTAAAGGTATCGCCCCGAACACGACCGTCCCAAATCCAGCGTATAATCCTTTAAATCCTCTGTCTTTAATCACATTCTTAACGACATCTTTAAAAGGCGTTTGTATTTTCGTTCCTTCGAGCATTTGTCTCGTTTTCACCACCGATAACGGATACAGCGCCAACGTCGCCAAAGAAAAAGCGCCCACGCCATTCAGGAAAAACTTGGATTTATCCAAATGTTCCCAGTCTATCTCTTTCGGCAACCGCCCTCCTCCTCCTCCTCCTCTGTCGTTCTGTTGTTCCTCCAACGAAGAAGAAGAAGAAGAAGAAGAAGAAGAAGAACTATTCGCACGCGGCATCGCGTCGTTCGCGTCTCTTTGCCTCGAAGCAGCAGCAGCAGCAGCAGCGCTCATCTCTCCTCCTTTTCTGCGCAAAAGGTAATCAAATCAAAAGGAAAGAGTAATGAGAGTAAACGCGCGTACACACGAAAGCGAAAAGGATCTCCTCGTCGTCGTCGCGTTGTTACTTTTCAAGAAGAGCTGTTCATCAAATCTATCGAAACGTGTTCGTATTATTCTCTGTGTATTATACAAACGCTGCTATGTCTATGTATGTGTGTAAGTGAGTGTGTGTGTGAGTAAATTAGTGAGGAAAAGCGTGCGTTCTGTTCTCCTTCTCCGCTTTCGCGGATTCGCGCGCGGAGAGACATGCACTCGCCGCAACGACGACAAACAGACACCCAGACACCTAAATATATATATATATATATATTCGTCACCATCATCACGTCTCTCTCCTCCTCTTCCTCGCGAGAGATACACCCAACGATCTCAAATCCCCGTCGACGGCGACGCACGGCTTCTCCACCTTCACGCGGACGACGTCCACCGCGCGAAACCGTTTCAAAATCTCCCTACAAATATCCTCGCCGACCGTTTCGATTAAATCTCTCTGAGGTCCATTCACGACGATCGTTTTAATCAGGTTGAACGCTTCCGCGTAATCGACGGTGAGCGACACGTCGTCGCGTTTCGCCGCGCGGCGCAGCGTCGAAGCGGTTGGCGTCAACTCGACGTTTATCAAGAATTTCTGTCCCAAGGATTTCTCCGCCGGAAGGACGCCGTGGTAGGCGTGGAACTGGAGGTCGTTCAGGTGAATCTTATCTCTGATGTTATCCACGAGTTGTTCGATGCTGTCGTCGTCAAAATCATCGCTGTTATTGTCGTTATTCGCGGTCGCTTCGGTGCTACAGCTCGCGACTCCGCGTCGCCTTCTTCTTCCCGGCAGCCGGGAAGTCGCCGTCAAAGTCGCGATGAAAGAGGAGGAGGAGGACGACGACGACGACGACGACGACCAAGGGGCGACGAGAAAGCATCCGTTCGAAGAAGAACAAGAAGAAGACGTCGATGCTACCGCTCGAGACGCCGCTCGAGATAAAGTTCTGAGAAGCATGTGCGAGTGGTGTGTTGTTAGGTGAATTTATGAGGAGTTTGTCGGCGGATACGCGCGCGTATCGAATATACAATTTTTACAATAAATACACCGCCTCTGCCTCTTCTTCTTCGCTTTTAGGGTGCCTTCTTTCGCCCGTTTTTGTTACGCGATGATGACTATCGCGTCTCTTCTCTTTGTTCTCTTTATTCTCTCTCATCTCTCGTTCGTCTTCTTCCTCGACATCATCTCCACCGCTTTCCCGATCGAACTGTTCGACGGATCCAACTGAAACGCAATCTCGCTTCCTTTCACTCGATACTTCTCCATGACCTCGCTCCATCTCTCGTCTCTTTTCAAATCTTTTAAATCCTCGTCGAATTCCAGCTGTTCGTAATCTCTCGCCGCTCGGCCTAATCCGTACAACCGTCCGTTCGCGTACCCGCTTTGAAACGTCAACTCTAACGAAGCAAACGCGAGATCCCAATTTTCCATCTTCGCGTGCGCTGCGGCCAAGTTATAATACGCGGACTGTTTCTCCCCCAACGATAACTCCGCCGGTTTCGTCCGGTCTCTTTTTGTCCCGGACCCTTCCGCGGTCAAGGCTTTTTCGAACAAAGTAATCGCAGACGCGTAGTTTTCGGATTGGAATTCCTCGCGACCGGCTTCGATGAAATCTTCCGCGTCGGAGGTGTTCACCCAAGTTTCGCCGACCAATTTGCCACCTCTGCGCGCGACGCGACGACGCGAAGAAGGAACGTTGACGAGTGCCGCTGTTGGGGCAGAGAAAAGTGGTGATTTTTGCGCCATCGTTAGATCGATGATGATGTGTGGTTATTTGATCAAAAGCAGCGCGTATCTCTTAAATGGGGAAAAAGTCAACATTTTATTTTCCAAATTCTCTTCTCTTCGATAATGTTATGCGTTACATAAAAGACACACATCAATCATCACTCACGAGAACATGTCGCGTTAAACGCTTTGACTCACGATATGATAATGAGCGCATTCAACGGTAAGAGAGGAACACCATCGACGACGCCGCCCATAAAAAGCAACGGCGGCGGCAACAACGTCGGTTTAGAATTAGTGTGCGAAAATGCCGTTACGCATCAACCTTTCGTTCTGTTCTCTTTCGGATTCATCGCGAACGTTGTTTTACTCGCATGCACGTTCGTTTTCGCGTATAAACTGGCCAAAGCGAGAACGACGAAAAGGCTGCACGGTTTGAAGGACGTTTTGCGACAGATCGTGGACGAGGACGCGCCGAATACGATTTTAAATCCCGAGGCGTTGAGGAAAATCACGGGAACGTTACCAAAGTGGGTGGATTTTTCGGACTATAACCGAGTGCCTTGGCTGAATAAAGCGGCGAAGGTGATGTGGCCTTTCTTGGATAAAGCGATCGCGTCTTCGGTGATATGGGCGCTTTCGGATGTGGTGAACGATTTAGCGAAGATGAGTAAACTGAAGATTGGGTTTCGGACGTGGACGTTAGGGGACGAGCCGCCGATATTTACGGCGGCGAAAGTGTTGGACGACGTGGAAGGCGAGGTGACGCTGGATTTGGAGTTTAAATGGGTGGCGGTGAAACCAGAGGTGGTTTTGGACGTCAAAGCGGCTGGCATTAACTTGCCCATTAAGTTGGAACACATAGAGGCGTTTGGGGTGGTGAGGTTGGTGTTTACGCCGTTGGTGCCGTGGTGGCCGTCGTTCGACGGGATGAAAATCGCCTTCGTGGACAAGCCGACGATTGATTTCAGTTTGAAATTGATCGGTGGGGATATTAATACCATTCCGTTCGTGGCGAATTCATTGAGGCATTTGATTACAAACTCGTTGGTGGATTTAATGGTGTGGCCGCAAAAGATTTGGGTGCCCATGGGTGAAACGTGGGAGAGAGAAAACGCAAACATTAGCGGGTTGTTGAAAATCGGGATCCAAAGCGCGGAGGAGTTGGTCAGCGGAACGAACGTTTTAGAACGAGGCGTGAGCGCGATGACGAGTTTGAAATCGTTCGTCGCGGTTGAACTGAATCAAAAGAATGCGAGGAGGAAGTACACGGAGGCGAAAGGTGGACGATCGCCGGTGTACGAGGAACAAATCAGTTTGCGAGTAGACGACATTCGATACTCGAAAATCAGGTTTACCGTGTACAACTCGAGCGTGGTTGGACGAATGTTAAAAGGTGGATTCGATAACGGAAACAAACAACGAGATAACGACGAGGAGCAAACGGAAATACTAAACACGGAAATAGGCTTCGCGCTGTGCGATTTGAGCGGGTTTCAAATGAAGGATTCGAACAAGACGTTGAGTTTGACTTTGGACATCGAGAAACCGGAAATTCACGGCATCGCGTCGAGGTCGACGCAAGTCGCCAAGGCGGTCATTTATTCTCCGTTTACTATTTTGTCCGTCGGTGCGAGAGGCGTCGCTGCAGTCGGACGGAAAGCCATGAATGTGGATAAAGCGGAAAAGAAGAGAGAAACGAACGGGAGATTACACGTGACGTTGCAATATTTGCCGTTTGAGGATAGAAATAACACAAACAACACCGCTGGGACGGACCCAACGTCGAGTGAAAATAATAATACGAGCACTACTTCGGCGACGGTGAACACGGAATCAGCGATGATTTCTAATTACATCGAAACCGACGCGGTCATTCAAAAAGGGAAAGAATACACCGGCGTTCTGTACGCGCGCATCATTCGCGCGGACGCGCTTCGCGCGGCTCGAGGTATAAACCCCGACCCTTACGTGAAAATTAAGTTTGGGAAACAAAAGCGCAAGACGAAAACGAAAGTAGACACTCGACGACCGACGTGGGAGGAAGAGTTTGAGTTTATAGTGGACACGGCGGAATCGAGTCGAAGTGCGATTGAAATTTCTGTTTGGGATCGCGCGCCGTTAGGTAGAAAACAAAGTCTCGGGACGCTCAGATTACACTCCGGCGATATATTGTCCCAATGCTTGCGCGTGTTTAAAGATACTGGTGCAGAATTTATGGAAAAGAAGTTTGAGTTGGCGAACGTGCCGTGCGGTACGCTGCTGATACAGTTTGAGTTCATATCTGTGTCGCAAGCGCCGGCTTTGGAGACGGACATCGAAGAAGCGAAGGAAGCGTTGATTCAAACCGAGTTGGAACGGTTAACATCAAAGAAGGACAAGAAAACATCTTCCAAAGAAGCAAAAGTGGCGACAGCTGGAGTAGCAGCAGATGTTCCGGAGAAGTTTGAGTGGCGTCAAAGTAGTCCTGGGAAGATTGTCGAGGCCGCGTCAAATATTGAACCGTCGTCGTCGTCTTCGTCGCAAAAGAAGAAAAAGAAACCTCTCGGGAGACGAATAGCGAGCGCATTTCGGAGTAAAGAGGAGAAAGCCCGCAAAAAGATGGCAAAAATGCAAGAATCGTACGAAGAGAGCGATGAAAGTGATGAAGATGAAAATGCAACGTTGGAAACGAACAGAAATACCAACTCGCTCTCCTCGGTTCCAGAAGAGTCGGAAGATACCAAACGAAAAGATGGCGGAGCGCAGTTCAACAGACGGAAATCCTTACACATTAACATAGAAGATCTGAACAAGGTTAAAATGGGATCGCCTGTATCTGAACACGAATCCGTCATTCAAAAGAGGAAAGCGTATTACCGCGCGTCTTCTAAATTTGGCAACTCGAACGAAACGTTGAAATTCAAATCTGCGTTGGACGAAGTTTTGGAAAAGGAAGAAGCGAAGAAACGGCAACAAATGCAAATGCTCTCGAGTCCCAAGGGAAAAGCGAATGCGAAAAATGAGCAAACGCTCAGCGCTGTTGTTTCCGATTCCAGCGACGAGGAACTCGAACAACACGTCGAACACGAGAGAAGGCGGCAACAGCGCCTTTCGATTGGCGCCGAAAATTATTCGAGCAACGCCGAGACGTCCTCGGAATCTTCTTTCGAGTCCGGCGATAGCTTGTCGGAATTTTCGTCGGAATCCGATATTGACGTTGCAAACTATCACTCGACAAATCAGGAGAAACATTCGACGCTTCGCAAGGCTTTGCGAAGAATGAAACGCGAAGTAGCCGGCAAGACGCCCAAACACGACAGAATTCGCGATCGAGAGTTTTACGACAAGAAGAAAGCGGAGCTCGACGCCGAGAGAAAGATGGAGCAAGCCGTTCCGGGATACGAGTGGCGAAGTAAGAACCAACAGTGGAAACAAAAAGACATTGCCGAGACGTACGTGGAAATGCGAGGCTCGAGTAAAGCGAAACGAATCGAAGATTTGCGAAAGCCGAGCATCGCGAAGATGAATAATACCAGCAGTAAAAAAAAGCATAAAAACGATGACACCGGGTGGACGAAAGTTAAGTAGCATGTTAGCATGGTGATGTATTTGTACATACTTAAATTCAACTCGCCACGGCCAACTTTGCTAAGTGCTGCATAAACACGCTCAAGGATATATCGTCCGTGAAAATAATCTCGCCGCCGCCAAAATTTTGCTGTTGCTCCCAACCGTTTTGATGCTGCGTCTGGTGCGTGTTGGACGGATTCAACTTCGCCAACAAAAAGCGAGCCTGGGAGCCGCCTTGATCGCACTCGACCAACCTAGGCGTTGGACATCTGGACTCGGCTAATTGTCGCGCATCGCCGACCGGCTGCGCGAGAAGTTGTTTGAAGTGCGCGTAATCGGGCAAATCTTGGTAGTTTGCTTTACGCCATTGCGCGATGGTCGAACCAGAATGCACGACGACGAAGAAGTACCCGTCTAAGAGCAAAATCGTATCTGGAGTGATCGAAGTAACATCTAACATCGTCGGCTGCGGTGGGCCGTTCATAGAATACATCGTTAGCGTCGGTTGAATCATGAGAAGACAATTCAAAACTGATTCGCGTCCAAGCGCTAATCGATAAAACGCGGTTTCATCGGGCGAGTTGTTGGCGGTTTGTAAGAAAGGCGACCGTCTCAAGTTGAACATGAATTGCGGGTATATGGCGACGTTTGGCGGCAACCGAAACGTTTCCGGTTCGTCTTTTCTATATTCGCCAAATTTCGTACCCGCTCGAATCAATGTTCGATCTAACCACCTCAACAAATCAAAGGCCTCTTCGTTTTCGGTTCGAAACGTCGCTACTCGCGCCATCAACACCGCGCACGCTTCTTGATCGAAACCACCGATAATTTCCGGCGCTGCGCTAGACTCTACCCACCGCCTCGCGACCGTCGTGCACCTCAAACGAATCTCTCCCGTGCTCAATTTGTAACGACAACAAAACTGTAAATAGAACGGTTGTCCGTGCGGCAACGGATTCGAATGTTGATTGACAATCTCGTAATATACCGCGATACTCGTCGACGGCGTAAACGCGCACATCCGCCAACTCGTCGTTTGTCCTAATCCAACTTCGTTTTCGCTAATTGATTTTGATTTTACAGCCAAGGCAGAAACAGGCCCTATGCAGCCTTGTACCATCACGTGCGGCGTACAGAACGCACTAAACGTACCGTTGAAAAGCATCTCCAACGTTCCATCTTCTCTTCTGGCAAACATTTTCCGCAACGATTTTCGGAAGTTTTCCGCGCCGAATTGTTCAGCTAAGATGACTTGACCGCCGGTTTGGTCCACGGCTAATTTCATTTCCGCTAAACCGACCTGATCTAAAGAGCAAGCGAACACGTCCAACGCGTGCGAACTCGTCGCCAAACGAATGCCCATGGAATTGTAAAACTTCGTCGCGTCTTTGAAATGTTTCGCGCTGTTCTTATCCAAGTCTCGGTGCGACCGCAAATCTTCGTCCGCGTCTCTCCCGACGATGGTCCCGGGACCAACCGTGCACGGTCCGGTGGTGAACACCATAACTCGCGCGCCTTGCGCCGAATGCGCTTCAGCCAACACCCCAGACGCGACCGCAATAGCCGCTCCAGTCGCTCTATACGGCCTCTGACCTTTCTCTCTCGGAAACGAGTCCGGTTGTAAATCCTCCAGAATGTTGCTCAGCACGAATTCGCATTCGCTGACGGGTAATAAAAATCTACTCTTTGCGCTCAACTCGTTCGCCACTTGACTGCCGGTATTTTTATCGTACATCGCGTATTCCTGTGCCGTCAATTCCAATCCTAATAACTTCTTCACTTTCTCTTGCGTCACGTCTTTCGTCCCTCTGAGCACGTAACTTCTCGGCAACGGGCTCGTCCCGCTCAACTCGTGCACCGTAACCGTCGCTCCAAACGTAATCAACCCGACGTAACATTCCTCCGGTAACAACGCCAACAGTTGCCCGATCGAATCCTTCGCGTCTTGCAACTCCTCCTTAGGACACGCGGTATCTAAAACAATCATAAAACACGGCGCTTTCACATTCTTATTCGTCATCGTGTACTCCACCGTCGTGTACGTCGGGAACAACTCCGCGGGTAAGTTCTGCGGGTTGATCTCGTGATAGTTTCGCGGCAAATTATTCATGCAATCGCACAAGCAACACCTCCACGATTTCCTCGCGTAATCTACCATGCAATGCGGATTGAGCACGCCTTGACACCCTTCGCACACCACCGGTTCGTACGGCAACACCGGCATCTCCGGAATCGATTTCCCCGGCGTCACGATGGCACCGGTCGGTAAAACGATTCGCGTCGCTTCGATTCGCGAGCACGGCCACGCGTTGAAGGACATTCGCACGCCTTCCCGGTTCTCGTACGCCGCGAAATCCATCTTTGTTTTTGTTTATGTGCGCGTGTATTTTATCTCTCTCTCTCTCTCTCTCTTTGTGGTTCTAAGAATTCAAAGAGAGCGCGCGGGGGGAATTTTTAGGAACACACAACGGCACAATCCAAAACTCTCAAAATCTCTCTCTCTCTCTCTCTCTCTCTCTCTCTCTCTCTCTTTCCTTCTTCTGCGTTTAAAAAAGAGCACTCGACGACACGCAGACACGCAGACAGAGAGACTGAAATCGATCTGAACGCTCGAAAAGAAACTGCGCGCTCGCGCGTTGGTTTTCTTCTTCTCGGTCTTTCCTCTTCTTCTTTCAAAAATTTTTTGACGCGATTCGAAGAAAAAGAAGAAAGAGAGAAAGTCGATTTTCGTATGTTTAGGGTTTAGGGTTTAGGAAAAAAAAGGGCACTTCACAAAGGCACGTTTTCCCGCACAAAAACACACAACTGTAAAACCGCAAAACGCTTCTCCGCGCTTCCTTCTTTGTTTTTGCGCTTCGCGGGAAAAGAAAGAAGAGAGAACTTTGAAGAACAATGCTTTCTGCGCTCTCTCCGAAATCGTCGCCTTCTCGCGCTGCTGCGCGCCGTTGTTCCAAAGAAGAAGACGAAGAAGAAACGAAAAATGAATCTCCTCCGCTGCACGTTTTGGATACCGTCGCCGGCGTGCGCGAACGCGTGCGCGAGGCGAGAGGAAAGTGCGATCAAAAGATTGCTCTGGTGCCAACCATGGGAGGGTTGCACCAAGGCCACGTCTCGCTGATTTCCATCGCGCTGAAGAGCGCGGATTTTGTCGTCGTGAGCATATACGTGAACCCGATGCAGTTCGCGCCGCACGAAGACTTTGACGCGTATCCGAGAACGCTGGAGGAAGATTTAAAGAAAATTGCGGATTTAGGGGAGAACTCTCGCGTGTGCGTGTTTGCGCCGAAGGAATCTTTGTTCGGGAAAGGCGTGGACCCGTCGGAGTGCGCGAACGTGACGGTGCCGGGGGTGAGTCAGGGATTGTGCGCGACGACGAGGCCTCATTTTTTTGGCGGCGTCGCGACGGTGGTATTGAAACTATTGAACATCGTGAAACCAGACGCGGCGGTTTTTGGGAGAAAAGATTATCAGCAGTTGAAAGTTATCGAGAAGATGGTGAGAGATTTAGATTTGGACGTGGAAATTTTGAGCGGGGGCATTGTGAGAGAACCGGTGAACGGAGAGGCGTCGGACGCGGAGTCTTGCCCGGGATTGGCTATGAGCTCGAGAAATACGTATTTAACCGAAAAAGCGAGAAAGCAGGCGGAGGCGATATCGGTGGCGCTGAAAGACGTCGCGGATGGTATTTCCGGACGGTCGGATGAGTTTACGCCGGCCATGGGTGCGAACATGGCGCAAGGGTGGGTTGGTTTCATTAAAAGGTGCATAGAATTGAGCGGAGGTAAAGTCGATTACGTGGAAATCCGCCAACGAGAAACGTTGGAAGGGCCGGTGGAAAAGTTAATCAAAGGCGAGAAGTACGTGGTTTTAGCGTGCGCGTATTTCGGTGGCGTTCGATTGCTAGATAATGTGGAAGTGGATAAAGCGTGATATAATAATAGAATGTTGTAGTGATGATGTGTAAGAATAGTATTGGGTAGCGATGTTGTTGAGAAGAGAGCGTAAATTAGTTATTTATTTAATGAAGCAGTCCTTCAAAGAGCTAGTGCACGCGCCCGCGCTCGTCGTGGCCTTCTTCCCGTCGTAACACGCCACCCCGTCCGCGTCGGTTTTCAATTTTGGCAACACCTTATCCAACTGTTTTTTCTTCGGGTTCAACACCTTCTCCGGCTCGCCTTCGAAACCTTCAAACGTGACGCGCTCGCCGATTTTCGCGCCGCTCGGCGGCTTGACAAAGTCAACCTTCGTGTGGTCCTCGTTCGAGGCGCACAATACCATGGCCTCAGAATTCAAACCTCGCATCTTATTCGGTTTCATGTTGCAAATGACCAGAACGTCTGCGTTGGTCATGTCTTCTAAAGTTTTAAACTCTCGTAAACCAGAGCACACTTGCAACGGCTTTTCTAATCCAACGTCAATTTCTTCGGCCCATAACTTATCCGCTTCCGGGTGTTCCCACGCTTTAACGATTTTACCAACTCTGATGTCGACGACGGAAACGTCCACTTCTTTCTCCGCCGCTGCCGCATCTCCTCCTCCTGCTCCTCCTTCTGCCTCGGCTGCCGCTTTTCTCGCCGCCTTTGCCGCCGCTTTCTCCGCCGCTTTCGCCTCTTTCTTCGCGATGGCTTTCAATCTCTTCGCCTCGGCCACCGGATCGTCCAACGGTTGCGACCCGCCTTGAGGATGCTGCTGCTGCGGCTTTTCTTCCCCACTTTCTTTTTTCGTCCCCGAAGTGGACACTTCCGCTTTCCCGCCGCTCTCGCTTCTCGGCAACGCCGTCCACGTCGCGTCCATCGCCGAAAAGTCAATCGCGCCTTCTTCGCCCGCCGACAACACGCTCTGCATCCGCTTGCACCATCGCACCAAACTCTTCTTCTGCTTCAACTGACCGGAGGCCATCATCTGTTTCACTTTCTCGCGCACCGCGCCAAACAAAACGATATCCGCTAAAGTCACTCGATCGTTCGCAGCGACGTGAGACTTCGTCTTCAAGTGCTCGTTCAGAGACTCCAAAGCCTGTTCGCAATCGGCGTCGAACTCGACGCCGGTGTAGGTGGTGTTCACGGCGGCGAGCCAATCATCGATGGCGAGTTTTTCCGCATCCGTCGCGCCGAGGAGTAAAGACGCGTCGTCTCCGTCTCCGCACAGCGCTTTGGCGACCGGAACGAGACCTTCAAACGACGCTTTGATGTCGTCGGCGGCGTCGTCTCGATGATATCGCGGCGGCGTCGATGGATTAGTTTTGGAATCGACGACGACGACGACATCGGAGGAGGAGGAGATGTTTTTATACGCGCAGAGGAGCGCGATGGTTTGCCCGGCGGGCGAGGACGCGTCGCAAGTGACGCGAGGAGATGACGACATATGCGTTTCGTGGACGCGCACGTGTGGTTCTTTTTTGGGGGGTGTTTCCTGATGATAAAAGTGCTCGCGCGTACGTGTGCCTCGTTTGTGACTTGTGACGGACTCACGAAAAAAAGGTGCACCCTTTACTACAAAATACGAAAAGGCGAGACGCGAACGCGCACAGATCAAGAGAGAAAGAATTATTATTATTCAAGTTTTATGATGATCATATATATATATATTCCAAATTAAGCTAACATAAACACCCCCCAACTCTCTCTCTCTCTCTCTCGTCGCGTCGGCGCGGTTTTCGCTCTCTCGAGCGCCCACCGCGTGAAACGCGCGATTGATCGTATACTAAAAATTTAATACATGATGAAAAATATGTTTAAACGTTTAATATCTGTAGGCAGCCGGCTTGAACGGACCTTCAATCGGGACGTTAATGTACGCGGCTTGTTCCGCGGACAATTTGGTCAACTTGACGCCAATCTTTTCCAAGTGCAATTGGGCAACCTTTTCGTCCAAGTGCTTCGGCAAGACGTACACCTTCTTGTC
>Ga0181600_10002974_pt1 | contig 12991 bp, 10 predicted proteins | sample 041ome_2_FD_132982 | JGI IMG/M metagenome (GOLD analysis project Ga0181600, IMG submission 132982) | Coastal salt marsh microbial communities from the Groves Creek Marsh, Skidaway Island, Georgia - 041406US metaG (megahit assembly) | ecosystem: Environmental > Aquatic > Marine > Intertidal zone... | reverse complement strand
TGGATGCGTGCCGATGGATGGATGGATGGATGGATGGATGCGTGCCGATGGATGGATGGACGTCGGGAGTACGCGACGACGCGTGGATAGAGGTGTGTGCGAAGGTGTTGGTGACGAGGACGACGACGACGAGGACGACGACGACGAGGAGGGTGAGGATGAGGACGATGCGGGTGAGGATGGGGACGGTGCATGCGTTGGCGTTGGCGTGCACGATGATGGTGGCGACGATGCTGCCGGTCGCGGTGTCGTCGTTGAAGATTGAAATCAAGCCAGAGAGCACGGAATGCGTGCGCGAACGCGTGAAAGAGGCGGATTCAACCGTGAGTGGGTCTTGGTTTATCTCGCACGCGTCGGCGTCGCACGATGGGTCGGGGTACGGCGATTGGGATGATTATTACTATTGGGATCACGCCTCGGGCGGGGCGTTTGATATGCGGGTGTTCGCGTTGAAGGACGCGGATGCGCCGACGGATACCGCGAACGGGTCGGGAAAGGGAGATGAGATTTATAACGCCTTGAGCTCGACTGAGCATAGGTTTGAGTACACGGTACGCGAACAAACGATGGTGGAGACGTGTTTTAAGAATAACGGGCGAAAGACGGCGAGCGTAAACTATCACGCGAGTTCTGGGCACCAGTGGGATCACGGAAAGGCGAGCGCGCAGAATATCGATCCGGCGTATGAGAGATTGAATAATGTGGAGTCACGCGTGGGGCGCTTGATGGAGGAGGTGCGATATCACAAGACGCGGACGAAACGGCACTTGCACACGGCGAAGACGGTCAATAAGCGGGTGTTCAGATGGGCGTTCGTCGAGGCGGCGACCATGGTCGCCGCGAGTTACTACCAGTTCGTTTACGTGAAAAGGTTGTTTGATCGTCGCGAACGACGTGGAGGGTTTTCGGTGTAGAAATTTAGTCTATTGTTTTATCAATGTGATTGTGTGAATGTGTGAACGTGCTATTTTCATTCGAGACAGTTTCAGTTGAGTTTCTAGTTTCAAAATCCGAACATATCCATCGCAGCATTTATGGCGTCTTGTCCTTGTTTTGGAGCTGACGCGGGCGCGTTTGTACGAGACGTCGCTGCACGGAACAAACGCGCACTCGTCGATGCTTTGGTTTCTGAATCTTTTGATTCCGTCACGACGTCTTTGCCCGCGCACTTGCGTTCGACTATTTTGACGCGGAATTTCCCACGCATTCCCCCGCCGAGCTTTCCACTCGCCTGCAACAACGTGCCGTGTTTCCAAAAGTGCGCGACGACGTGATCATCATCAATTTCTTCAAGTACGTAGTCGCCGCTAAACTCGCGCAATGCCGACTTGATACCTTCCACGCCAACGGAGATGTCGCTGAAGCGCATCGCGAGTGTTTCGTATTGACCGTTGGAAAAGTGCTTGGTGTAACCTTCGAAATATTCTTTGGCTTCATCAGGTCGTGTCTTGGACGCTAACGACCCTTTTGTCGGCGCCGTGTCCAAATCTACCAGCATAGCGTCGCTCAAACGAAGCGATGGCAATGCGCCATTCTTTGCGCCGGCGAAAAAATCAATGTGCCTATTCGGTTCGTTGCCAAAACTCGCCGATGTGATACCGTAGAGTTCGGCCACGACGTGACATAACTCGCGCATATCTCTAGACATGGGCTCCATGGAAATTCGCCGTTTGGTTTTACCCGTGACAATATCCTCGAGCGTCGACTCTAGGCGCGTGACTAGGTCTGGATGTTTGCGCGCTAAAACGAGCTGGTCATGCGTAAACGCCGCCGCGCTCGATTCCGCAAACATACTCGGGCGCTCATCAGGCCGTGCCACGCCGAAAGCTTCAGCGAGCTTGTTCTTTCGCACGACCGCAGGATCTTCATCGGAATCCACCGTGGCTTTAGATGACGGCCCGGCGGCGCTTTTGTTTGACATCGTCGACACTTTGGAGGCAAAAATATTCGCCGCCGAAGACTTCTTCACGGGAATAGCCTGAATGCGCTCCTTGGCACTTTTCTTGTCCAACGCGCCCGTCTTACCGAAGGTACCCCAACTCGGAGTCGCACGCCCGGCCGACGTCGTCGCCAAAGATGGAAACGCTTCGCCTCGTGGTGTATCTGGCACCGGCACTGGCGCGACCCAGTTGCCGTTGCCGCTCGCCCGCGCCGCTCCGGGCAATTCAGGGAACGACTCTCCACTATTTTCCATGTGACTCGGACGGCTCCATCCACCCCAAGACGCCATACCCATGTCATCGCGTGGACGAGGCCCTCGAGCGTCTACGCCTCTGCCGTCAACTAAAGAGACATCGCGCAGCATGGCGACGTCGTCGTCTACGAGCGCGAATCTGCCATCGGCTTGCAATTCGGCGAGCGCCTCAGATACCGACGTCGACCGACGCACCTCGCCAGCGCCACCACCACTACCCGACGCGCGTTCTTCACGCCGACGCTGTCCATCTGAGCCACCTCCCCCGCGTCCACCATGTCGCTCTGCGGAATGCGCCGCTCGCTCGCGAAGCGAAGAAAACATCGTCTGCGCCAACGTCGAACGCAATTCTTCCCGCTCACGCAACATATTCTGCGCCTGCTCCGCACTTCGACGCTCAGCATTCGCCGTCGCCTCTCGTTTCTCCTTCATCGCTGCATTATACGCCTTCTCTACGCTAAACTTCTTCAATTTCCATCTCGAAAGGTACGCGTCCAACGCTCGACATTGCCCGACATCCAACGCCTCGCGCGTCAACGGATTCTCAAATGACTTACTCGCCGTCACGTACTCCGCCAAAACCACGCCATCAAATAAATGCCCATTCAAATCACTCTTATCGCCGCGTTCGCGCCGCGCGCCATCAATCTCAAACGGCGCATACGCTAATTCCCGAAGCGGTTCCAACGTAATCGGGTCGCACGCCTCGTCGTCAAGCGCGCGCCACCACTGTGCATCTTTCGCCGGCGCCATGCGCCCTTTCGCCGCCCGACGCGGCACGAGCTCGCGCACCGACGACGATGAAATGTCCGGGACATCCATCGCCGTCTCGCCCGCGCCACCATCGCCGTCGCCGCCGCCGCCGCCGCCGCCGCGCGCCGCGCCGCGACCTCCAAAGCGACCACCGCTCGCGTGCGTGTTCTTCGTCCCGCGCCCGCTTCCCTTGGTGCGCGTGCGCGCCGCCGCCGGCACCGGCGCATCGTTCGCCTCGCGCGCGTCGCCCGCGTCGCCCGCGCGGCGCGGCGTCGGGATCGCCGACGACGCCATGTCGTCGCGTCGTCGAACGCCGCGCAGTGCCGTCGCGCGAAGTAAAACACGAGTGCATTCGCGAGAAAATCAATCGATACCGATATCGATTCATTTTTACATCCATCGATGCGTGATATCGATCGCGCATCGCCCTCGCGCGCTTTCGCACACCCCTCGACGCATCGAGGGGCGAATTTCGTGCCGCGCGCGCCGCGGGTGCGCGCCATTCGTCGTCGCACGCGCACCGTTCACGACCGGCCGGCGCGCGCATCGGTGGCGTGCGCATCGTTCGCGCGCGACTACGCGGCGACGCGCGGGTGATCGCGCGGTGTCGAGCCGGGTGCGGGCGAGATTGAGATTTAATTTTCGTTCGATTCGAGCGTCGCGTGGAAGGTGTTACGCGCGATGCCGACGGCGCGGAGGAAAACGAGGTTACAGGAGAGCACGACCGCGGGCGTGGGTGGTGTGACGTTTTCTACGAATGAAGCGGATGAGCTCAAGGAGTTGTTATCGAGCGGAATGAAGGCGCGGGGTGGGGATGAGAGCGAACGCGCGCGACGGGTGCGTCTCGAGTGACAGCGTCATTTGTTGTTTCGCGCGGTGTTTTACGACGCGATTTTGTCGTGTATTGGGTGTTCGCCATTCGTCTGCGTGCTGACGGTTTCGTGTGTGTGTTGTGTGTATTTAGGAACAGGAGATTTCTTTTATATCCGGTGAGGGCGGCGCTGTGGTCGAGGCGAGCGTCGCGGCGATGATGCTCGAGCGGCAACCGTCGTTGACCATTCGCACAAAAGTTGAACCGAAAAAAACCAGCGGCGAGGGCGCACAGACGCGCACATGCGTAGTGCGTGGGGTGAACTTTGATAAGGACGGCAATACACCTCGCAGCGGCGGACAAGATGACATCTTGGGATCGATAGATAGCGGTACGCCAAATTTTTTCAAAGACGCCCAGCATCACGCGTCTTCACTTGCGGACGACGCCGCGGGTGGGCGGCCGTTCGCGTCAAAGTATTCATTCGATCAAATCGATTCACCCTCTAAAGGCTTGACACCGGTTGCTGGAGATGATTCGTACTTTAACAACAATGAGCTCGCGGAGTTGTTGACTATAGTTCACGGTGGGGCGCAGTACGCAGAGGTGGGCGACGCCGGGCGGTGGAACGAGTTGAGCACGCCGACGCTCGCCGAAGTGAACAGACTCTCGAATGGTGCGAGCGCGTTCGGGAAACCGAAGGTGGATACTGACTATGATGGCGCCAGAGGTGTGGGTACGAAGCGAAAGGCTTCTGGGTTATCGCAGACATCCACGGCGGGGGCAAAGGAACCGGCGGCGCGGTCGACGGCGAAAAAGACAAAGGCTTCGTCGGCGGCGGCGCAATGCCAATTGCTCACCGCGGAGGAGGAGGCGATGCGCAAAATGAAGTCGTTCTCCACCCGTGGCAGCACCCTGCGCACGGTAGAAGATAAGGAACTTTTAGATTCATTGGTCAACATCCACGACCAACCGTTATCGGCGGCGTTTAAAAAGGCGTGCTTAGAGCACAACGCGCGCGCCGAGCAAGACAATCAAGAGCACGACGCCGTAGTCGGCGGTGCCTCCACCGCGAGTCGCGACGTCGACCTAGATGATGAAGATGGCATTCCACGCAGTCGTAACTGGACGTATGAAGAAGATACGCTCGTCAAGGCGCTCGTCGCCAAACACGGCGCGAAAAAATGGGCGCTCATCGCCGACAAGCTCGGAGGCAAGACGCAAAAGCAAGTGTACGCGCGATGGCGTGATTATCTCCAACCCGGGCTCACCACCCGCGCGTGGGCGCCGTACGAAGAAGAACACTTGATCAAAATTCAAGACGTTATCGGCAATCAATGGGCCGTGCTCGCACGTCTCATGCCAGGCCGTTCGCCCAACGCCATTAAGAACAAATTTCACGCCACCAAGCGTAAAATCGAACGCAAGGGTGGAGACGACGACTGAAAGTAATGTCGCCTCATGCACGTAGCAAACAGCACCTCACATGCGTTATACTATCCTAGTACACGTGCGAATGTAATGTAATGTACCCGCACCACATCGAATGTACGACACGCCCGGCTCGCCTCGACCTGCCCGCGACGTCCCGAAACAAGATCACAGCCTTGAGCTCACGCCATAGATCGTCACGCTCGACGCGAGAGCCATGATGAAAATTACCGCCGCGAGCGTGATCGCCGTCATGCTCGGTGCTTCGGGTGCGTGGTGAACCGCGATATTACGCTGCGAACGATACGAGACGCGCGAACGACGGATGCGATCGAAGTGAATCGCGACGCAATCACGATTGTTGGACTAACGTTTTTTGTGGGTTTTAACACATACACAGGCGCCGTCGCGAGCGCGCTCGACGCGGGGTCGACGAAGTATTTGTTGACAGATATTCCAGCGCCGAACCCGGACGTGGAGGTGGTGTCGACGTTTCCGGGTTACCCCGATCACGCATTTCCGGGTGGCGAGCGCGTAAAGGTGCTGCTGGGCGTGCGTAACGCGGGGAATGATGACGTTAACGTGACGTACATCGCGGGTTCGTTGAATGTGCCGAATAATTTTGCGTTTTATGTGACGAATTTTACGGCGAATGCGTACGGAGATGCCATCGTGAAGCCGAGACAAGAGGCGACGTTTACGTACGAGTTTGTCGTGGACCCTCAGTTCGCCGGACACTCGTTGCAACTCGCGCTCACGACGTTTTATGATGAAGCTGGTGCGTCATACGCGACGACGTTTTACAACGCCACCGTCCCCGTGCTTGATCCGAAGGTCGTGTTCGATCGCGAATTGGTGATGATTTACCTCACGCTCGCTGGCGTCGCCGTGCTCGCGCTCGCCGGCGTGCTCAAAGCCGTCGGTCTTGGTCACCTCTTACCTTACGCCGAGTCCTCCAAGGACACGAAGAAGAAGACCGCCGTCACGGTAAAGAAAGTTGTCGAGCGTCAACCGAGCGCGGTCGAGCGCAATCCATCGGAATGGCTCGAAGGCTCGGCGTTCGCCAAATCCGCCTCGCAGCGCGACGCCAAAAGAACCTCCAAAAAGAAAGCCTGACACCCGACCACGCCGGATGAAATCGACGCCGACGGGCACACACATACGGAAACCCACTTCAATAGAGCGCGCGCGATCGCACGCAATCGCGCGGTATAGTCACATCATGGAATATTTACACCCCACATTCTAGTCCCTCGACGGCGTGCGCGAGATACCTCCATGGTCTCGCGATAACGAACGCAGAGATCGACAAGACCATCGCTCGCGACGCTGAGTACTACTAAATTATCATAAGCATTGGGTGTGACTCAACCACAGTCACCACCCGTTGAAGATTCAAGAGCACGCTTCGTCTGAAGAAGGCGGAACATCATCAAGAAACACTTCGAACTGGATCTGTTTTTCTCGTTGAATGAAACGAATCCACCGCGATGTCGGTTCGTCATAAGTATACTTAACGCGACGAGTATACGTGTCTTTCAAACGATTATTAATAAGTATTGCATCGCACTACATCACTTGCACTAGCTAAAACGCTTATTTCGTAACTTCGTGAATCGCCTTGGCGAGACGCTCAACTGTCGAGCTCGTGACGCCAGCCATGGAGATGCGACCGTTGCGCGTCATGTAAATGTGGTGATCCGTACGCAACTTGTCCACTTGTTCACCAGTCATGCCGCTGTAACAGAACATACCGATTTGCTCGGTTACGTGTTTCCAAGGTAAGGTGGAACCAGTCTTCTCGAGGTTGTCTCGCAACAACGTGCGCATGTTGATGATACGGTCCGCCATTTCCTTCACCTCAACGTACCACTGCGCCTTGAGCTTATCATCGCCGAGGATCGTCGCCACAAGAGCAGCACCGTGCAAGGGCGGGTTCGAGTACATAGCACGAGCGATCACCTTGAGTTGGCTTTCTACGTTCGTCGCTTCTTCCTTGCTATCGCACATGATGCTCACGGTGCCGATGCGTTGACCGTACAAGCCCATGTTCTTCGCAAAAGATTGCGCGCAACCAACCTTGTGTCCGTCTTCGACAAAGATACGAATGGCCTGCGCATCACGCTCGCAGTCACCGGAAGCAAAACCTTGGTACGCCATATCGAACATTGCGAAGTGGCTCTTGGCTTTCATCACCTTGGAAATTTGACGCCACTCATCCGCCGTCGGGTCGACGCCAGTGGGGTTGTGCGCACACGCGTGCAAGAGGAACATGCTGCCGTCAGGAGCGTTTTGCATATCTTCCAACATCCCTTCGAGGTCGAGACCGCGCGTGGATTCCTTGTAGTAGCGGAAAGTATCTTGTTCGCATCCGGCGTCGCGCCAAATGTTGTGGTGATTACTCCACGTCGGGACGGTGATGTACACCTTGCACCCAGGCATGAAACGCTGTTGGAATTCAGCCATCAAACGGCACGAGCCAGTTCCAGAAAGAGACTGAATCGCCGCGATGGTGCCGTTCTTCACCGCCTCGGAATCTTCGCCAAACGCCAACTTCAAGGAGTGCTGAATGAATTCCTTGTGCCCATTCGTCGGCAAGTATTCCATATTCAAGTTCCCAGCGATGCGCTTCTCAGCCTCACGCACGCAGTTCAACACCACGGGCTTGCCATTATCATCGCGGTACGCTCCCTGTGTCATATGTACCAATAGTCTCATCGTCAGTATCACGCGCGCTCGCGTCGTCGTCGTCGTCGTCGTCGTCAGCCGCCGCTCGAGGGTTCCGCGTCGCCGCGCGCGAAACACGTACCACACCGAGGTTCATCTTCTCCGGATGCGTATCCGCAACGAACATTTCAGAAATCCCAAGGATCGGATCCTATCATTCACGCATCAAACACGTACATCGCAACGTCAGTATCATTCGCAAACGCGCGTCCCGACGGACGTCGCGTAATCACAGGGTCCCACGCCGCCGCCTTCGCACCCTCTCCCCCCGCGCGCTCCACACCGCCACCACGCCCACGCGCGTCGCGCGAACGATCACGACCACGATCACGATCACGACCACGACTACGACCACGCGCGCGCACGCTCTTACCTTGGGCGCTTCCGGGACATCCGCGAACCGTCCCATCGTCCCTCCCGACGCGCGCGCGAACGCTCGCACCGCCGTCGCCGCCGCGACGCGTTGAAATCCACCGACGCTCGCGAGCGAGGTCGAACGCAATGCGTTGAGGCGCGTGTGCGCGGTGTGGGCGACGGCGTACGCTCGTCGCATGCGCGTGGCGCTCTGCGGACGACCGCGCGCAGCCATCGACGGCGATGATGCGCGGGTTTCAAAACCAGGCACCCATACACGATCGGATCTCGACATGGGTGCCTCGTTTGACCCCAGTGCGCGACGCGCGTGGATTGGCGTGGATTCACCTCTCGGCGTTCCGCAGAGCGCCGAACGATGGCGACGGTGGTGTCAGACGCGACGTCGGCGATGACGACGATAAAGTCGTCATCCATGGTGGTGAATATGCTGCGCACGGCGTTGTATACGGTGACGTATTGTCGAGGTACGCGATGGCGATGGATGGACGGTTCGCGTCTCGGATGTCGCGCGCGTATCGACTGACGCGTTGATGGTGTGATGCGCGCGTGTAGGGATATTTGATGAGACGCATTTTAAGGATACGACACGGATGAATATTGCGATGCATGAGCTTTTACCGGCGAGTGCGCGGGCGAAGCGGGTGTTGGATATGCTCGAGTACGGTGCGTCGCGAAAGAACGCGATCGGAGCGAGACGCGTCGATGACTGACTGATGACGCGGGTGTTTGTGTGCGCATAGGTGTATCGGATGCCATCGAGCGCGGGTATTTACGTTCGGTGTCGTTTATTATTGCAACGGATGATACACATGAGGTTGTGGAGGAGTACAAGTTTAATATCAAATATGGCGCGCGAGGCGAAATCACGATCGAAGGCGTCGAACACACGCAAAAGGGCGGTGGAACGAGCGCCGCGACGAGCGAACGGACGAACATAGCGGCGCGCATCGAGCGTCTGAGTGATGCAAAGTATGTGAAGAAGGCGGCGGTGTCTATGACGCGGTGTTTGGTGTCATTGGTGCAGACGCTCGACGCGGTGCCGGAACGGTGCTCGTTTTCGATGGATTTGGCGTACGTTTCGGGAACGCCGGCGGATTACCAACCACCGTTCTTCGAGGCTGCTAATGGTGGAAAAGAGCAAGCGTGGGGAAAGACGCCATTTGCGATGTGCGTGGGCAAAGTGGAAACGCAGTATCACGCACTTTCTCTTCGGGTGAAATCTGTGCTCGATCCCGCGGTGGAGGGCGATAGCGACGAAACTGGCAAGGCGACGGGAGGGTCTTCGCAAACGTCCGAGGAACCGCAGCTCACACCGCCTCGCGAAAAAGCGCCGACACATATGTCGCAGGAATTCATTGAACAGCTCTCGCAAAAGACGCCCGCAAAGAATGCACCAAGTCGAACGTTGGTTGAAATCGACGACGAACGTATGGATGCAGTTGTGCTCGATTGGATTTCCTCGCAAAAGTCGACGACATTCATCGATCAAGTATCGTGCTCAAAGGCTTTGCGCACGTATTCGTTCAATGCTATCAACGACGCATTTAATCGCTTACTAGCGCGAGGGGCTATCGCGAAGAGTAAATCATCCGCGAGTCTTGAAAGCGGAGGATTTACTCTCGTCGGCGCTGCGAACGCGCCGACAAAGCGCAAATCCAAAGCGTTGCAACCGATTGTGCAAAATGACATGCGCAAACGTTTGCGCTCGGCGAAAAAAGTGAGATAAGTGCAAGATACGACTTGTATGACGTGAAATATGTGTATGAATGGAATCAATTAAAACGCTTGCTTGCGCGCTCGCTCTAAAGGTATTTAACAAAGCTCGGAATCGATTGCGCGATGCTTCTCAAAACCTTGACAGTGTACATCACCCTGTTATGAATAGACATTTCAGTCATCGTTGGTAAACGTATGCCAGTGTCGATGATCTCAAGCTCGTAGAGACCGTCAACGCCTTCAACCAAGAGCTCTTTGACCATAATGGTTGCATCGGTGATTAAGTCAATCACCGGGTCGCGTGGATTATCAAGGAGAATGCCATGAATTCCCAACTCACCCGCCAGAATCTTCATCTCGCGCGCATACAAACATGTCAAACTGCTCTCATCCGGTTCACCAAACGTGGACTTCATGAGTGCCAACACGTGTTGAGATTCTTCGGCGAAACTCATTTGGTCGACGGTGGCTTTGACTTGATCGCTTGCCTCCGTCGTGGCAATATAAAATGGAGTTATGCCAAACTCATACCCACCAGTACCAACCCTGACGTCATCCGGGGCGACAGATTTAATGCGCAACTTGTCAATGCGCTGCAACTGTTTATACAGGAGCTCCAAGTACAAATCTGCACCGATGCTATCGACGTCACCGCTCTGTTTTTCCCCAAACATAGTCCCGACGCCGCGGATACCCATGTCACGTTCGGACAGTCTAAATCCCTCGCCTAAACCGCAACACTCCTCGAGTGCGGCTAATCGCTCTTGCGCTTGCGGCGTAAGCTCGGAATCTTCGCTACTGTAAAACATGTACGCGTACGCTTGGCGACCTGCGCGCCCGACGCGACCGCGTAACTGGTACAACGACGCCAGACCAAAGAATTGCACATTTTCGATAATAATGGTGTTGCAGTTTGGAATATCCAAACCAGACTCGACGATCGTTGTCGCGATGAGACAGTCGGCTTCGCCATTCGAAAACGCCTCCATTGCGGCGTCAAGACTTTCGCCACCCATTTGGCCGTGCGCCGTCATGATTGACAAATCAGGGAACATGCGATTCAGTCTGTCTACAGCCTCGCGCATCATGTTGATCCGAGGAACGATGTAGTAGATTTGTCCATTGCGTGCAAGTTCGTGCTTGATCGCGTGACGAATATCATCATCATTAATCGGAGCGAGAATAGTATTGATTGGTCGGCGCTCGGGTGGCGGCGTTTGCACGAGCGACGCGTCGCGAAACCCAGCCATAGCCATGTGCAACGTGCGAGGAATGGGCGTTGCTGACAACGTCAAGACGTCCACTTCAGACTTTAATGCACTGATTTGATCCTTGTGCTTGACCCCGAACCGCTGCTCTTCATCAATGACCAACAACTTGAGCTTTTTGTACATTTCCTCATCCAAGTTGATGAGTTTGTGCGTGCCAACGATGATATCAATCTTACCATCTCTAAAATCATTCAAGATGGCGTCTTGCTTTTTCATCCCCACGTGACGGTTGAGCAACGCTACATTATAGCCTAGAGGTCTGAATCTTGCCGCGAGGTTAGCCGCATGCTGCTTTGCCAAAACCGTCGTAGGCGCCATCATGAATACTCCCCCACCTGCGCTAACAACCTGAAACATGGCTCGCATCGCCACTTCAGTCTTTCCAAAACCTACATCACCTATTACTAAACGATCCATAGGCGCATCTTGCTTCAGATCTGTCTCGATTTCTGCGATCGCCGTCGCTTGGTCGGGGGTCAACGTAAATGGAAAAGACGCAGCGAATTTTGCCTTTTCCTCCTCATCGGCATCTGGATATGGATCGCGAACACACTGAAGGCGCTGCAAATAGATGCACATTTGATTCACCACCAATCGTCGAATAGTCGCTTCAGTGCGAATCTCACGCTGTTGCCACGTCGTCTTGTCGTTGAGCTTGTTCAATTTCGGCGGTTTTACGAGACCGCCGGGTGAGCAATACCGATACAACAAACGACGAGAAGATTCCGGACTAATCTTCGCCGTCGCGTCGGCATACTTCAAGAACAGAAACGCAACATTCTTAGTGTCACCGTTGGATGTTTCTTGCGGCAAAACCTTGTGCCCGAGAAACTGCGCGATGCCGTACTTGCGATGCACCACGTACTCTCCGGGCGCGAGCTTAAACGGGTCAACCGAGTTATTCACACCGAGTGAATTTTCTGAATACCCTTCTTTAACGCGCCTATTTTGCTCTGCGACGTCCGCTGAGCTTTCCAATAAACTATCCACGGCATCTGACGCGCCAAATGTCGACAAAGACGACGACTGGTCCAAATCTGGCGCCGCGTCGTTAAACCTGTCGCGAACCATGCCCAAGCCTCTCTGCCGCCGCTCCGCAAACAACCGACGCAAACGTTCGCCCGCAGCCTCACCCGAATGCTTCATAATCGTCTGCTCATTTAATTGATCCTGCACGCGACGCTCGTCGGTGCCCTGCTCAGCGAACGGCGAAGCTTTCTCCGTCGCTCGACCCTTCAACTTTATAAACCGTTCCAACGCCGCCGCCTCGCGTTCCCGTCGTTCCGTACTAATCACCTGCCGCGCTTTCGCCGTGTTCCCTCGCGCGTCCGCAGTCAACTTGCGCACCTTTCGAACCTTCGGCGTCGCCGCCGACGACTCTGTCGTCGCTCTCGTCGTCGTTTTCGTCGACGCCGACGTCGACGCGCGAGCCACCTTGCGACCCGACGCCGTCTCCGTCGTCGCATCCTTCGTCGCGCGACGCATGACGCGACGCGCCGCGGTGGCGGGTTTCACCGCGCGCGCGTCGTCGTCGTCATCACCGTCGCCATCGCCGCTCGATGCTGCAGCGGCGGCGCGAGGCGTCGGCGCTCGATGTCTCGGCGGCGGCGCCGCGCGACCGCGGACTCGCGCGACTGCCGTCGTCGACGTCGCCGCGGCGGCGGCGGCGTGCATGGCGCTCGAGCGAACGTCCAACAGTCGTCGTCGTTGTCG
>Ga0181600_10002969_pt1 | contig 12996 bp, 6 predicted proteins | sample 041ome_2_FD_132982 | JGI IMG/M metagenome (GOLD analysis project Ga0181600, IMG submission 132982) | Coastal salt marsh microbial communities from the Groves Creek Marsh, Skidaway Island, Georgia - 041406US metaG (megahit assembly) | ecosystem: Environmental > Aquatic > Marine > Intertidal zone... | reverse complement strand
TCGTCGTCCGAGGAACCGAGGGACCCGAGCGACTCGTAGCGCACGTTGCGCACCTCCACGGTTTCGCCATCCGTCGCGCACGAAAACTCGAGGCCCTCGTGTCCGTCGCCCCGCGACACAGACACGGTGAAGTGGATCGTGACGTCCTCGTCGTCTTCGTCCGTCTCGTTCGACACTAGGCCGTCCACAGTGCCATCGGTGAAGTACTCGTCCTCCTCGTACGGATCCTCCGTCGCGTTGAACGTCACCGCAATCTCTTCGTCGTCGCCGTACGCGCGCACGAGCGTGATCTCGCAGTCGCCGTCCGTCTCGATGATCTCGAACGGCTCGGGAGGGCCCTTCGCCACCACCTCGCTCGGGACGTACGTCGTGCGCTCGTGCTCGAGCTCCTCGCCGAGCACCTGAGACAGGCCACGCTCGCCGGAAGGCGCGCTCGGAGGCTCCTCCTCGCGCGCCGGGGAAGACGCGTGCAAGCCGCGAACGCAGAGGCTCGCGCGCACCGCGGCCACCGCCGAGGGCGCCGATCGAGACGCGACCGCACACTCGCCGGCGGCGAGCGCGGCGCGGGGGAACGCGGGCGCGTTCGCGAACGCCGCGCGCGTGGCCGCGCGGCGGAGCGTGTGGCGTGCGGCTTGGAACATCAGGGAGTGCCCGCGCGCGGAGATGCAGTGGAGCGCCCGCCGAGGGCGCAAAAGCAGGTTTCCGCGTCGCAGAGTCGCGCGACGCGTGAGGTGTGTACCTGCAGTCTTGCAAAAGAAAGAAATTTTACGTATGACACGCGAAAAGAAAACGCCGATCCGTCCCTGGCGCGCCTCGCCCTCTCACCCGATCCCCCCCGAGGGCCTCGCGTTCTGCGCGACAGCCCTGCCCAGCCTGCACTCCAGGCTCCCCGGCGCGGTAGCGTCGACGTCCAAGTCGCACGCGTCGAACAGAGCTTTGCCCTCCGCGACTTTTTCCGCCGGCACCTCCTCTAGAAACGCGACGATGGATGAATCGACCAGTTCCAGAAACGTCCGGGGCCCTTCGAAGTCAACTTTGACACGCGCGTTGTTGCTCTTGAGCATGGACTCCGTCTGAGTCACGGACTGTAAGATGTCCTGCACCGCGTACGGGTCCGCGCCGTACGCCTCCGTAAGCGTCGGCAGAGCGCGCGCGAGCGGACCGCTCACGCGCGTGCTCGCCTTGGTGTTGAGCTGAGACAGATCACACGGGAACGTAGGCGCCGGGCAGGTCGTGGAGAAGAGCTCCATCTGGTCGAGTATGTCTTTGATGCACGCGCGCACGGCGTAGATCACGGCGATGGCCTGTATAGGGTCCTCGATGGGGACGTCGAGGTCCTTGTTGAACATCGCGCGCGACGCGGGTGGCGCGACGAGGCCGAATCCGGATTCCGCCGACAACGCACCAACCAAGGATGCGGCGAAGCGTCCGAGCGCGTCGCGGCGAGACGGCTTCGTCGTCGCGTTCTCTCGTCCGAGCGCCTCCGGGTACGCCGCCCTCCCGTCGTCCGAAGGCCGCCGGGAAGAGGACGCGCGGACGAGCGCGCGTCGGCGCCCGGTCGCGGCGCGGGGCACGCGAGCCGACATCACGATAGGGCGAAACGACGAGACGCGTCTCGCCGCGGACGCCGCCGCGCGCGAAGAGGACGCCGCCGCCTGCGCGTCAGCCACCGCCATCATGACGCTCGGAGTGAATGGGGGCGAGGTCGGGAGACCACGCGCGGGCGCGTGTGTGTCCGGGAGGGCGGACGTCGCGAGTAGAACAGATGTAGTGGTCTATCCACAGGCGAGCGTTTCCACGTCAGCATTCTGTCACGTCCCGTCCCAAGAAAACCCGAAAGCGACGCTCGCGGAGAGCGCTTTTACGCCGCCACATCGGCGCGCACTTCGTCGGCATGCAGGCACCCAGCATGCAGGCACCCACGGTGTCCTCACGGACGCTGGCGCATTCCTTGGCGCCGCGCTTCGGTGCCGGCGCCGTCGCGACGCCTCGCGCCGTCCGCGCCTCCGCCGCGGGCCCGCGTCTCGGCGCGCGCCGATTCCAGGCGGTGGACCGCCGCCGCCCCACGGCGGTGTCGACGCGACGCCTCCCTTTCCTCGGCGGAGCCGCGCCCCCTCCCGCCGGCTCGCGCCCTTCGCGCGCCGCCGCCCCCGCGCGGCGCGCGTCGCACGTCGCGCGCGCGGCGTCGCGTCAGCTGAGCGAGTTCCCCGTGGCTGACCGCCGCGCCGAGCTGAGCGGCATGAAGATGGCGCAGCTCAAGCCCCTGTGCAAGGGCTCGGGGCTGCGTCAGGGCGGGAAGAAGAGCGAGCTCATCGACCGTCTGCTGGAGCACGAGTTCGGCACGACAGACGACGAGGCGGACATCGATCCGAGGGATGACATCGTCGGCCTCGCCAACGAGTGGCGCTCCGGCCGCGCCGTCTCCGGCGGCGTGAGCTTCGGCGAGATGGACCGCGTGGAGAGTGCGCTGAGTAGTTCGGGGTTCGTGGATGAGCGAGCCGCGGACGCGGCGTTCTACGAGCAGGGCTTCGACGACGGCGGCTACGCGCGGAGCTCGGAGGCGCGGGGGGACCAGAACGCGTTCGGCGCGCCGTCCGCGGCGGCGCGCGTTTTGGGCCGCGACGGGCGCGGGTTCGACGACGGCGGCGGCTCCGGCTGGGGGCGAGACGACGACGACTCGTGGTACGCGGAGGAAGACACGCGTCTCGGCGGGGACGTCTCCGAGCGCGGCGCGAACGTGGTAAAGGAGCTCACCGCGGAGGAGAAAGCCGAAGCGCAGCGGCGCGCTCGGAACAAAGCTGAGCGTTCGCTTGAGCGGCGCGCCGCCATCGTCGCGGCGCTGCGCACGTTGGCGACGGAGCGCGAGGGCTTCGAGAGCGACCCGCGCGTGCACCTCGAAGCCGTGAGCCGCGCCATCGAGCGCGCGTACCGCAACATGCGGTACAGCGCGTTCGCGAAGATGGACGACCGGTCGCGGGACGTGTGCGTGGACATCAACGTCGCGACCGGGACTTTGGCCATCTTGGCGCAACGCGTCGGGCGCGCGGGGACGGTGGAGTGGGAGGTGGACGACACCGAGGCGTTTCTGGAGGCGCACTCGAAGCGGCACCAGATCCGCAAGCTGGCGTACGCGTTCACGGAGGAGATCAACGAGGCGGTCTCCGCCGCCGCCGCGGAGTCGTACGTCGCGCGGGACGGCGAGATGGTGGAGGCGACGGTCGTGGCCGAGGGTCAAAACGGCGAGATTTTATTAAAGCTCGACGACGGCGCCTACGCGTGTTTGCCGCCGGAGGAGGGCATCCCCGACAAGCGCTACGCGCAGGGTGACAAAATCTGCGCGCTGGTGATCGGCGTGGAGCCTCGAACCTGGGCCGCGGACAAACGCGCCCCGGTAATCGTGAGCTGCGGCATCGCGGGCCTGCTCGCGGAGGTGATCAAAGCCGAGGTCCCGGAGGTTGCGGACGGGCGCGTGGTCATAAAAGGCGTGTCGCGGGTTTCCGGAAAGATGGCCAAGGTGGCGGTCGCGGCGGCGTCCGGCGAGGATCTCGACGTGGACCCCGTGCTCGTATGCGTGGGCGCGGAAAACGCGCGTCTCCGCGCGATTCGCGAGCGGCTGGGAGGCGAGGTGTGTCAGATTTTGCCGTGGCGCGAAGACCCCGAGGCGTTCGTCGCCGAGGCGCTGTTCCCGGCGGTGATCCAGCGCGTCACGCAGATGGACGCCGCCGGCTCGTTGGACGAGCGCGGGAACGTGCGGCGCATGAGCAAGTTTGTGGCGTACGTCAACCGCTTCGACGAAGCGAAAGCCATCGGCGCGGGGGGCATGAACGTCAAGCTCGCCGCCGCGCTGTGCGGGTGCTTCATCATGGTGGAGCGACACGAGGAGACGGCTTTTGAGAAGTTCGCGTCGCGCGGAGGAGACACGCGCGCGGAGGAGAGATGGGCGGAGGATGACGCCGACCGCTGGAGCGACGCGCGCGAGGACGACGGATGGCTCCCTTCGCTCGACGAACCGATTTCGGCGGGGGCGCAAAACGCGGAAATGCGCGCGCCGATTGATTTGGAGGACGACGGGTTGGACGAGCTCGGGTGGCCTGATTTGGATGTGGAGGGACCGAACGTTGGACCCTCCGACGCGTACGATCCGCGCGAGGACGAGGCGAACTGGGAGGAGGTTGGGCCGGGGAAGGTGGGCGTGGTGACCTTCGGGGGGAACCTGGGCGCGGGGATCGCGGGCGGGTGCTCGTTCATGGGCGACCCGGAGGATGCCGAGGCGGAGCGGCTCGGAGACGCCGCCGAGGCGGCGATGGCGAGCGGCGCCGGCGCCGCCTTTCACCCGTCGGAGGAAAACGACGAGAGCTCCCCCATCGGCGCGCCGTTCTTCTCGGACGACGCGGACGACGCGGACGACGCGGACCTGTTCGCGGACGACGACTTGTTCGGAGAGGACTGGAACCGGTGACCGCGTTTGGACGTTTGAACCGTCGCGGCTTTCGTGAGCGTTGGACTCGCCGACGGTAATCAAAAGATTGCTTAATGCTTATATACTCTAACGCACCTCCGCCGGGACGAACCCGAGGACGTCCTCCGCGAACGTCTCGGCGGTGACCTCCTCCGGGAACAGGTTTTCGACAGAAGTGCCCTCCCCCCCCAGCGCTTTCGCGATAACCGAAAGCTCCTCGTCCGACATCGCCTCGCCGCTCGTCTTGAGCATCTCCAATAAACTCGTTCGCGACACGGCGTCGCCCTCGCCGTCGAGAATCGTTTCAAACGCGCGGCGGACATCCTCCATCCCGACGTCGCGCGGAGGCCGCCGATTGACGTAGAGGGCCAGGAACCGGTCGAAATCCACGCTTTGGGGTTTAGGGTTCCCCGCCAACTCCGCCTCGTATGTAAGCTCCACCGCGAGGTCGTTCACCTCGCGCTCGGTGAGGTAAAAACCGAGGAAGCGCATGACGTCGGCGACGTCCGCGAGAGGCACCGTCCCGCGCCGCACGTCCACTAAACGATCGCGCGTCGCGTCCTCACCCTGCGCTCTCAGTTGCGCGAAGGCGAAGGCGTCTTTTGCTTCCTCCGCGAGCGCGCCAAACGCGCCGCCTTCGAGAAGACCCGCCACGCGGCGCGCGGAGATTTTAGATTGCGCTTTCGTCATCGCGTCGGTTCTTTTCGTCGCCGTCGCGCTCAAAAAAACATCCTCGTCCCCGAGCTTCCGCGCCGCGGCGACGTCGACGCGCCACACCGAGACGACGGAGCCGCGGTCGTCGCCGTCGCCGTCGCCGACGCCGCCGCCGCCCAGCGTGAACACGCGCGTCGTCACGGGACGTGAAGCGTCATCGGCGTCATCGTCGTCGGTGTCCGGGGTCTCCACCACCTCGGAGACGGCGAGCGCCAGTACCGGACCGGGGTGCGCGACGACGCCCATTGATTTGTTTGGGTCGCCGTCAATAGGGAGCCTTCCTATTCCGGCGACGTCTTTTGCGCACGCGTACGCGAAGAGTTCGTCCGTCCGATTTTCGCCGAAGGGCACTAAGAACGCCACGGGGTCGGCCCCGTAAGGGGGCGCGCACTTCACCCCGACGCACGTCAGCGTCTCGCAGTCCACCACGCGCAGCTTCAGGTGGTCGTCCGCGACGAGGAGCGAAACGGGCGGCTCGCTCTCGTCGCTCTCGTCGCTCTCGTCGCTCTCGGACCCCGAGTCGCTCTCGTCCGAGGCGGACGACGCGCTTCTTCTTTTTCCTTCGCTCTCTTCCGCGGAGACTCTTCTCGCCGCGGAGACGAACGCCGCGGCGGTGGGTCTCGCGTCCCCCCCCGCCGCCTCGCCGCCGAGCGCGACGTCGCTCACCTCGAGCACGTCCACGCCGTCCTCCGCGGTGCTCCCCTCGACGTCGTACCGCGCGACGCGGCCCTCGGCGCCCACGGACGCCAGCTCGACCGACTCGCCGTCCGCCGACGTTTTAAACGCTAAGCCCACGCAGGGCGTCTCTTCGGTATGACTCCGGTGCTTGCCGACGAAATCAAAAGCGCGCGAGGGGTCCGCGCCGTCCCGCGGCTCGTGAATTGGACCGAGCATTTGGAACAAAGACACGCCGCCGGCTTTGTCCGCGGCCGCCGCGTACGCGCACGCGGGGTCGTCGCTGCACACCACGCGAGTCACCGCGTCCGGCGTGAACCGCATGGCTTGCGTCTCGACCAGAGTCTCGGCGTCCAGCGCCTTGAGCTCGCCGCCGCGCGTGCCGACGATGACGCCCAAACCGTCGCGGCGGTACGCCACGCACGTCGGCGCGGAGCTCGGTTTCGAGCCTTTCTTCGTCAAGTCGACGTGTCGCACGACGCGTCGCGTGAGAAAGTTCCACGTCCACACGCCGCCGTCCGCGCCGGCGAAGCACAACACCGGGTCGGTGGGGTGCGCGGCGAGCGCCACCGCCGGCTCCATCGCGCCGCGCGCGAGTAACGTCGCGCGCGCGACCGCTTCCGCCGAACCGAGCGTCTCGAAGTCTTTCGAGATTAATGAGTAAACCAACGACTCGTTCGTGGCGACGACGAAATCGGGCGCGGCGAACGCCTTGGTCTTCTCGTCGCCATCGCCGAGAGCACCGGTCTTTTCGGCTTTTACGCCTTTCGAAAAAGTCGCCGCCGCGGAGGCGGAGGATGCTTTTTTGACGAACGAGACGCTCGTGACCCCCCCCGCGTCGAGCCCGTCGAACCACGCCACCAGCCGAAGCTCGACGTCGAAGAAACGCACGTTCCCGTCGCTCCCGCCGGTCACCAGGAACACGTCCGCGTCGGAAAAAGTTTCTCCGACGGCGACGCGCGACGCGTGGGTCACGGCGCCGCGCGCGTGCGCGCGAACGATTTTGACCGCTCGGCGGTCCGTCTCTCGCATGCCCCTGGCCTCGAACGCGCCAGGCCCGCCGGGAGGCACGCCGCCGGCCATCCAGACCACCAGGTCGCCCTCTGCCGTGCCCGTCACGCACCGACCCAAACCCTCCGCGCCGGAGGAACCGTCACAAGGAACCGTCACAAACGCGCTGCTCGTGAAATCCGCGACGCGCTGGTTCAGGTCGCCCGCGCGCACGGGCGGCGCGTACGCGCGAAGGCGCACTTCTGAACGCCTCTCGGGCGAGCCTCTTGGGCGAAAAGCATCTCCCGTAAGAGCATAGACCGAGGATTCATTCTGGTCCTCGTCCTTCTCCTCGTCCTTCGTTGTTTCAAAGTCCTCGTCGGAACAGAAAAACGCGACGCCTCTCTTCCCGTTGGTCACCAGCTCTCGCGGCGCCGCGGGGTTGAACTTGACGCACGTCTGCTTGTCGTCCGCCAACTCCTTCGGTGTGACGCCCACGAACGACGGCGTGTCGCTCGTGGTGTCGTGCAGATCCCACACGCGCACAGTCTGAGAGAACCGTTTAAGCGTTCGGTCGAGCGCGCCGTTTTCAATCGTCGCGTACCACCGGCCGCACGGCGTGAGGTCGGCGGCGGCGACGCCGCTCGGATGCCTCCCCTCGATTTGCCGGCTGGGTCTTAACTCGTCGACGTCCCAGACGATGACGCGCGCGTCCGGACCCGCCTCCGCCGTGACCACCACGGCGCGGTCGTCGCTGGCGCGCACCGATATAATCGCCGAGCGGTGGCCGCGCAGCGCGAACTGTTTCGCGGACGATCCGAGTGTGTCACTCGCGTCGCTCTCGTGCACCACCAGCGTGTGCGCGGCGACGTACGCCAGACGCCGCGTCGGGCTTGCCGAGGTGGACAGGTTCACCACCGAGTCGGGAAGCGTGCTGCTGAAGCCGTGCGTCCACTCCAGGGCCTGCGTCGGGCGTGGGGGGTCCGGGTCGGGTCAGCGACGCGGGGGAAGGGAGACGACGCCGACGGTTGCGGGACAGGCCAAAAGAGGCACATTCGTTCGTTTCGCGAGCGACGATCGACCGACCGAGAGAGGGTTGGGTGGACGGAGGTCGTACCATCGCGTGCGCCATCGTGCGCGCGGTTGCGGTCGCCGCTCCGGTCGACCTCTCGCGCCGGCGCCGAGTGCCCGTCCGAGTGGCCCCGCCGGCAATCGCGGGGCTCTCGTCTCCGAGGCAAACGGACGGCGAGTGCAGTCGTAGTCTCGTTTGACTTCGGTCGATGCGGCATCGAAACTCGACATTGGCCGCGACTTTTCTCGACGTCAGGTCAGACTTCCGCGCGCGAGGCGGGCGCTCGGCGAAGAGGGCGCGTCTCGACTGGGCGGGTCGCGTCGCGATGCTTCCCCCGGATGACGCGCGCACGCTCGCCGCGCGCTTGGTGTGTTTCGGGTTCGACGGGCTCGAGGTGAACGCGCACTGCGCGCGCATGCTCGATCTCGGGTGCGGGGCTGTGATTCTGTTCGCCCGAAACGTGGAGTCCCCGGCGCAAGTCGCGCGATTGTGCGCGGAGATGAAGCGCAGAGTCTCCCCGCGGAAGCTGCTGGTGATGGTGGACCAGGAGGGCGGGCGCGTCGCGCGGTTCAAAGAGCCGCACTTCACCGCCATCCCGAGCGCGGAGACGGTCGGGAACGCCGCGGACGCCGCGAACGCGGCGCGCGTCGTCGGCGACGTCGTCGGCAAGGAGTGCCGCGCGGTGAACGTGGACATGACCCTGGCGCCCGTGGTGGACGTCAACACCAACCCCCAAAACGTCGTGATCGGAAACCGCGCGTTCGGAACGACACCAAACGCCGTGGGCGCGGCGGCGAGCGCGTTCGTACGCGCGTGCCAGAGCCGAGGCGTCGCCGCGTGCGCCAAGCACTGGCCCGGGCACGGAGACACAACGGACGACACGCACGCCGCGACGGCGATCACAAAACACGGTCTAAAGAGGCTTCGAGTAGTGGAGATTCCACCCTTTGTGGACGCCGTCAAAGCCGGCGTCGCGAGCGTGCTCGTGGCGCACGTGCAGGTGCCGGGCATGGAGAATAGTACTACGTCTGAATCGCCGCCGCCGGCGTCAAAGAGCGCCGCCGTCGTCGGGTACCTGCGCGAGCGCGTCGGGTTCGGCGGCGTCGTGATGTCCGACGACATGGAGATGGACGCCTTGGCGAATTTGCCCGGGGGAATAGGGCAGTGCGCGGTGGACGGCCTGAGGGCGACGATCGACCTGTTCCTGGCGTGCCACACCGAACAGACGCAGTTAGAAATCATGGACGCGTTGAGAAGCGCGATTGAAAACGACGCCACCGGCGAGACGCGTTGTTACGCGACGGATGCGCACGAGCGGCTTCGTGTTTTGGCGGATGCGTTCGTGGACGGCGCGGACGCCGCGGAGGCAAACGCGTACAAACTCGAGTGTAGTGTGCTGGAGGGGACGACGCGCGAAGTAGTGGGCAATCCGGAGGACGCGAGGCGCGTGCGCGACGCGTGCGGGACCTCGCCGAGGCTGTGATGACGTTTTTTTTTTTTTTTTTATAATGAGACCGTGGGTTTTTCACGTTGTTCGTTTCTCTTCCGCGCGAAAGAAGATTGTCAAGCTCGCGCGTTCAGTGATGATGCTGGTGGTGGCGGTGTCCGTCGTGCCCGTGGCCGCGCTTGATGCCTTCGTCCGCGAGTCCCATCTCCGCGAGCGTCGGCCACGGCGGGAACGGGTCTTCCTCGGGCGCGACGATGCGCGTCAGGCCGAGCTTCCACTCCTCGGCGCGCAGCGACCCCGCGCTCTCGTCACGCACGCGCGCGCGCGAGGCTTCTACGGGCGTCACCAAACACCGCTCGAGCGCGCTCACGATGGCGGTCTTGTTCATGTGCCTTCCGATGAACACGAGCTCCTGCCTCCGGTCGAGCAGCACCGGGCCGGAGAAGTCGCGCTCGAACATCTCGCGCGCCTCCGAGCCTTCCTCGGGCCACATCGTTTCCGGAATCACCGCGCCCCACGGGCCGCCGCACCCGAAGCGCGCGACAGCGCCGACGTGGCCGTACTCCCCGCACGCGTCGTCCCGTCCGGCGAGCCACACGAATCCTTTGCTTCGGAACACGTGGCCGAACTTGCGCCGCGCGACGTCGAGCTTCGCAGCCGTCTCAGCCGCGCGCGCCTCCAGAGGCAAGTCCATGGCGTTCTCCGGTTCCGCGTCCGCGGCGTCGTCGGCGTCCATGGGGTCGTTCTCGGCGTCCTCCTCGTCCTCCTCCTCGATCTCCTCGTCCAGGTCGATGCACGCCGCGAACTCGTGCAGAAACTCGCGGAACCGCGTCGGGTGGAACGGCGTCAATGCGCGGTACACGAAGCTGCATATGCCGTACTGCTTCGTCTCGACAACCGCGTCGCCGCGCATCGCGCGCACCCATCCCGCGGCGGCGCCCATCTTGTCCAAATCGAAGCGGTTCGTGCGGACCACCTTATGCACGGGCACGTCCGAGTGTGTCGCGCGGAGAATCTCCGCGGCTGGGTTGAGCGCCGCGATGGCCTGTTCGATGGCCATCAGGTCATGCCGCTTCACGAGGTCGCACTTGTTCAGGACGACGAGGTCGGAGAACTCGATCTGCTCCGCCAGGAGCTGCGACACGAAACGCTCGCCGTCCTGCGTCTCGCCGTCCGCCTGGCCATCGTGGGATTTGTCGCCGAAACGCTCGACGAGGTCCGCGGGAGTCACGAGGTCTCCATCGAACGCGTGCGCGTCCACGACGGTCACGCACGTGTCGAGGCGCGCCACCTGCTGTAGCGCGGTGGCGCCGCCCAGCGCCTTGACGACGCCCGCGACGGCTTTTCTCTCACGCGCGTCCGCGTCCGCCGTGAGGCTCTCCTCGGAAACGTCGACGCCGAACATCCCGGCGATCTGCGCGGGCTCGGAAACGCCGCTCGCCTCGACGACGATGACGTCGAAGTGGCCCGTGCCGGCGAGCTCGGCGAGGGCTTTGACGAAGTCCGTGCGCAGGGTGCAGCACACGCAGCCGTTCTGGAGCTCCACGACCTGGTCCCCGGCGTTCAACGCTCGAGTGTTTCGGACGAGGGCGGAGTCGATGTTGAGGGCGGCGACATCGTTCACGACGACGGCGACGCGCACGTCTCCCGTGTTCTCGACGATGCGCTTCAGCAGTGTTGTCTTACCGGCCCCGAGGAAGCCGGAAAGAAGAGTCACGGGCACGGGCTGCATGGTACGGGACGGTGGCGGAAGGTGATCTCGGACGACGCGTTACAATCGCGCCGCCAAAAAGGCACCGCCCCCAAAACCCACGTCGCAGATCGGGTTTTCACGTCAAGCGCGCAGTCCCGTTTTTGTTGTTCGTTTCTCTTCGACAATCTTCAAGATTCCACACGCGAGAGCTGGGGATGCCTCGTCATCCCTGCACGGTCGCGCTCGGGGCCGCGCCACACGCGGCCGCGCAGAGAGAACCATGACGGTCCGCGGCCTGGCGTTCGCGGCATGCCTCACGCTCGCGCTCACCGGCGCGAGCGCGCGCGCGGACGACGCGGAACGCACGAAGGTACGCGCCGAGTCCGGTCCCGACGACGCGCGGCATCCGACTCGTCTCCCGGGGTTTTTCCACGCGTTTCCTCGTCTCGCGCGCGCTCCCGGCTCCCCGACGCGCGCTGACGCGCGACCTTCCGTTCGTTTCCGGACGCAGGTGTACGGCCTCGTCCCCCCCCGCGCTCCCCACGCGCCGTGCCACGGCGGCGGGCGCATGGGCGACCAGATGGCCCTCCCCTCGCTCGGGCTGGGCGCGTTCGGCGGGCTCCCGACGGGCTTTTTCGCCGTGCGCGCTTCTTCCGGACCGGGCGCCTTGGTCGCGGGACCCCGCGACGCCTTTTTTCTCGACGCGCTCTTCTCGCAGCCCGAGCGCGTGACGCGGGCGGTGTACTTCTCCCGCGCGCTGGGCGACTTCGGCGGCGAAAGCCGCCGAGACGGTTTCAAAGAAGCCCCCGCGATCGGTGCCGTGTTGGTGAACGACGCCGCGTCGTCGGAACGAACCGAGTCGCGGCGCGACGCGAGCGACGACTTCGAGGCTTTCGACGACTTGGCCGAAGCCGTGGCGCGCGCCGATTCGGTGATGGACGCGCTCGTGCGGTGGCGAGACGATTCTAAAAGCGACGAACAAAGCAGCGAACGGCAGTTCAGCTCGCCTTTCGCGGCGTGGTTCGAGACCAGCGCGCCTTTCGAGGAGGAGGCGTTTTTCGAGGAGTCCTCTCTGCGCCGCCGCCAAACGCAAAAGCCGCCGCGCCCGTACGGACGGGAAGGCTATTCCCTCGACGAAACCTCCGACGCGCCTGACGCGTCGCCGGCGACGCGCGCGGCGGTGGGCGTCGCGGCGTTCCTGCTGGTGGTGGCCGCGGCGGTGGCGTGCGCGCGGCTGGTGCTTTTCGCGTGCGACCTGTTCTGCCGCGCGGTCTTCGGCGAGGAGGAGGAGGAGGCGATGGCGAACGGCAAAGCGTTCGTGGACGTCGAAGAGGTTTCGCTCGCCGCGCCGTTGCTGGTGGCGTACGAGACGGAGGAGCGTTTGATGGATGATCATCGTGATCGGTCGCGCGACGAGACCGACACCTCCGACGACGGCGAGCAGCTGTTGGTGCTCGTGCCCGCGGAACCAGGCGAGGGACGACGGTAGCGCATTCTTCGATGTTCAAAACGTTGTATGATGTGTACATCACGTGTGTAAATCCTCATATCGCGTGGACGTACCGAGCCTCTCGCGTTCTCGTACCGGTCGTCCTCGGCGCGCAAAGTGCGAAAAAAAAAGGCTGTCTCTACGTCCCTCGCGTTCGACACCGAATCTCGATTCACGGTTTATGACTCAAGAAAGATCATCACCTTCGAGCGAAAAACTTTCTTTTAGCGTCTACTGTACGGGAGGTTACGCCGAAGCTCGTGACGTTCGAGGTGCGGACGACCCGCACTCGCGTTCGCGCAGCGCGTTCGGCCGGCGCGTGGGGATCGCACGTCGCGCGCGTTGTCGCGCATGATGGACGCCACGGATGCGCGCGGGCGCACCGATGAGCGCTCGCCGTTGTTGCGCGAGACCGCCTCGGACGAGGCGATGAAAGGCGCTCGCGCGGGACGCGACG
>Ga0181600_10002967_pt1 | contig 13001 bp, 8 predicted proteins | sample 041ome_2_FD_132982 | JGI IMG/M metagenome (GOLD analysis project Ga0181600, IMG submission 132982) | Coastal salt marsh microbial communities from the Groves Creek Marsh, Skidaway Island, Georgia - 041406US metaG (megahit assembly) | ecosystem: Environmental > Aquatic > Marine > Intertidal zone... | reverse complement strand
TTTCCGGTCCTTTTGCGACGTCAAGACGTAGTACTTGCTCAGGCGAATCTTTGATTGCTTACTGAAGAGCAACGCGTAGCGAATCATCGTCGAGCGAGACCCCTCGAATGCGCGAGGTCAACGAACGAACCCTGGGTTGAACGCGCGCGCGACCGGGCGAGCGCCGACGAAGCACGCGCGCCGCCGTGTGACGGACGGACGCGTGGACGGACGCGTGGACGCGATGACTGCGCCGCGCGCATCAACCAGTCCCTCACGAATCGACCGTTCACGAACCGGAAACGGTTTAAAACCAAAGGCCTAAACCCCAACTCACGGGTCATGAACCGTCAAAACGCACATGGGGTCGCGCCCCGCCGTATCTGCGCTGGATAAGCGAAGGGCGCCTCACTCGCGCCCGCGCCCGCGCCCGAACCCGACGCTCGGCGAAAACGCGGGCGACGATGACGACGACGATGACGACGATGACGACGTGCGCGCGAGCGGTGACGCCGCGCGGCGTCCGAGCGGCGACGCGCGCGAACGCGCGGAAGGTGACGTACAAGATGCTGACGCCGACGACGGTGGCTCTGGGTGGCGCGCGGCGAACGCGAGAGACGACGAGGACGCGTTCGTCGGCGTCGTCGTCGTCCGCGGCGGAACCGATGGAGGAGGAAACGGAACGCGTGGGTGAGGGCGCGACGGAGACGGAACGCAAGCCGTGGGGATTTCTCTCGCCGTTTGGGGCGTCGGCGGCGGTGTTGGAGCAAGCGGCGGAGTTGAGCGAAAAGGCTCGAGGAGGGAAGAAGCGAAAGGAGGAGGTCAAGCTCAAGGTTGATGGGCAGTGGTACGACGCGAGTGGTTGGGCGTTGGCGCATCCGGGTGGAGCGGGGTTTGTGAGGCTCATGCACGGACAGGATGCGACGGATGTGTTTTACGCGTTGCACTCGTACGGGCCCAACGGTAGCGACGAAGCCGTTAAAAGGTTGAGAGCGCTTCCGAAGTGCGACGCGCCGTACGATTCCGAAGAGGCGGAAACCAATCGCCTCACGATTGCGAACGCTGAGTTTGGTGAGCTTCGAGCGCAGCTCGAACGCGATGGCTGGTTTAAGAGGAACATTTTCTCTGAGGCGTTTGTTCTCGCGCAAGTGTTGGGGTGCTACGTCGTTGGACAAGCCATCGCGGCTTCGCATCCGTTCTTCGCCGCGTTGTCTATCGGTATCGGCATGCAACAAGCTGGTTGGCTAGCGCACGACTACGTTCACGGCCGTGGCTGGTGGTGCTCGTTGATGCGCTGCTTTGGCGCTCTGACCAACGGCTTCTCCGCCGAGTGGTGGTCCCACAAACACAACATGCATCACTCCTTTACCAACATTGACGGCAAGGACGGCGACATTAAGCTCGAGCCGCTCTATTACTTGTCCCCGCCAGAGACGAGCGGTCGACCAGACAGCTGGTTGCGCAAGTATCAACACATTTACGGCTATCCGCTCTACGCCTTTACTTACGTGCTCTGGCGCAGACACAGCGTCTCCAGCGCTTGGGCGCGCAAGGACACTAAAGAGATCGCGCTTCTCGCGCTGCACTACGCTTGGTTGTTCGGTACGCTTCCGCTCGGCGTCGCGCTCGGCTCCATGCTCATCGGCGGTTTCCTCGTCGGGTCTCTCGTCACGGCGACGCACCAAAGCGAGGAAATCATGTACGAGGATGGCTCCTTTGTGGATGTGCAGTTCAGAAGCACGCGCGAGGCGGACGTCAAGAACCCGCTCGAGAGATGGCTTTGGGGAGGAATGGACACTCAGCTCATTCACCACCTCTTCCCCACGATGCCGCGCTACAAGCTTCACAAGCTCAGGCCGATTGTGCAGGAGTGGGCGAAGAAGCATGGCTACGATTTCCGCATTTCTGACTCGTGGGACATCTTGCGCAAGAACTATAGACACCTCGAGGGCATCGCCGCGTTGGAGACCATCTAAATGTTGTAATTCCGTTGTTATCATGTTTTACTCTTCTCTTTTAATATGACAAAGAATTTTTAGTGAGAACGTCAATACTTGCGGTCGGGGGCTTTACAGTGTGTGCTTGGTTTGAGTGTCTGGCTCACTTTTTCATCATCGCTCGAAGAAGGACGACGCTATTAGCAGCGAGCGCTACGGTGGACGCAACCTTTTGGAATGCGCCAGAATTGAAGAGACCCTCGCGCTTTGGAAGAGGCAACCTCTTGTGCGTGAAAGTTACACCCTTGTCCTTGTTGCAGATTTGGCCCTTACCACGCAACAGGCAACGCGTCGTCAACAAACCTTCGACGCCGACGGGACCTCGTGCATGAATACGCGACGTGGAAATCCCAACTTCTGCGCCCAAACCAAATCTGAAACCGTCGCTAAACCGAGTTGACGCGTTGTGGAAGACGCAAGCGCTATCGACGCGCGAAATGAACTCGTCGGCGGTCGACTGGTTGCTAGAGATGATGCAATCAGTGTGACCGGAACCATTCGCGTGAATGTAATCGATCGCGCTATCCATCGAATCCACAAGCTCGACGGAGCATTGCAACCCACCGTACTCGTGTCTGAGGGCTGGCGCAGCCGGGAGCTTGAGTTCCTTTACGCCTCGTGGACCCCCAAAAAGTTCGACGCCGGCGGCTCTCATCGCCGTCATCAGCTCCGCAGCACCTCCACTCTTGACGAGAGAGTCGTGAATAAGAAGCGTTTCAAGCGCGTTGCACGCCGCGGGGTAATCAATCTTGGAATCGACCGCACACTTGGCCGCCATGTCCAAATCCGCGTCCTTGTCTACGTAAATGTGGCAGACGCCGTCAGCATGACCAAGCACCGGAATCTTCGTGTTGTTTTGAATGTACGTCACTAAAGAGTTCGAGCCTCTCGGAATGACGAGATCAATGACGTCATCGAGTTTCAACAAATCCGCGACGGCTTCGCGACCTTCGATAAGGCACACGCACTCCTTCGGAACCCCGAACGCGGCGAATTCATCCACAATCACCTCTCTCAGCTTCGCGTTCGAGCTCGCCGCTTCCTTACCCCCCTTGAGTAAGAGGCCGTTACCAGTCCGCAATGCCAACGACGCAATCTGAGGAAGAGCGTCCGGTCGGCTCTCAAAAATGATGAGCAAAACTCCCAACGGAGCCGTAACCTTGGTCAGCGTCAACCCCGAAGCGAGTTCCATGGCGCTCAACGGCTTTCCGATCGGTTCCTCCATGTTTGCGATCGCTCGCGCGCCATCCGCGAGTTGCTTCACTTTCCCCGGTTTCAGCTTCAACCGCTGCAAGAGCGCGTCTTCGACGTCGTTGGACGCCGCAGCGCGCGCCATGTCTTCATCGTTCGCCTTTTGTATCTCATCCTCACGGCGTTCGAGCGCGTCGGCGACGGCACGCAAGAGTTCCGCGCGCTGCTTTGAGGTGAGCTGTTGCAACGCTCGGGACGCGTCCCGGGCTTTGCGCGCGAGTTCAGCGGTGGCGTCGGACATGTTGGCGCGTACAAGTGGAGTGGTGAGGTGGTTGTGGGAGCCTTGTTGAGTGGGTTTCGCTTGGCTCGGGGTAACGATAAGAGTCGAAATGGGGAATTCGCGAAATGGGGGATTCGCGCGAACGCACACGTCTTGAAAATGGAATCTGAACGAACTATCTAACTATTTCAACGCGATGAGCCTAGATGCGCGTTCGTTGAAGACTAGGGCGAGCGCTCGCGAAACACCGAAACGCGTCGTCGACGACGCCTCGGATCGAATCCATAGACCCAAAACAGCGAAATTTTCAGTCACGGACATTGCGACGGTCACGAATAAGAGGGAGAGTAACGTCAGGAAACGAGCCGAGTTGTCAAAGGGTAACATGACGAACGTCGTAACGGCCATGAGTTTGCGTCTCGTGAGAGATTCGCGCGACGAAGAAGAAGGGCCGACCAAGCCGAGTCGGCGTAATCGGCGCTTACGCATGGCCATGCGCGCGTCATCGATGAGAAAGAGCGGCCACGCGCTAGGTTTATTGTCCGGAAGTAAGGATGATTTGAGCGGAGATGAAAGGTACTCCCCGTCTGCGTCGTTCTCGGTCGACTGACCATCTCGAGCTGGAGACATCCAAGGATACGGAAAGTGCGTCGATGCCGAGTCCGAGTCAGTCGGTAAACGAAGCGTCTCGGGCGGTACTTCCCGAAACGCAACCACAGCCGCATCGATTATGCTTTGCATCTCGGTTAAAGCATCCTTGAGCGATGTCGCTCCGCCTGGTTTCGGCATCGTCAGTTTTCCCAGTATCACGTGTAGCGTCATCGGATCATCCGCCGCCGCGAGAATATCTTCCTTGTTGGCCTGCATCAACGCCAAGCCAACGTATACGGGCATCAAGGGATGTGATACGATGAACACATCGATGAGTCTCGCCGCGACCTCCAACGACGTGACGCCATGCAAAAACCAGCACATGAACCACGGAATGGCGAAGGCGGTTGCGATTGTCGCGTTTCTCAGCGTATCCGCGAGACACGGCTCGCGTCGTTCGAGCAGCGTCAGCAACGCGCTCGTCATCTCCAAGGTGTGAAAAAGATCCTTCCGAGTGTGATCGCGCAAGTGCCAGCTCACCAGGCGTTCTGTGATCGCACATGCGATTGCTCGACGAGACACCTCCTCGCCCGCCGGCGCCTTTCCCTTCAAGCGTTTCACCCCTCGCCGCGATGCCAGCACTAAAACAGCGACAACGTCGTGCAAACCTTGATAATAATGACACCCATCGTGCGCACTCAGCGCGCGACTCAGGACCCACCCGACGTCTGTACGGATTTCATCCAACTCTTCCTCGTTTGAGTACTCCTCGCGAAACATGTGCACCGAGCGCGACACGTCCGCCGCTATGGTTCTCCTTTCACCCCTGACGTCGTCCGCGCGACGAACAGCACACGCGTTGAACCCCTCGTAATCGACCCGTTTGATATCCACGCCCAACGCGCGCGCCCAGAGACGCACTCGGTTCGAGTCGACTTCGCGTCCGAGTCCCGAGTGCACCGCAGCCTCGCGAAGCGCTGGCGCATCGAACGTGTCGAAAGACGCCGATGGCGCCGACGTCGACGTCGACGAATCGCATGGTTCGCGCACCGTCGGCGCGCGTCGACAACACATCAGCACGTCGCATCGACGAACCGCACGAGCGATTGTGGCGCTACCAAGACTTCGCTTTGGTTCGTTACGTTTAACGGTACGCCGCCCTTCGCGTCACTTGGCGACGGCCATACAGATGCGACGCGAAGGGCGATGACGACGGTCGATCCCCGCGAATGTCGCGAGTCGTTGCGCGGGACGTGCGAGACGTCGTGTCCAGAGGCGGAGCGCGCGCGCCGAGTGGAACGCGACGACATCGATCCACTCGAGAGAGGTCCGAACGGACGCGTGATTCGACGATACGCGCGAAATTTGACGGCGTCGTCGACGACGGGAGAGAAGGAGGGTGATGAATCGAGCGGCGTGCGCACGCTCGAGGCGTGCGAAGATACGTGCGCGTGGTTGCTGGCTCGGTTCGGTTGCGACGAGTGGAATGCGAAAGCTTCGACACAACACCAAGCGGAGTTTCTTTGGGATCGGCTTAGAGGGGTGAGGCAGGATTTGTCCGTACAGAACTGCTTTGTGGAAGACGCTCAATCGGCGCTTCGAGTCGTCGCTTTGCTAGAGCGAATGGTGACGCACACGCTTGAGACAACTTTCGCTTTACGTCGACTCGAAACACAAACGTTCAACGAAGCACTTCACACGGAGCAGCTCGGTAAGACGTTCGGGATGCTTTTGAGACTGTATGCGGATTTGGGTGATGCCGTCAATTTGGGACGCATGGCTAAATTTTTCTCCCTCTGGCTGTGTTTGCGGATCGACGCAACTCGCGAGATTTCGGTAGAGCTGCGCAAGTTTAACCATCGAGACGTAATTAGTTCGCCACAGGTTCGATTCGCCATAAAGTGTCATCGAGCGTACGCGAGTGGGAATGGGATTGGATTCTTTAGGTTGATTGAATCGTCAGAGTGCTCGCACTTGCACGAAATATGTCTCGAAAAATACTTTACGAACGTTCGATTGGAGACGTTGCGAGCGATGAACATCGCGAACAATTCAACGACGATGACATTCGACGAGCTCGCTCGCATCTTGCGACTAGAAGAAGCTGAACACGCCAAGCAGATGGTCCAGTCGTGCAATTTACGGTACGATGACGTCGGAGTCGCATTCCGCCTTGCACCGTTCAGGTATCCCGACGCGCGAGAACGCAAGGCTGCGAGCTCCCTTCGATGGAGCGCGGCGATACTGGCCAACGCCTTGGCGCGCGTTTCTCTCTCATAGATCGCGACGTATTCATTGCGATTCATCATTCATTATTATTTACCGGTAGCCCGTAGCGATAGAATAGTTGTTCATACACACCATGCGATGCCTCGAGCGCAGCCTCACACACCGCCTCGAGATGAGCGACCTGGGCAGCATCCTCGTGACCGGTAAACGCGATCCCGCAAATGCGGCGCGCGATGCGCACGACCTGGGCTCGGTCATCGAACCCATATACACAAGCACGACTTTCGCGCGAGACGAAAACCACGAACTACACGTGCGCTCACGCTCTGGTAAGAGCGTTTGTTACTCTCGACCGGACAATCCTACTGTGGCGACGTGCGAAGAAATCCTCTGCGCGTTAGAGGACGGCGCGGACTGTGCCCTGGTTTCGTCGGGCATGGCAGCGGTAAACGCCGTTCTTGAGGGTGTCGTAGGCGGCGGAGGCGACGAGAGATGCGTGCTTGCGCCGACGCGAGGATACTTTGCGGTGCGAGCTTTTTTGAAGGAATGGTGCGCGAGCAGGAGAGTCAATCTCATCGAGTATGATCCAGACTATCCATACGTGGCGTACGGTGCGGAAAATGAACGTCTCGTGGTCGATTGCCCCGAGAACACCCCTAAGAATGGGCACAACGCCGGAGTTAGCATATACAACTGTATGTACAACGCGGATCACTATGGCAAGAGAATTAGCTTGATTTGGATCGAAAGCCCCGCAAACCCGACTTGGGATGTTGTTGACCTGAGGCGCGTCGTTCGAACGGCTCGCGCGCTCGGACATGGGTGTATTTGCGTCGATTCAACGGTGATGACGCCGTGTCTAGTGAAACCTTTGACTCTCGGCTGTGACATTGTCATGCATTCTGCCACCAAATATATCAATGGTCACGGTGATGTTGTCGCTGGAGCACTCGTCACAAGAGAGAAAAATGAAAATTGGCGCAAAATTTTGCACGTGCGCCAGCTTGGTGGCGCGGTGCTTGGCTCGTTCGATGCGTACCTTCTACTTCGCGGAATGCGCACTTTGGATTTGCGAGTGCAGAGACAAAGCGAAAGCGCGCTTTGGCTAGCTCGCAGCATGCAGGAGAGCGATATGTTCAACGGGTTTGATGTATTATATATCGGTTTGCCGTCTCATCTGCAGCACGACGTTGCGAGACGATTATTCCAAGAAGGTTTGTATGGCGGCATGTTGAGCATCGTGCTCCTCCCAGAATGGTTGCAGGGGCAATGGGACGCAAAAGGGAGACGTGGTCGGGTCGGTCTCGGCGATCTAGTTTCATTCTGTAAATTAGTAGCTACTCGCTCAACGGTGTGGACGTGTGCAACTTCTTTGGGTGGTTTCGAGTCGCTTATTGAGCATCGATATTCTGTGGAATGCGCTCCGGGCGAGCAAAATCCACACGTGCCGGCTGGCTTGCTGCGACTATCTGTGGGACTTGAAAATAAAGAAGACTTGCTTCTAGGCTTAGAGAAGGGCGTGCTCGCAGCTTTAGATTCAATCTAGAAAACAAAATATACCGGTAGATGTTTGAATATCTAATTTTACATCTTTTTCGACTTGCGCTTGAGGGAAGAAAGCATGCTTTGCAGCTCGGACGACCCGACTTCCTTTGCGTCCGAGTGCAGCGCACTCCTGACAACCTTCGTGGTTTTGCTCTCCTTTTTGCTCTTGCGCCTCTTATCCCGTTCATTGATGATGAGCGTCTTGTTTTGTACCTCTTTATAGCGAGGATCTGTCGGATCGAGGCTAAAGTGATGGGATTCATACAATCCTGCAAAACGCTCGTCAGTGGTATCGAGTTTGTTGGGCTCGCCATCGTCTTCTTCATCACTTTCAGCCCGGCGTGCAGCTTTGCCACGAAGTCGGCGCTTCTCGGCGAGTCGTTCTTTTCTAGACAACTTCTTCTTCGGTTCGTCCTCGGAGGATTTCTTCGAAGGCTTGCGGGCGCCGTCAGACTTGCCAAGAATTTGCTTCTCGTCCATCATCAACAACTCCAAGTCCGCCTCAGCTTGTTCGTCGACCTCACCGCGTTTAGCCTTCTTTTTCGCCTTTTTAAGACTCGTCTTGCTGGGCGCATCGTCGAAGTCATCGAATTTACTCGACTTCTTCTTTGGCTTTGGTGCGCCATCTTCAGAGTCATACTCGGCGTCAAAATCAATCTCACCACCATCATCCATGAAGAAAGGATCATCAAACGTGGCTGCGTTCTCGCCATCAGCAAACTCTTCTTCCGCGTCTTCTGCAGCACCTTTAGCAGCTTTCGCAGCCAGGCGTTTCGCCTCACGCTTTTCCTTGCGTAGTCTCTCCTGTTTCTCATACACAGTCTCCTTGACGCCGAGCTTGCCCTCCTTCTGTCGCTTCTTAATTCGAGCGCCAAACTCTTCGAGACCCGCATGGAACGTGACTTCCATGTCGCCAGCATTCGATTTTGAACCAAACCTCTTCTTGTCCTGTTTGGCTTTTATGGCTTTGGTGGCGGCTTTCGCTGTGTCCTCTGCGTCCTCTTCGTCATCAGAGAGGAAGAAATCATCCTTTTCATCCGCGTCGTCATCGTCACCAACTGAGCCACCGAGCAGCTTTGCTAGGTATGCTTTCTTGGCAGCCTTCGCGTCCTCTTCTTCCTCTTCTTCCTCGTCTTCTGACTCTTCATCCGAATCAGATGCTAAATAGGCCGCAAAGTCTTCATCCTTCAAATTGTCTTCTGTGATCTTTCTTCGAAACGTCTTGCGACGCACGGGATCATCGTCGTCCCAGGACAACTTGACATTGGAGTGTTGAAGTGCTTTAACTTGAAACTCGGGAGCCTCGTAGTCTGCCGGGATATCTTTCGCTTCATCTCGGACTTGCCTACCGTCGAAAGACTGGTCATCGGGTACGTAGCGTAAATCCAACTTGAAGCTCGAGCGCTCGTACTCGATGCCATCACACTCGTGGTACACACCCATGGCGGTTTTGACGGTATCGAACTCTGCGATCGCGTAGTAGTAACGCAATCTGTCCCTCTCGTACTGTCGCATTTGCTCATTATCCGCCTCCTCGCCCTCTTCGTTTCCATCATCCGAGTCGCTTTCATCCTTCTTTTTCTTCTTCTCGGCGGCCTTCGCCTTTTTCTTCTTTTTGTCATCCTTTTGGAATGCGCTCAAAGGACCGTACTTGTTCTCGACGGCCATGCGCTCGAGACCGAAATCACTCGGATACACAGTCACCTTTTCCAAGCTTCCACCCTTTGGAACAAACGAACGCAACACCGCAAAAAGGTCACATGCGCGAATGTGTTGCCACTCGCAATTCACGATGGCGAGACGTTTCGTCGCATCAATCGTCGGTATATCCTTATCGGCTTCACCGACGAGCATCGTCGGAAGAACGCCCTCGTCTTCATCCTCTTCGGCGTCTTCATCTTCCGACTCGCTTTCGTCCTCGTCGCTCGAAGACACCAAGCCAACACCACGCATGCGATCCATCGACTTTTCCATCTTCTCTTCGAGTCCATCGTCCTCGTCGTCATCTGATTCATCTTCCATCTTGTAATACTCCTTCATCTCCCGTCGTTGACGCGCCTTGGCGTCGAGTTTCGCTCCCGTCTTCGACGCCGCTCGTCTCCCTCGCTTGTCCAAACCCGTTCCTCCACCGCCCGACGCAAAGTTCGGGTCCTCGAACAACCCTTTAAACCGGTCATCGATCGTAACCGTTGTCGCCTTTTTCGGCATCGCCATGAACCGCGGGTCTCTGTGCATAGCCGAGAACCGTTCGTCATCGAAGACGTCTCCATTGGCGGAGCCGCCGCCGCCACCGAATCGCGGCTTTTGCTTCTTTTCACCACCGTCTGACGCACCCATGATGCGCGCGTGGACGTGTCTCGAGCGGAGATCGCGCACAAAAGACGCGTCTGTAGCGCCCGCGTGCGTTCGCGCAGGACCGGCGTCGCACGAGCGTCGACGTTTGCGGGTTTTCGGAATTGCTTATGTGAGTATACAGCTCTATTCTCGCGAGCGGGCCAAATTGTAATATTTTTTAAGTGTGGCGTCCGCCAATGCGTCCGCTCTGTCCGATTCGTCTGTTGTGAACGCGGACACGCGAGCATCAATGATGTTGCTCGATGGAGACGCGGGTTTGGTGGGTCGCGCGCGGTGTTGAACGACCGCGACGGTGGCGGCGCCAAACGCGAACTCGTGGTTGGTTCGCATCGAGCGCTTGGCTCGATCGAGACAGAGCGTCAATTCCTTGATTGCCAACTCGCTGGCGACGCAGAGATCGCGCATCGAGCGGTATCTATCGCGCGATTCTTTGCCCGCGCTTCGTTGGGCGTCACTGTAGTCGTCGACTATAGCATTTAACGTCCCGTTGTAATCGGCTTCGGCGGCGCTTCGGCGAGCGGCGTTTGTAGCTCGTTTTGAACGATAGTAGCGTATGCCGTCGCGATAGCGGAGATATTTTTCGCGGAGTACGTTCATCTGCCGCTGGTCTGCGTCGTTCTGCTCGCGAACGAGATTGTACATAGTCTGATCGTCGAGCGTTCGCGCTCGGCGACGCCGGGGAGAGATGCCGCAATCCACTAAATCTTTTTTTCGCCACGTTGGAGCGGCATCTCGAGCCATTTGGTCCTCGAGCTCGTTGATTTTCGCTTCGTACATCATCTTCATCGTCGACATGTCCTCTCCGTGTTGGTTTCTAATCTCTTCTCGTAAATCCTCAAAGTCGCCGCGTAGCTTGTGAAGCGTGTCTCCGTGCTCTCGAGCGACGCACGCCTCTGCTTCCTTTAGTTTCGTCATGTCGGCGGCCCATCGACTGTGCGCCGCAGAATCTTCGTTGTTTAACCGCTCGAAGATGTCTCTGAGTTCATCAATGGATCGCTCGTCCATATCTTTCGCCTCAGAACCATACCGCACGAGCATGCCTCGTATGCGTTTCCCGTGCGCGTCCTCCTCTCGTCTGTGCGCTCGCTCGCTCTCGTCCAAATCCTCGTTGAGCCTCGACACGCGACGCTCGTGCACGTCTAAGAGATCGTCGTGCAACTTTGCGGCGGCGAGAATATCCGCCTTTGTCGACTCGCGGCGTTGCGCGCGCGACACTTCTTTCCACTTTTCGACAATTGAGCTCTCCGTCTCCGTCATCGGTGCTTTGACTTCCATAGTCTCGTTCGGTGCGAGCGACCCCATCTGTGACGGCGCCGTTACGTTCGCGATGCTTTCAATTCCCCGTTGCACCTCGACTGCAACGCTAGACCGCGTCTCGCGCGGCGCGTTGTGGACTATTTTTAGCGCTCGTCTTTACTCCCTGGCGTTGACTTGGAGTCGAAGAACGACACGAACCGTCACACGTCGCCGGGACGAATTCCAGCGGACCTCGTCGAGTCGTGGTCGCCGCGACCAGTGCGCGCGCTACCGCCCAATCGCAGTGCGCGGGAGTTTGATGACGGCGATCGTTTCTCTCACGCTCCCGGGACCGGAAAAGACGGGTGTCGATGCGCACTCAGACTTCCCAGAAAAGAAGAGTTTGGTGACGCACTTACGCGATGCGCAGGGCGCGCTCGCGGCGCAACTCGAAGCACAGTTGACTGATTTGGAGCTCACATTAGTTGAGGAATCGCGCTCGCTCGCGCTCGCGCGTCAAGCGCGAGAGGACACGGGGATTGAACTCTACTCTCTGCAAAGCGCGTTAGCGCGCGTGCGCGCGGATTGGGTATCCAGCGATGCGATGACGACACGCGCACGCGACGAGCGAGAAGTGTCCGAGAGAGCGACGCGGTGCGCTGTCGAAGAGAGCGAGAAACTCGCCGAGTCGTACCAGGAAGCCGCGAGGCGCACGAAAGAACGGCAAATCGAGCTGGAGCATAATTCACTCTTCAAACTGGAGAGTGAAAACGCCGCGGACGCAAGAGAGAGCGACACGAACGTTGCGAGACGTGTCTCGAGCGCATTGTCGAGCGCGTTGGATCGGTCCGAAGCGGATCGCAGCACGAGAGACAAACGCATTGCGACTCTCGAAGAGTACATCAAAAGAACAAGAGAAAATTGCCGCGAGTGCGCCGATGTCATTCAGGAGCTCGAGCTGGAGGCGACTGGTGTTGAGAGCGCTATCGAGGATTGCGATTCAAAGATTCGAGACGTCGATTCGAACGTCGAGCGCACTTTGCGGAGTTGGAAAATGACGCTCGAGCAAGTGCGCAAACGTGATGAGCTCCTCGTGCAGTACCGCATTGAACTTGAAGAGAAGCAAGACGACATACGCATCGTGGACGCTGAGAGTGCGGGAATAGACGCCGCGATATTGGCTTCATCGGAGATATCGAACAGTCATCACACCGATATAAAGAATGCCGAGGCCAGTATCGAATCGACTGACGCGCTTGCGACGTCTCTTTCTGCCGCGATTGATGATAAGAAGGCGCGATACAATACCGTTCAGCTCGAGTCTAAAAATTATGAAGCGCGATCTCGAGGTGAAGAGAAGCGCAGAGGAGACGTAGAAAACGAAATCAAAAGGGCTGATTCATCCTATGTCACCCATATGCGCGCTCTGCAAGAGCTCAAGGAGTGCGCGTTACTTCGCATGGCGGACACGATGACGACGGACAAGCTCGTGCAGAAATTGGTGAAAGAATCCAGGGATTTCAGAGCGCAAACGGAGGCAAACATCGGCGATTACGTGGGCACGAAGCATCAGATAGCGCAAGTAAACGTGGAGACGA
>Ga0181600_10002966_pt1 | contig 13003 bp, 9 predicted proteins | sample 041ome_2_FD_132982 | JGI IMG/M metagenome (GOLD analysis project Ga0181600, IMG submission 132982) | Coastal salt marsh microbial communities from the Groves Creek Marsh, Skidaway Island, Georgia - 041406US metaG (megahit assembly) | ecosystem: Environmental > Aquatic > Marine > Intertidal zone... | reverse complement strand
GGCGGTGATGCTTCTAAAAACCCCCTCACCCCCCAGCGGGGGGAGAGGGCTGGGGAGAGGGGGGCGCCTGCAAGAGAACTAAGCCCGTCTGAACCGACCCCCAAAGCCAAAGCCCCAATCAGCCAGAAACTCTGGATCATGTTGATTTGTGGCGTGTTGGTCGTATTGATTGGCAATGGCGTTCGGCTGACATTCGGCATCCTGCTCAAGCCCATTGCCTTCGATCTTGAAATCAGCCGTGAAACCTTTGGTCTCGTGATCGCGATGCAGGCGTTGCTGTATGGTGCGTTTCAGCCAATTGCGGGCATTCTGGCGGACAGGTTTGGCGCGGTCATTGTCATTACCGTGGGCGCGCTTCTGTATGCAGGCGGGCTGTTTCTCGCCAGCATGGCGTCATCCTCGCTGGAGCTATCGATCTCGCTTGGCCTGCTTGTTGGCATCGGCCTCAGTGGTGCTACCAATGTGATCGTGCTGGGTGCGATTGCCCGCGTCGTCCCGGCGGAGCGGCGGGGCATCGTATTCGGTACGGTGATTGCTGCGGGCTCGCTCGGCATGTTCATTTTTGCACCTGCTGTGCAAGCGATTATGCAGGCGTTTGGTTGGCGGGAAACACTGCTGGCGCTGGCAGCGTTGATCCTAGTTTCACCATTGATGGCGCAAGGCCTCCGCGCGGCTAAGGCGGGCGCGGGGGCGGCCGTGCAAACAGCCCGGCAGTCCTTATCTGATGCAACATATGAAGCCGCGCGGCATCCGGGATATCTGCTGCTAACGGCAGGGTTCTTTGTCTGCGGGTTTCACGTCACATTTATCAGCACGCATTTCCCGGCATATTTGCAGGACAATGGCGTCTCCGCGTCCGCAACATCCTATGCGTTTGGGGCCATTGGGCTTTGTAATATCGCGGGTGCCTATATTTTCGGGGCGTTGAGTGACAAGTTCAGCAAGAAAAGTGTTCTAACGCTGATCTATCTGCTCCGCGCGGTCCTCATGACGATCATCCTGATATCCCCGATGACGGATATGACCGCCATTATGTTCGGCGCGCTGATGGGGCTGCTATGGCTCAGCACTGTGCCGTTGACCAGTGGAATCGTGGCGCAGGTTTTTGGCCCGGCCCATTTCTCATTCCTGTTCGGGATTGTGTTTATGGGCCACCAGTTCGGCGGTTTCACGGGTGCCTGGCTGGGCGGGCGCATCTATGACATGACCGGCTCCTACGACATCATGTGGATGATATCGATCGGCCTCGGCTTGGTCTCCGCGATGCTCCATTGGCCGATCAGGGACCAACCTTTGCCGAGGCTTGGCGCGGTGCCGGCTTAGGGGTGAGGCCGCCTCTAACCTGCAAGCCTCCACCCTCACCCTGATCCCTCTCCCTCCTGTGGAGGGCGAGGGGACCCTCACGAAGTCCGCGTGTCTTCCTTTTGGAACCCTCGCCCTCCACAGGGGGGAGAGGGCAGGGTGAGGGGGGAAGGTCGCAGGACAGAACGTGCGCCCATATTCAAAAAAAACCCTAAAGCGGCAGCGCGGCTTGATCTTGGCCCATGGCCATGGCTTCCTCGATCAAAGCGTCGGCGGCATCTTCCTCAGCTTCCGCCAAGAGCGCTTCGTCGACGTCGCCATAGACGAACTCTTTGCCGATCTCCAGCAGCACCGGAACGGCGAGTGGTGAAACGCGGTCCAGGCGGCGGACAGTGGTTTTGCCTTTGGCGCGCGCTAGCATTTCGCCAAGGCGGCGCACATCTGTCAGCCCTTTGGCGGCGTCCCGTACTGTCGCGCGCAGCAGAATGTGGTTCGGCTCATATTTGCGCAGCACGTCATAAATCAGGTCTGAATTGACGGTGACCTGACGACCCGTTTTTTCCTGGCCCGGGTGGCGGCGTTCGATCAATCCGGCGATCACGGCGACATTGCGGAACGTGCGCTTTAGCAGTGTTGATTCCGCCATCCATTCCTCCAGGTCATCGCCCAGCATGTCCTCTGCGAAGAGCGCGGGGATATCCTGGGCTTCTTTCACGGACCATACGGCAATCACATAATCCGTGGCGCAGAACCCAAGTGGCCCATAGCCCATGCGCGCCATCCGTCGTGTCAGCAGCATGCCGAGCGTTTGGTGCGCGTTCCGGCCTTCAAAGCAATACGCCACCAGATAATTCCGCCCGCCGCGCGGGAACGTCTCGACCAGTAGCCCATCCGCCCCGGGCAATTGGGAGCGCCAGCACTGCATGCGCAGCCATTCGAGCACATCATCAGGCATGCCTTTCCAGCGTTTCGGGTCCGACAGAATTTCGCGGACACGGCGGGCCAGCCGGGTCGTTAGCGGCAAGCGTCCACCGCCATAGGCTGGCACTTTCGGCTGGTCCCCTTTGCCGGGGCGCGCCATCAATGTGGTTTCGCGGATGCCGGTGAATTCCAGCAATTGGCCAGCAAACATGAAGGTGTCGCCAATCTCGAGCCCGTTGGCGAAATATTCTTCAACCTCACCAATTGTGCGCCGACCGACGCGGACTTTCAGCACCGGCGCGTCGACGATCACGCCGACATTCATGCGCCATTGCCGGGCGATGCGCGGTTCCGCAACGCGCCATCCGCCGTCTTCATCCTGTGTGAGACGATGGTAGCGTTCGTAGGCTTTCAGCGCGTATCCACCAGTGGCAGCGAATGTCAGAACGGCGTCGAAGTCGGTTCGCGAAAGATCGGCGTAAGGGGCCGCCCGGATAACTTCCTCGTAGAGGGCGTCAGCGTCGAATGGCGCGGAACATCCAACGCCGACAAGATGCTGCGCTAACACATCCAATCCGCCATTTTCATAGCTATCGCCGTCAAGCTCGCCCGCTTCAGCGGCTTCGATTGCCGCGCGGCATTCCAGCAGCTCAAAGCGATTGCCGGGGGTCAGCAGGGCCCGGCTGGGTGCGTCCAGGCGATGATTGGCACGGCCAATCCGCTGTAGCAGACGGGCAGCCCCCTTCGGCGCCCCCACCTGCACGACGAGATCGACATTCCCCCAATCAATTCCAAGGTCTAGGGATGATGTTGCGATGACAGCGCGCAGCTTTCCCGCCGCCATCGCCGCTTCCACCTTCCGGCGTTGCTCCACGGCAAGGCTGCCATGATGTAGGGCGATTGCCAGATGGTCCTCATTCAAGCGCCACAACGCCTGGAACGCCATTTCCGCCTGGGCGCGAGTGTTGACGAACACGATGGACGATTCGGCTGTTTTCAGTGCTTCATACACATCTGGCATTGCGTGCATGGCCATATGGCCAGACCATGGCACGCGGGCTTTGGCATGGATGACATCGATGTCTGGCGCGGCGCCAGCTTCCCCAACCACCAGGGACACATCATCCCCTCGCCCTGCCGTCTTGCTGAGCCATTTGGCGAGTGCTGGCGGGTCCGCAACGGTTGCGGATAGGCCAATGCGGCGGTGGTTGGGGGCTAAGGTTGCCAACCGCGCAAGGCCAAGTGCCAGCATTTCGCCACGCTTATTGTCCGCCAATGCGTGCAGTTCATCGATGATGACGGCTTTCAGCTTGCCAAACATGCGCGGTGCGTCCGCATAAGACAGCAATAACGCCAGGCTTTCAGGGGTTGTCAGCAGGATATGCGGCGGCTTGCGGCGCTGGCGAACGCGCTTCGATTGCGGCGTGTCGCCCGTTCGGGTTTCGATGGAGATCGGCAGCGCCATTTCCACAGCAGGCGCTTCCAGGTTCCGCGCGACATCAACCGAAAGCGCCTTCAGAGGTGAAATATAGAGCGTGTGCAATCCAGCAGGAGGTTCACCGTCATGGCTGGCGAGATCGATGAGGCTTGGCAGGAACCCGGCCAAAGTTTTGCCGCCACCTGTCGGCGCTGTCAGCAGTACGGACCGGCCCTGGTGCGCCAAACGGGCGAGTGCCAATTGGTGATCACGGGCAGCCCAGCCCCGGCTTTCAAACCAGCGCTCGAACGGCTCCGGCAGGATCGCCGAATTCTCTGATAGGGGGGTTACGTCCGCCATTGTTCGCAATATAGACTTTGGCTGTCTATTTTCATCCCACGCCCTTTTTCGCCGTTATGGCTCAAGGGCTTTTGACAGACCTTTTTTTGGATTGAAGTTTTATGGGCCACACGCCAGATGCGATCCGGTCCGCATTGTTCGTCGATTTCGACAATGTGTACCTCGCTCTCCGTAATTTTGACCGCCGTGCGGCGGATGCGTTCGCTGAACGCCCGGCCCTCTGGCTGGATTGGCTGGAATCCGGGGCGCATGCAGCGCTTGAGGACGGGGTTGATCCAATTCCGCGCCGCGTGCTGATCCGGAATTGCTACCTGAATCCGGCAGCATTCAGCCGCCAACGAAGCTTCTTCACCCGCGCGGCATTCACCGTTGTTGATTGTCCGTCCCTGACCGCGCGCGGCAAGAACAGCGCCGATATCTTGATGGCAATGGATATTCTGGACGCGGTGAACCATCCAACGCGGTTCGACGAATTTATCATTCTGACATCAGATGCTGATTTTACGCCCGTCCTGCTGCGCCTCCGCGCCCATGACCGTATTACATCTGTGTTGACCAGTACGATTACGGCGGCGGCGTTCCGGGAAGCCTGTGATGTCTCCATTGACCTGGAGACGTTTGCCGTTGAAGCGCTTGGCTTGCCGCAAGAGGATCTCCGCTCGCCACGGGGGCCGGGCGTCATCAGCGAAGGCCAGCCACCGCCAGAGAAGTTCGCCGACGCGCGCCCCAATGCAGCGAACGTGCTGCTGGAGGAAGTTCGGAAATCTGGTGCCATACCAACCCAGGACGCCCACAAGATCCTGTCCCGCGTGCCCACGTTCCAGAACAGTTACTGGTTCGGCATGGGTACGTTGAAGGCGTTGCTTGATGATCTGGTTCGCCATGAACCAGACCTGTTCGTTGAAATGGATGGATCATTGCCAGCCGCCATCAGGCTCCGCCGTGCAGGGGATCCAGAAATGGCGGAGGTTATTGAGCCACCCGCTGCACCGCAAACGCCAGAAGCGCCAGCGCCACAACAGGCGCCTGCACCAGAGCCAGAACCAGCGTTTTCGCCTGAAATGGCGCGGTTCATGGAAGACATCAACATGCTGGTCGGCGCGCCGAAGCTTAGCCCAGAAAACTATGACGCTTTGTTCGATGCGCTTGCTATGGCGTTGGCGGGAGGGGCGGTTGACCGGGATCAATTGCTGCAGGAATCCGGTGCGAATCTGCCAGACGGGGCCCGCGTGCGGCGGGGTGAGGCAAGCTTTGTTATCTCTAGTCTTGCGGATGAAGGCGTTCTAGCGCGGGAGGATGCCGCCCAACTTGGTGCAGAACGCCTGGCGGAGCATTTCCGGGATATCGTGTTGAGCGCCGTTGCGAACACACAGCGCAGTCTGGATGAGAATGAACGCCAGATGCTGGAAGAATGGCTGATTGGCGAAGAACTTTCCGGTGCCAGCGCCGTTGGTGACGCGCTGGATGATGATCCCGACGACTATTCGGATGCCGATGACATCGACATTGCAGACGACCGAGATAATGACGATTCAGATGATGACGATGACGACAGCGACGATGATCATGAGTCCGAAGCGACGCAACAAAGGCTCAGCAGCGATGATGACGATGCGCCGGAACCGCCTAAATCAGGCGAAGCCCCGCGGGATGGTCTGCGCCTGCCTTGGGACCGGCGCTGGCGTAGCCGATGAGCAGTGCAGCTGATCAGGAACTGGATGCCACCGGCCTAAAATGTCCAATGCCCGTTTTGCGCGCCCGCCGTGCCCTGAAACCGCTGGCCGTTGGGGCGCGGCTTCTGGTGCGTGCGGATGACCCGGCGTCCGCCAAAGACTTTCCAGCCTTCTGCGAAACAACGGGGCATGTGTTGGAGGATGTAGCGGAGGTTGAGGGCGAGTTCAGGTTCCTAATTCGGAAAGCCTGAACATTTTTTGCCCCAAAATCACCGCGTTGGAATGGGTTCCGGGCCGCTATAATCATAAAAACCACGCCCGGTTTTTTTGCCGAGCCACCCTGCCTCGACATATTTCACCAGCAATGGGCAAGGGCGGTATTTGCTGTCAGCCAGGCCTTCATACAGCACCTGCATGACAGATAGGCACGTGTCCAGGCCGATGAAGTCCGCAAGCTCAAGCGGGCCCATGGGGTGGTTGGCACCAAGCTTCATCGCCGTGTCGATGGCTTCAACAGAACCAACGCCTTCATAAAGGGTGTAAACGGCCTCATTTAGCATTGGCAGCAGAATACGGTTGACGATGAACGCGGGAAAATCTTCCGCTGCGACGGCCTGTTTGCCAAGCCGCCCGGTCAGCTCCCGAACGGTTGAGACTGTCTCGTCCTTAGTCGCGATGCCGCGGATCACTTCCACCAACTGCATCATCGGCACTGGGTTCATGAAATGCATGCCGATGAACAGGCCGGGCCTATCGGTCGTGGTCGCCAAACGCGTGATTGGGATAGAGGACGTGTTCGTGGCGATAATCGTATCGTCGCGCAGATGTGGAATGATGCTCTGATAGATATTGCCTTTGACGGCTTCATCTTCTGTGGCGGCTTCAATCACCATGTCGCAATCGCCGAGTACCGCAAGATCGGTGCTGGGCAATACGCGAACGAGCGCTTCTTCGAGCTGCACTTCGTCGATCAGGCCGCGGCGCATTTGCCGATCCATGTTTTTCCGCATCGCTGCAGCGGCGGCTTCCAGCCGATCAGGCGCTACATCAATCAGGCGGACATTAAGCCCCGCCATTGCGCAGACATGGGCGATGCCGTTGCCCATCTGGCCAGCGCCGATAACCCCAATGCGTTCAATCATAGTTTCAAGCTTTCAGCTTCAGAAATAAGAAACGCCCGCCACCAGGGACGGCGGCAGGCGTTTCAATAAAAACGTCAGTCGCCAGCGGCTGATTAGCCTGCGGCTTTGCGTTTAGCCAATTCTTCCGTCAATTCTGGGATGATCTTGAACAGATCGCCCACGAGGCCATAGTCGGCCACCTGGAAGATCGGCGCTTCTTCATCCTTATTGATAGCGACGATGACTTTGGAGTCTTTCATACCGGCGAGATGCTGGATCGCGCCGGAAATGCCAACCGCGATATACAGCTCAGGGGCAACGACCTTACCGGTCTGGCCAACCTGATAATCGTTCGGCACAAAGCCCGCATCAACGGCGGCCCGGCTGGCACCGACAGCAGCGCCAAGTTGATCAGCCAAGGCTTCCAGAATGGCGAAGTTTTCGCCGGAACCCATGCCACGACCACCGGATACGATGACGCCAGCCTGGGTCAGTTCCGGGCGTTCGCTTTCGGTCAGCTCACGGCCAATGAAGCTGGACAGGCCTGCATCGCCTGCAGACGCCACATCTTCAACGCTTGCAGATCCGCCGTCTTGTGCGGCAGCTTCAAACGCCGTCGCGCGAACGGTAATGGCTTTGACACTGTCGTTCGATTTGACCGTCGCCATGGCGTTGCCGGCGTAGATCGGGCGAACGAATGTGTCTGCGGATTTAACTTCCGTGATTTCGGAAAGCTGCTGCACATCCAGCAGTGCTGCAATCCGTGGCATCACGTTCTTACCGAAGGACGTGGCACCAACGACCAAGTGGCCGTAGCTCGATGCCATGCCGGTCACCAGATTGGCGACATTTTCAGCAAGGCCGTTGGCATAAGCTGCGTCATCAGCTTTCAGCACTTTGGCGACACCGGCGATTTTGGCACCAGCGTCTGCAGCAGCACCGCAATCTTGGCCAGCGACCAACAGATGCACGTCGCTGTCGATTTCAGCGGCGGCGGTGACGGCGTTCCGGGTTTGCGGGACGATGCCGTTTTCGTCCAACTCGGCGAGTACGAGGACGCTCATCAGATCACCTTCGCTTCGTTCATCAGCTTGTTCACAAGCTCGTTCACATCTTCGACCTTCGCACCGCCTTCGCGCTTCGGCGGCTCAGCCACAGAAATGGTTTCAAGGCGCGGTGCTTCGTCTACGCCCAAATCTGCCGGGGAAGATTCATCAATCGGCTTTTTCTTCGCCTTCATGATGTTCGGCAGGGATGCATAGCGCGGCTCGTTCAAGCGGAGATCAACCGTGACAACCGCTGGCAGGGAGACCTTAATGGTCTCAAGGCCGCCATCGACTTCGCGGGTGACGTCTGCGCTGTCGCCGTCGATTTTGATTTCGGATGCGAACGTCGCCTGTGCCCAGCCCATCAGCGCGGCGGTCATTTGGCCGGTCTGGTTGCTGTCATCGTCGATCGCCTGTTTGCCGACGATCACGAGCTTCGGCTCTTCCTTTTCGATCAGCGCCTTCAGGCACTTCGCGACGGCGAGCGGCTCAAGATTGGCGTCCGTCTTGACCAGGATGCCCCGGTCAGCGCCCATAGCAAGCGCGGTGCGGATGGTTTCCTGCGCCTGCTGCGGACCGATGGAAACGGCGATGACTTCATCAGCCACACCAGCTTCCTTCATGCGAACCGCTTCTTCGATGGAAATCTCATCGAACGGGTTCATGGACATCTTTACGTTCTGCGTTTCGACACCGCTGCCATCCGGTTTCACTCGGATTTTGACGTTATAGTCGATGACGCGTTTGACGGGCACCAGCACTTTCATGGGGGAGCGGTCGCCTTCCACGGAATTGAGTTTGCGTTAGCGCACAGCCAGAATGCTGCACACGCGAACATCTGTCTTAAGAATGCGTGATAAGTGAGTCAAGCGGCTGCCACCTCAAATGGCGGATTAGCCGCGCCCTGGAACTGATTTCCGCCAAGGTTGGACGCGATCCCGCGTGCGGGCTGTCCCAAGTCCGCGGCGGTCAGCGGCCGCGTCATAATTCCCAGTGCCATCATTGCGGCGGCTAATCAGCAGCAAATGGCTTTCCAGTTTCCGCACTCGGGACCGGTGGCCGATATCATCAAGCTGGTTGGCGAGCCATTCAGCCGGGGTGCGCTCTTCCAGTTCCGTCAACCGGGTGGCACTGGCAACATTCGGGGCGCCGAGGGCACCTTTCGCCGTTTTGCCATAGAGCAATGTCGCGGACACAGCTTTCGTCAAATAGGCTGGCGCGTTTAACCCGCTGGACGTTGCGGCAAGAACAAGGCGGCGGTCTTGGTCCAGCGCCATAACAGGGGCTGCGAACAGGGCGGCGCGTTTGCCGGGCTCCATACTATTGGCGACCAGGTAGCCTTGACGGGCATGGGCGCCGTCAAACCCCGCATTTGCGGCATTCAGGATCACACCGCGCGCAGCGATGCCTGCGCCATATGGGTATGAAAGGGTGATTGATAATGCGACGGCGTGGCCCGCTTGATCCACCACAATGATGCTGGCCGTGGGCGGGTTCATGCGCCGATCCCTGGGCGTTGTCAGACCACGCGGTGCCTCGGACAGCCTGGAGGCTCCCGGCCGCCCAGGATTGCGGGTAGCACTGATGCGGCGGGCGCGCCGGTCGAGGCGACGGGGTTCAAGCAATGCGGGGTAGAGATCTGGGAAGAAATCCGGGTCGGTCAGAAAATGCCGGGCATCCGTGATCGCCAGCCGATGCGCTTGCGCCATTCGGTTGGTCCAATCGAAAGCGGAGGCTTCGCCTGTTGTCGTTCGGTCGAACAATGCGGCGGCTTGGAGAACGGCTGGGGCCAGTGTTGGCGCGGGCGGCCCGCATAGCGCTGCACGGCTGAGTGCGACGCAGGCGGGTGCCGCGACCACGACTTTCGCCTGTTCAAGGTCATCAAGGGTTACCGGCATCGGATCAACCCGGGATTCGGAGATCGCGCGGATGATCGCATTGCCCGCAACGCCGCCCGACAGCACAGTCGGGCCATCGCGCCCAATTGCCGCCAGCACGGCTGCCAGCTCGCGGTTGCGAATGATCGTGCCAGCGGGTTGCGGCGTGCCGGTATTGTCCAGAAATATTTCCTGCGCGCCGCCACGTTTCACCAGATATACCCGTTTCAGCGCTTTGGCTGCGAATTCAGACAAGGGCACGCCGACGCGCGCCAACTGTTCCGCGCGCTCCGCCAGCTTTGACCAGGGAAGCAATCCACCGTCTGCGTGCAGTCGTTCCAGCATGGATAACAAGCTAGGTGCACCAAAGGATCGGCCACCAATAAGCGCTTGCGGTGGCTTCTCACCCCGGGGTTTCAGCCATTGGGGATCGACTGCTGCTGGTGCCCGCTCCCGTGCCACATAGGCCACGACCTGGCGCGCTTCCCCGTCATAGCGCATTGCAGCCCCACCCCCAGCCAAGCTGGCGGCATGGGGCATGGTGACAGATAGGGTGAGCGCCCCGGCGATGGCGGCATCCACTGCTGTTCCGCCTGCTTCCAGAACGGCCCATGCAGCGTCCGTTGCGGCCTGATCATCGCTGGCGACGGCAGCGCCGGCTGCGGGATCACCCTCTACGCGCACCGGCGGCTGGGCGGCGAAGCTTTGCGCTGTCGGCGCAAGTGATAGTGCCAGCAAGGCGGCACCTGCGATCAATCCTGTTATGCGTCCGCTCATATCCGTTCGCATCGCTTTCGTTCGCTTATCCCGTATTGCGCCCGTATCGACCTAGCGCATCCGGTCGTTAGAATGCGCGCCAATCGGTTAACGGGTCCCTTTAATTCCTGGGTAAAGGCTATGACGGAAAAATCTCAAGAAGCCGCTGAAATCTGCCGAACTGTCGCGGATTTGCGCGCCCGCGTCGCTGCGTGGCGTCGCGATGGCCTGACGGTTGGTCTGATCCCAACGATGGGCGCATTGCATGCGGGCCATATCAGTTTGGTCGATGCAGCACTTGCCCAGTACGACAGGGCGGTTGCGACGCTGTTTGTGAACCCGCGCCAGTTTGACCGCCCGGACGATCTCGCAGCCTATCCAAGGACGGAAGAGGACGACGCCCAAAAGCTTGGCGCCGCCGGGGCACATCTGCTGTATGCGCCGAATGCACATGAGATGTATCCGGATGGCTACGCGACCAATGTGTCTGTATCCGGCGTCAGCGCTGGGCTTTGTGGCGGGGACCGGCCAGGGCACTTTGATGGCGTTGCCACGGTCTGCTCCAAGCTTTTTCTGCAATCGGGCGCGGACGGCGCGTTCTTTGGCGAGAAAGACTATCAACAGCTTCAGGTGGTGCAGCGGTTTGTCAGTGATCTGAACATCCCGATTCTGATCCATCCCTGCGCGACAATCCGTGAAGATGATGGACTAGCACTTTCGTCCCGCAATAAACGATTAACGGCAGTGCAGCGCGCCATCGCCCCCCGGCTGTATGAGGTTATGCAGGGTGCCGCGCAGGCGTTTGGGGCGGGCGGTGACGCAGCACCTGTGTTGAAAGCTGCTGTGGAGGCAATCAACGCAGCCGGGTTTGATAGCGTTGACTATCTTGAGTTCAGAGACGCAGTCAGCCTGACGCCGCTTGAAAAAGCAGGTGGCGTCTCTGGCGGGCAAGCAGCGCGGCTTTTCGCCGCCGCATGGCTTGGCGATGTGCGCCTGATCGATAATATCCCTGTATAATAACCGCATTCTTTTTTCAGGAGCTTTCCTATGTCCGCATTCCTCGCCCCCGAACAGGCCGCCCTTAAAGCCAAAGCCCGCGAAGTCGCGCAAGACACTGTCCGTGCGCGCGCCGCTGAAGTTGATCGGACGGAGGAATATCCTTGGGATCACCTTGAGACCTTCAAGGATGCGGGCTTCCTTGGCATGACCATCCCCGAAGCTTATGGCGGCCAAAGCAAGACATGGCTTGACGCTGTGGTGGTGATTGAGGAAATGGCGAAATGCTGCTCCATCGCGGGGCGCATCGCCGTTGAAACCAATATGGGTGCGGTTTCCGCGATCATGGCCTATGGCTCCGAGGAGCAAAAGAAAATGGCCGCCGATATGGTGCTGGCTGGCGACAAGCCCGCTATCTGCATTACCGAGCCGGAGGCTGGGTCTGACGCAAGCGGGATGACCACGCGGGCCGATAAGCGCGGCAATCAGTATGTTTTGAACGGCAAAAAACACTGGATCACTGGCGGTGGCGTATCCCGCCTACACCTGATCTTCGCCAAAGTGTTTGATGAGCAAGGCAATTTCGAAGGTGTCGGCGGATTCCTGGCGATCCGGGATGAGACTGAAGGCCTGGAGATCGTGAAGCGCGAACCGACCATGGGCCTGCGCGGCATTCCAGAAGCCGAAATCGAATTCAACGATATGCAGCTGCCGCCATCCGCGCTGGTTATGCCGCCGCGCGGCCTCAAGAAAGGTTTCGCCGACTTGATGACCGCCTATAACTCCCAGCGTGTTGGCGCAGGTACGGTCGCACTTGGCATCATGGAAGGTGCTTATGAGTTGGCGAAAGATTGGACCGAAGAGCGCGAACAGTTTGGTCGCCCCATCAACGAATTCCAGGGCGTGCAGTGGAATTTGGCCGACATGTCGATCCGCATCGCCGCTGCCCAGGCGCTCATTTATAAGGCCGCGGAGAGCGGGCGTGACGGATTCCCGGATATGGTGATGGCGGCCCAGGCCAAAATTTACACATCCGAAAACGCCATCCAGGTCGTGAATGAGGCGCTGCAGCTATTCGGTGCGCGCGGATATTCCCGCAACCTGCCGCTCGAACGCATGGCGCGGGACGTGCGGATGTTCACGATTGGCGGCGGCACGGCGGAAGTGCTGCGGAATGTCGTGGCGTCTGGCCTGCTGCAGAAAAAGCTCCCGCAAACCCGCGACGGCTATTCGAAACTGGCGGCGAGGGCGGCGGAATAAGCGCCCTCAGATAGGGCGGAGATCGTAGCCGAGGCGGGGGAAGTGCACTGTCACGGCACCTACGAGGGCGTCCGTTCGGTGCACAGCAAATTCTTCTGGCGTGATGAGCACAAGTTCGCCCTCAACCGGGTCGCGGGCATAGTCGTCGGCGCGGATACGGACGTTTGACCCCAATGGCGGGTCTTCATCGAACGGTGTTGAAAGTCTGGGCGCTTCTGGGTCTGCGGCGGCAGCGATGTTTAGCGCTTCCTGCGGCTCCATTCGCTGTGCGTCG
>Ga0181600_10002960_pt1 | contig 13030 bp, 8 predicted proteins | sample 041ome_2_FD_132982 | JGI IMG/M metagenome (GOLD analysis project Ga0181600, IMG submission 132982) | Coastal salt marsh microbial communities from the Groves Creek Marsh, Skidaway Island, Georgia - 041406US metaG (megahit assembly) | ecosystem: Environmental > Aquatic > Marine > Intertidal zone... | reverse complement strand
TTCCACGCTCTCAACTTTCGTCGCGCGTCGCGCATCACCCAGAACCGATGACGACGACGACGACGAAGACGACGACGAGTCATGTTTTGAGTTAAATACCACGTGTCCGAATAAATACACACGGAACGTCGGGCGGGCGCGTGTTCGCATCCAACCCGCATAGAAACGCGTGATGATCACCAGTATCGATAGCGCCATGGCGTTGATTCATAAAGGGTATCTAGTGTATAGAAACTCGGACTTGCGGTACGTAATCTATCCAATTTTATAGTTTATGGTGTGAAAACGAAGTATGGACCCGATGACGGGTGGATCCGCGGATGGTCGACGCGCGCGAGTCGGCGACGCGACGCGCGAGCGGAACGGCGCGCGCGGAGTCCGCGGAACGGAACGCGCGGCGGGGTATTCTTCGTCGTCATTCGCGAGTCGGCGAGATAGACGGGTCGAGACGCGCGTCGACGCGGCGGTAATCTTCAGTCGCGCGCGCGTTCGCTGAGTCAGTGTGGCGCGTGCCGCTGGTCGAGGGCGAGCGAATCGAATCGAACGTCGATCGAGCGTCGCGACGACGATGGCGACGATGGCGACGATGCGTCGAGCGGCGGTGACGACGACGACGGCGGCGGCGACGACGTCGCGCGGAGGACGGAAGGGTGACGTCGCGCGGAGGACGGTTCGAGGAGGACGACGGGGCGTCGTCGTCCTCGGCGGACGAGCGGGACGGGACGCGGGCGGCGACGACGACGACGACGATCGCGCGCGCGGATCGAGACGAGGAGGGCGAGGACGGCGGGTGATGGTGAGAGCGTCGATGGCGACGAGCGCGGCGGTGTTCGGGGCTTTCGTGGACGCGTCGCACGAGACGCAGTACGCCGGGGCGAAGAAGAAAAAGAAGGACGAGGGAAAGGGAAAGGCGAAAGGGAAAGGGAAGAAGAAGAAGAAGAAGAATTGCGGTTCGAGCAGTTCGAGTAGTAGTAGCAGCAGCAGCAGCAGCAGTTCGTCTTCGTCGTCTTCGTCGTCTTCGTCGTCTTCGTCGTCTTCAGAGGACGAAGGTGTACGAAGCCGTCGGATGAAACTCGCGAGGGCGAACAATATGAACGCTTTGCACGACGCCTTGGCGGGCGTCGTCGGCGGTAAAGGTGGTGGGGGAAGCAAGAAGAACAAGGGTGGTAAAACTAAAACGACGACAAAGATGAAGGATAAAACTTCGTCGTCGTCGTCAAAGAAGAAGAAGAAGGGGAAAGGGAAGAAGAGCGACGTCTTGGCGGCGTTGAAGAACAAGCTCGGCAGGGTTGTTTCGCAAAAGCAACAAGAAGAGGCGCTGCGAGCGAACGCGATGGGTGCCGGTTTGGACGTGATTGACGTCGAAACGACGGCATCGGGTCAACAAGCGAGCGCGTCGTCATCTGTGGCGCTCAAGACGATTGGGTCGTGCCCGCTCGTCGCCCCCGTCGTCCTCGGAGACGCCACTCGAGAAGTGCCCATCGCCATGGTGGAAATTTGCACCGGTAAAGATTGCGCCAAGCGCGGCGCGCGGGACATTGTCGACGCTTTACAAGGCGAACTTCCCAGAGGTTGGGCGTGTAAAGGAAGCGGTAAGTGTATCTCGAGCTGTAAACGCGGCGTTAACGCGCGTTTACACACCGCTATTGGATCTGAAAAGTTTTCCTATCTCGACGAGGCGTCGGCTCGCGCGCTCTTCGTACCCATGGCTCTGGCCACGAACGAGCTCAACGCATCCTTTGACGAAGACTTCGAGCCCGCGAGCCCGCGTGGAAGACGCAAATCTGCCATTTTGCTCGAAGCTGAAGAGATTTCAAAACGAGTAGAGACCGACTTTGAGACGAGCGTCCCCCCGGGCTTCATGCCAAAGTTGACTTGAGTCATCGATCGATCGCATCACATTGTAACAATGAACGCACGACGAGTAGAATGAATTCTTTGTTTTCTTTGACAATACACGGCGCGCGCGCGGCTACCAAGAATTTCTACACGAGCACCACGTTGACGCGATCCTTATCCCCGAAGGCGTACTTCCAAGACCACGACGGGGAGGTGATGTCGTCCCATCGCTCCGCGACGCCGCCGGCGCCGTCTGGACGAAGAGTCAACCTCTTTCCGTCGGGCACGACGTAACGGACATCGCCCGAGAGCGTCACGTCCTCGGCGTCGAGCTCACCGCTACCTTCGAGAAGAATCGAGCATCGTTCGTTACGCGTGATGAAGTTGCTCCAGTACACGTTTGACGACTCGTTCCAATCGATGCCCTCGTTCTCGACGCTGACGTTGACCAAGCGGCATCGGCCGCTCTTCTCGTCGTCAAACGAAACCGCACCGTCTTTGCACGGACCCATCGGTTGCGTCGCCTCGACGAAGAGGGATCCGTCGACGACGACGTTCCGCCATTGCATCTCGGCGATTTCCAAACGAACTTCGGAGCCAACCTTGATTTCGCCGCCTTGAATCTTTTGCTCAACCACGTCCCACAGTGGACCGATGCTCGGATGTGCGCTGTAGATGAATTGCGGTCCCTTTTCCAAGTACGCCGACACCGGGTAATCGTCTGGAGAGGGATGCGCGACGTCACAACGCGTCAACAAATCACTCGCGTTGCGGAGCAAATCCAAGAACGACCCATCCGGGGTTTGCGCCAGGTTCGTAGACTCTGGCGGACGCTTCTTCTTTGCGCTGCTCGTAATGCGCCGGCGGAGCGTGTAGAGAACAAAGGTTGGGAGATCTTCCCAGTCTTCGGCACCGAGACGAGTCTTAGAGTGTCTCATCAGCGCGTCGGCGATGTTTTGCATCGAACACTCGAGTCTTCCACCCTTGGTGCCGTCGTCGCGCACCGGTTTGGTTAGGTTGACCAACATGCCCGGAAACGCCGCACGCGCCGAGACGCCGAGCGCCTTTCGGATTTGCTTCAAGCCGATATATAACACATTCGTGTTCGCCGGGTAAGCGCTCTCAGTGCTACCCGCTTCCGACGCCTTATCTTTAATTCCAAGGCGCGCAAACTCGGTGTATTCAACGTTGGAAACACCGTACGTAAACTCATCCGTGATGGTGTTTTGCTTTTCAAGGAGCACGTTGACGCCCTCGGAAGCGCCGATGTGGCGTTCGCAGCTCGCGAAACCGAGAGATTTTTCACCCTTGGCACCCACGCCGGAGAGGGACAAGAGGGTCGTGTCCGTACCCGCCATTGGATTGGTGATTTGTCTCACCACACCGCCGATGCGACCTTGAGACTCGAGCCAGTCAAACACACCCTCGTCAAGCATCAACTTCCAAATCGCGCCGTGTCCACCCGGCTTGAGCGCAATCTTTGCCAAATCCTTCGCGACCCATTTACCGCAATCGAGAGAAAAAACGGGCACGAGCGGTTGCTCAAACAAGCGATAACCAGTTTCGCCGCGCCCAAACCAATTGTTTTCCCTAAGCAAAGTGGAGATGCGTCCGTGATTGCCCTTTGCCGCGCTTGTCATCACCGCCACAGGCGTTTTGTGTTGCTCCCCCGTGAGCTTGTAATACAGCCACTCCCGAGCCGTGAGATCACGAACGAGACCTTCAATCAAGGGGCGACCATTGTAGGGAAGAAGCGCAGCTGGTAAACTCTCGCCCGTCTCTGCGTCGACGAGGCCGAGTCGATCACCGGCGCCGCCGAGAGGATAAATCTCAGCCATGCGGGGAAGCTCCTCGAGGCCCCAACGAGATGCCGTCGCCGCAAACTCTCCTTGGTTCGCGCGCAAGTCCACCCCAGGGGGGACGTGCATCGTCACCTCACCCGGAACGCCAGAGCAATCGAGACCGTCGCACTCGGAGCCGCTGTGCGTCTGCGCCGGTTCACCCGTGAGAGATTCGAGACAGAGCTCCAAGGCTACGCACTGATAACCGACGACGCCTCCGAGCATGTCGTAAAACGTCTCCACCTTTCTCAAGCACGCGAGCAAGGCGTCGACGTTCTCGGCACACTCCGCTTCTGTAAGCTTGGACGCTGATCCAGTGCTCGGGGATTCAAACACGTGCTCTTGTCCGCAAGCCACGCACGCGAGCACCAAGTACCTATCGCGCGCCGGCATGTCCGCCACCATTCGACACACGACGCCTCCTCGACTCATCCACGCGCGCACGCGCGCGTTCGCCTCCATGAGCGCCGCCTTGACTTCAAACACATCACCGTCCTCGCTTCGATGTTCCGCAACCGCCTCCAAAACCGTATCCCTCGCCAACCGAGTGAACTCCAACGCGTCTCGAATCCCGTCAACCGTCGCCCGAAACTCGTCATCCGGCGTCGACGAGCTCAACCCTGGATCCGCCTGCACCGCGTAACACCTCCCACTGCCACCACGGGTCAACTTTCTATCACCCTTACGCGCCCACAGCGCCCCCATCGGGCTCCCACACGTCGACGAAGAAGTCAACGAGGAAGAGGAGGACGAGACTGAAGGCGCCCGCGTCAATCCATTCCGCGACCGTCTCCGTCTACCCCGCGTCGCCCATCGCGTCGACGTCGCCGCCGTCGTCGTCGTTCTACACACCGCCGCCGCCTGCGTCATCCTCGCTCGTCTCCCGCGTCTTCTCCTCGGCGTTCCGGTCGACAATCAACGAAATCAAATCGATAAAGTGCGCGTCGTCACGTGGATGACGTTGATTATAATCCACACGACCGTCGCGCGTCTCGTCGGTCGATGGATCGACCCTCTCTGCGTCACCGACCGACGGCGACGACGACGAACGTGAATCGCGGACGAACCGTCTCCCGCGTCGCCGTCTGCGGCGTCCGTCGTCGTTTCGGGCGCGAACGCACAAAGTCCAAAAATCAAATCCTTTCGAAAGAAATATTCCTTTTGGGATAAAACGACGAGTGTTTACTCAAGAAATGAGATAGGGGTGTTTTATTTTTTCATTAGTGGCGTCCCGATCTATGTGTTTTTGAGTTTACATACCGTTGACTTGAGTTTAATATTGGTTTCGAGACGTTGGCGGACGACACTCGTCGAACGACACTCGGCGACGCCGCGGTGAACGACGACGACGACGACGACGACGACGGCGACGGCGACGACGGCGACGGCGACGGCGACGACGGACGGAGGAAGAGACTGTGAACGCGGGTCGCGTCTCGTCGTAGGGGTGTTCGAGTCAGCGCCGAATCAGAATGTCGCGCGTGCTAGATTTTCACGGCGTGGCTGACGACGACTCGACGCCTTCGACGTCGACGTCGGACGACGATGACGACGATGACGTGATGTTACCGGTGGTGATTGGAGGACGACGCGGACGCGGCACCCCGAGGCGAGGGAACGGGGCGTACGTGGCGGCGCCGGAAGAGACGGATTCAGAGGATGAAAAGGACGAAGCGTCGAGGAGGAAAAAGGCGGGCGACGGTCAACGAGGAGGGTCGTCCGGAACGGATGGTGACGGTGAAGAGGACGAAGAACGAAGCGATGGAACTGTGGTAATGGTTGGGATCGGTGAGAGAACGCTCGTGTCGGTGGGACGGGCGCGGCAAGACGCGTTTGAGCGGGCGAGGGAACGGCGAGAGCGAGCAAAGGCGACGGCGAGAAGACGCATAGAGTCGCTCGAGCTCGAGCTCACGATGGCTCGAGACGTGGAGACGATGGCGTTGGAGGAGAATTTGCGGATGGTGGAGGATATCCGACGGCGGTTGATGGAGGCGGATGAGGCGTTCGCGGCGGACGCGTCCAAGTTGAGGCAGACGAGAGCTCGCGTGGCGACTGAGGCGCGAAAGGAGACGGATGCGCTCGTCATGCGAGCCGTGGCTGCAGATGCAGAAGCGCGCGAGGCTGCGGAACGCGCGCGAGTCGAAGAAGAGAAGCGAGTAAAGGCGGAGGAGGAAGCGGCGAAGAAGAAGGCGGAGGAAGAGGAGGCGGCGGCCAAGCTCAAGGCGGAGGAGGAGGCAAAGAAGAAGGCAGCTGAGGAGGAAGCCAAGCGAGCGCAGGCGGCGAGCGATTACGTGAGCGGTAAGACGACTGGTGGAGAAGTTCCACGCGTTGCTGCTGCGTCGGAGGCTTTGGAGCAAGAGACGACGCTCGCGAAGACGTTGGCTGAAGCTCGGGCGACGGTGGCTGAATACCAAGCGCATCCGGGGGCGAGAATGGAACGTCGTAAGCTCACGAACGCCATCGTCGTTCACGTGCAGCAGATCGCAGCCACCAAGGAGCAGATTAATAAGAAGAGCCGAGACATCATGATGCTCTTGGTGCAGCTCCAGGAGCCGCAAAAGACGTTTGCGCTTCTGAGCATCGCGAAGAAGATGCTCTCGCAATGCGACGTGCAGGTGGCCAAACTCAATCGTTACGCCTTCGCGCTCGCCGAGGTTGCGGTGCGCATCGCGTGCGATGTCCCGCGATTCGGTGCTCTTCTCGTGGCGCTCATTCACGAAGTGTGCGTAAGCGCCGTGCCCAAGTACTACCCATTCGTTCCGGGCCGTTACGCCACGGACGAAGAGTACTACGGTCTCATGGGTTACACAAAGACGGAAGAGGGCGCCTTCGAGACGACAGATGCGTACATAGATCGCATGACAGGTGTGATGTTGTTCTACGCCGCTTTCGTGCAGGTTGAGGCACCCAACCACCCTCACGGGGTCGACGCCGCTTGGCGTTGGCTTGCTCGCCTGCTCAATCGATGTCCTCCAAATCGTTACACCGCCGCAGCCTTGGACTCTTTCCTCAAAATAGCCGGCTACCGCATGCATAACGAGTACCGAGGGCAGTTTGTCAAGGTGCTGGAGCTCATTCATCGCGAGTTCATTCCAAAGCTCGACGCTAAGAATGAGCCCGATATTCGGCCAGTATCGAGCAGAATGAAGACGTACCTCCAAGAGAGTCTGTACGCCAAGGCTCCCGAAGGTCGCGACATGCCGAACACCGACACGTCCTCCACCACGTTTTGAGTGAGTGGAATCGTGCGCCCTCGAAGGGTGGTAGATAGTTTTTAGAGACCGTTCTCGGTTCAACGTATCAAGTGATGTAGAACGCAGACGTAGACGTCAAAGCCAAACCGGCCCTGCCCCCAGTGCGAGACGCGTCGCGAGCACATCGGCACCCGCGCGCGCCCACGCGGTGAAACCGCCATCGAGCGATCGTATCGTCTTCGCGCCCGCGCGAAGCGTCATTCGTCGCCTCTGAACAACTCGGCGTTCGGATAAAGACGGAGCGAAAGGAGCCGCCAGCCGCTTTTTTGTTGTCAAAATAATGACCGACGGTGACGACGTGCACGACGTCGTGCTCTTTTACTGCTACACCGACATTCCCGACGTGGAGCGCGTCGTTCGAGCGTTGAAAGACTTTTGCGCAGACGGCGCGTTGCTCGGCCGGGTGCTCGTATGCAAGGAAGGTGTGAACGGAACGGTGTGCGCTTCGCGAGCGAGCGGACGGTTGGAAGAGTTCAAATCGACGCTCTCCGCGTGCGTCCCTGCGTGCGGGGAGATGCCGTATAAACGGAGCGTTGCAGATAAACAAGTCTTCTACGACGCCAGGATTCAAGAGGTGCGCGAACTCGTGGGATGGGGCCAGATGGACTTGCCCTACACAAAGACGGCAAAGGTGGTGCACATGAAGCCGAGAGAATTTCACGAAGCGCTCAAGAAGAAGATGGCTGAGAAAGACTTAACTTTGCTCGATTTACGAAACGAAAACGAGGGAATCATCGGTAAATTTAAAGGCGCGCTCGTTCCCGATGCGAGAAACATGCAAGAGCTCGGTCGGTTTCTTGACGACCAAGCGAAAAAAGCGCAAGGCAAGGAGGTATTCATGTATTGTACGGGCGGTATCCGCTGCGAGAAGGCGGCGCTTTATTTAGAAAAGCAGCAGCCAGAAATCAAGACTGTCTATCAGCTGGAGGGTGGTATTCACGAGTATTTGGAAGAGTTTGGGGATGACGAGGATTGCTTGTACCTCGGAAAGAATTTTACGTTTGACAAGCGGGGCGTATCGGCTTCGGGTAAAGACGACGCCGAAGTGTGGCGCTGTCAGCGATGCGCCGAGGGTGAACCGAAACTAACATCGTGCGCAGTGTGTGTTGTGTGTCGATTCCCGCTCGTCTTGTGTGAACGGTGTCAATCATCCGTGGAGACGCGCGGCGAGTGGGTGTGCTCACATCACGCCGCGTTGGACGGAGTGTACTCCTTCCACGCCATTCCGCACCTCGAAGACGCGGATCTAGAAGAGAGAATCGCCAAGCTCAAGCAGATTGAGAACCAATTCTTTAGCACCGATCCAAAGTCAACGGTGAACAAGCGACGCACTCTTCGAAAGTGTTATAACAAGATGGAGGAGGAACTCGACCGAAGACGCGGCGGCGGCGCCCGAGACGTTCGACGCGTCGCCTTTTGTCGCAATTCCGGTCGCGAGCTCGCGGCGTGTCCGGGCGATTGCATGGGCTTCTGGGGTCCGGGTCACGAAATAGCTAGGTAAATTCAATGAGAATACTGTACATTTGTAGCTTACTAACTTAACTGACTACCACCCGCTCGCGACGTCACGACCTCCAATCCAAACCTTCGACGACTTCGAGCGTATTCGCGTCTGGATCTCTAAAGAAAATCGCCGGTCTTCCGCTCTTACTCGCCGTGTACGCCACGCCCTCCTTCTCTAAACACTCAATCAACGGCTGAATGTTCTTCACCCCGATGCAAAAGTGTCGATCCCGTCCTCCGTGCGTCGGTCGAAACTCCACGTGCGTAACGTCTGGGTTCGGCAACTCCATGAGGTGAATCATCTCCGGTCCAATCCACAGCCACGCCCCGCGATAGGGCAGTTTATCCTCTGGACGCTCCGGGTTGATCTCCAACCCGAGCATTCGGCCGTAAAAGTCCATCGAACGCTCGAGCGAGTCGCAGATTATCGCGACGTGATGGACGCCTTGGATTTCAATCGCATTCGCGAACGACTGCGAACGGACGATCACGGACGACGACGCGCGACGCGGACGCGACGCGGCGCGGTGACGAGCGGTCGTCTTCGTCGGTACCGGGGTGACGCTCGCGCGAGCGGTGCGCGACATGGTTCGTTCGTTCGCGCTCACGGCGGGGTGTGACGATGGATGGATGGATGGGTTCCCAGCGCGAGCAATGAGGAGGGGGCTCTCGCGAAGGAGCGGTCTCTCAACGTACTATGCGTATTACTTTCTGTGTTCGCGCGCGCGCGTCGATCACCGAGCGAGCGCAAAAATCGCGCGACACCGATGGCGCTCTTTCTTTTACTCTCGAAAACGCCGATGGACGGTGTCGCGGTCACGAATTTCGCTCGCTCTGATTTCGTTCGCGTCGGCTTTAATACTTCGCTCGGCTTTAATCGAGCGTTTCGCCCAATAGTTCCTCGAACGCGTCGATGAAAACCTCGGGCGGTTGCGCCCCGCCGAATTGAAGACGCTTGGAGCCGTTGGAGATTATAAAGTGCGGAACGCCGTTGATGCCTCGGGCGTACGCGCGCATCTCATCCTCCGTCTCGAGCGTAAATTCGGCGGATGACAAAATTTCCGCGCACTTGTCCGCGTCGAGCGAAGCGGCTCGAGCCGCGTCCAACATGACATCCTTCTCGCAAGGCGCGAGACTTTTGATGAAATACCGCTCAAACATGGCCTCCATGAAGTCGTTTTGCTTGACAGCCGGCGCGCCGGATTCAGGCGGCTCTAAGCTCCCGGCGTACGTCGCCAGGCGGTGCCCGTCGAACGTCGGTCCGACGTTGCCGTCGAGCGTGTACGTCCCGGCGATCCCAGCCTTTGCGAACGCGGCGCGCAAACGCGGCTCAAACCCCTTGACCGTCTCCGCCCCAAACTTTTCGTTGTACCACTCGAGTTTGTTGATGCCGTGCGCGCGAGCTTCGGGCGGGAACCGCCCCCACACGCTGTCGGGAACCAACTGAAATGGACGCCAGCGAACGTCGACGCGCGCTTTTTCCTTTGGAACCCGCGCGATGGCGCGTTCGAGGTTGCGCTTGCCGACGTAACACCAAGGTCAGACGATGTCGGAGACGACGTCGATTTTCAACGTCGGGAGTTTGGACATGATGACCGACGCGCTCTCGGGCGTGGGGTGAAGTGAGGACGGTTAGAGAGTTGAGAAACAGTTACCGCGCGCGCGTGAACCATCTTAAGCCGCACTAAGTAAACTATCTTAAGTGTTACACAATCAATCAATGCGTGGGGGTCTCTAACTAATACTCGGCGAGTTCGTTGATGCCGTGATGCGGATCGGATGACGCTCATTGCGTCGGGAACGTCAGAGTCGGAGTCGGTTGCTGCGTAGAGACTGGCGGCGCGGGCTCGACGACAGTCGGCGCCGGTTGCGGTGGAGCCATCTTGGACACTTTCTCTCTGAGCTCTTCGAGCGTAGCCTTTGCCTCGGCGTATCGTCGCTCCAGTTCATCCTTGTTATTCAGGTAGGCTGAGAACTCGGTTTGAGACGTTTGTCGTTGGCTCTCCGACGTGTTCTTCTCGCGCTCCAACGCGTCGCGATACGTCTTGAGATACTGTAATTTGACATCCATCTTTCTCACCTTGACGTCGAGAACGCCAGAGAGAAGACGATGGATTTCGTGTTCCTCGTCTTGCGCCAGAATCTTTGCTTGAACTGCCGCGGCGACGAGGGCGTGCGCGTTTGCGTCAACCGCCACCGAATTTACATCCTCGCCGCGCGATGCAGCTTTTACAAAAATCTCCAGAGCACACTTTGCGGCGGCAGCGGCGACCCGAGGAGATACCATGCTCGCCAAGAACTCGAGCTGTGACATGGTTGGATTTTGCGAAAAAGCGAAAGGAGCGTCAGCGGCTGAAGGAAGAAGCGCTCCTTGGTCTTCGTCAACGACCACGCCACTCGGAGCGTTACGAACGGAGCGCTCCATCTCGGCAATGTGGTCGTCAACGATAGGCATTCGGACGAAAAACTTCAAGCATTCCTCTTCGTTCTTTGAACCAACGCTCGAAGCGATTTCGGACCAGTTTGGCTCTTCGTTTGGATTGCGGGGAATCGCCTCCAGCAATGCCGAAATCTCTTGCGCGCTCCACTCTTCGTCCACCTCCATGCGATCGACTTGAGGTTCATCAAGGTTGGGATAGAGTGCTTTGACAAAATCCCCGCTCGACTGCGCTTCAGGATACAACCCTGCACGGTAGCAACGCACGCAGATGTTGAAATGATCGATGAAAATGGCGTGATAGAAGACTTGACCGATGAGAGTGTCGCCGCACGCGTTGCACGCAAATTCAAACTTGACTTTGCCACGGTGCAGCGAGTGCAGAGTTGCGAACAAGGCATCCAAGGAACGACGTTCAAAAGGGGCGTCTGGCCTCGCTTCGATCGCGTGACAGAACGCGTGGCTTCCGAGCGCAGTCGTCGCAAGTATCTCGCGGAACTGATACAACTTTCCAGGATTTGCCAAATCGGGCGCTTGCACGGTGAGCGTTCCATCACTCGCGGAGGTAACGCGCGGGAGTCCGCTGACAGGTGCGATATGCAATCTGAAAACGTCCCTTCCGGCAGAAAACTTCCAGTTGATGAGACCCCACTCTTCTAAGAAGTTGAACAAGCGCGTAAGATCTTCAATTTTACCACCCTCAATATTCGTTGTCACGTCTTCAAACGTGACAAACTTGCCCTTGCTTCGAAACGTTCGCATCATCGAGTTCCGGTACTCTATATATTTTTCATCCGCGTTCGCGCATGTATCATCTTCGAAAAAACACGGGAGAGCTTCCTTTTCGATCGAATGGATCGACTTCCACGCAAACCAAGCACTGTGCGTTGGAATTCTGTGCTCCTGTACGCTTTTCTCCGCCGCTGCGCCAGACGTCGTACACACCGGTGTAGCGTCTTGTGGAAGCTGTCCAGCACTGATGTTCTCGATTCTAAGCGATTTGGCTAGCAAAAAGTCTTTAGTAACTTCATCTTGCTCAACAAGCGCGCCGTCAACCTGACTAGCCAACGCGGCAATCATCGGATGAGGTTGAATAACTTGCCTCTTTGTCACTCGCTCATCTATGCGTTCGACTCCTTCCGTGGAAAGAATCTCAACATCAGGAGAATTGAGATCTACTTTGATTCGTTTCACCGAATCCGCGGCTCGACTATCCCACGGATATCTCGTGGCGCCGAGATCTTGCGCCACGTCGAATTCGTAGTCGAGCTCGTTCATCCATTCGTTAAACTTGTGGCTGTCCTCCAACCAACGTAGCCCGACGCAATGCGGACCCTTGAAGTCATCGGCAACGAATTTACTTTTAGTGACTGGCCAGGGCGCTTTACCCTTGCCCGATATGGAAGAATCAGAATACCAAGTGTCGTACGAGTCTGGATAAAACCAAAAGTGCAAGCGCTGCTCCGTCTTTGACGACATTCCTCCCCTCGATGTTTCAGTGATACGCCAGAATCCAGCTTCGTCGCCGCAGTCAAAGCTCGTCTCCTCCGAGCGTAACACGTGGCTCAGGCCGTCATCGAGCGGCGAGATCGCCAAAACAGCATTCATCTCTCTCGCAATCTTCTTCAACTGCGACGCGTTTGGCAATTCATTCGGCACGAAAATCTTCACAAACTTTAACATTCCACTCTCCCTCAAATCGTTCTTGACGCCCAACATGAACTCTTCAAACTCTTCGCAACCTTCCAGAGTGTTTAAATCCCGATTCAACCCACCATCGCGCTTCTGGACGAGATACGCCTTCATGATGACGAAGAGCGCGCCCTTCGGCCGAGTGTCCCACCAAAGCGAGTGCTTGAGCTTACAACACCTCGCTCGCCTTCCCAACGCGCTCCCACTCGTCCCTAAAACCTTCTCCTCGGCGTTAATCAACGCGTACACCTCTTTACCGAGAGCCATCGCATCGAATACCGGCGAGAGCGTCGGAATGCACCGTCGCAGCGCCCTCAAGACCCCGTCGAGCTCGCGCGCGTACTCGGCGCCCTACGAGGCAAACAAACGAAACGCGCGCGCGCGTTCATCCGTCAGTCAAACGTTCCGAACGCGGCAAAACGACCACTCAACGATCGACGACGCACGACGCCGACGACCGCACC
>Ga0181600_10002953_pt1 | contig 13042 bp, 13 predicted proteins | sample 041ome_2_FD_132982 | JGI IMG/M metagenome (GOLD analysis project Ga0181600, IMG submission 132982) | Coastal salt marsh microbial communities from the Groves Creek Marsh, Skidaway Island, Georgia - 041406US metaG (megahit assembly) | ecosystem: Environmental > Aquatic > Marine > Intertidal zone... | reverse complement strand
GAACCGGCAAAATCAGCCCGCTTGGCGCTGGATATGGGCGGCAACTTGCCCCCCCGTTTCAGCAATTTTAGCGCCGATATTACCGCCGATTTCACCCAAGCATGGGACCGCGCCGCGCTAGAGGCGCGCCGCCCCCAGCCTGTGATGGTGGATATCGCCGCCATCAACGCGCAATGGGGCCAGATGGAATTGGCCGTGGCTGGGCAATTGCAAATCGATGCAACCGGCGTGCCCACGGGGCAAGTGGTGATCAAGGCCCGCAACTGGCGCGATATTTTGGCCATGGCCGTGGCCAGCGGGGCGGTGCCACAGGCGCTGGCCAGACAGGCCGAACAGGGCCTGCAGATGCTGGCGCAAATGTCGGGCGACCCAAACACCTTGGACCTGCCCATCGATTTTCGCGCAGGGCTGATCATGGTGGGTGGGGTGCTGCCGCTTGGCCCGGCGCCAAAACTGCAGCTGCGCTAACCGCTTTAGCCGTCTTTCTTGGTGCGGCCAAAATCGGGGGCATCGGTATCTTGACCCGCCTCGATAATGCCACGGCGAATGGCGCGGGTGCGGGTGAAATAATCAAACAGCAAGGCGCCATCGCCTTGGCGGATGGCGCGCTGCAGGGCAAATAGTTCTTCGGTGAACCGCCCCAAAATTTCCAATGTGGCGTCTTTGTTTGTCAAAAACACATCGCGCCACATCGTTGGGTCCGAGGCCGCAATGCGCGTAAAATCGCGAAAGCCTGCAGCGGAATATTTGATCACTTCGCTATCTGTCACGCGGCGCAAATCATCGGCCACACCCACCATTGTATAGGCAATCAGGTGAGGCGTATGGCTGGTGACCGCCAAGACAAGATCGTGGTGATCGGCGTCCATTTGATCAACATTGGCACCCATGCCCTGCCACAGCGCTTGCAGCTGTGCCACCGCGTGGGGGTCGGCGCCGTCTTGGGGCACAATCAGGCACCAGCGGTTATCAAACAGCGTGGCAAAGCCAGATTCGGGGCCAGAATGCTCGGTTCCGGCCAAGGGGTGCGCTGGGACAAAATGCACATGATCCGGCATATGCGGCTGCACCGCGTCGATCACCGCGCGTTTCACCGAACCTACATCGCTGAGCGTGGCGCCCGGCTTGAGATGCGGGGCGATTTCTTGGGCCACGTCGCCCATCGCGCCCACCGGCACGCACAGCACCACCAGATCAGCCTCTTTCACCGCCTCGATGGCCGTGTCGCAAACCCGGTCTACCAGATTGATCCGGCGCGCCGTTTCGCGGGTGGCGGGGGTGCGGGCATAGCCTGTGACCTCGGCGGCCAGACCCCGGCGGCGGATGGCCAGCGCCATCGAGCCCGCAATCAGCCCCAGCCCGATCAGCGCAACGCGATTATAGATAACGCTCATGCGCGGCCTGCCAAAAACTGGCCAATCCCATGGGCCACCCGGCGGCAGGCCGCCTCGTCGCCCACAGTGATGCGCAGGGCATTTGGCAATTGATAGCCCGCCACAGCGCGCACGATAATGCCATCAGCGCGCAAAGCCGCGTCGCAGTCTTTGGCGGTCTGTGCATCGTGAAAGCGGGCCAGCACGAAATTGGCATGGCTTTCGTCGCACTCCAGCCCGTGGCCCAGCAGCGCCTCGCGCAGCCAATGGCGCCATTTGGCGTTCTCGCTTTGGCATCGCGCGGTAAACTCGGTGTCGCGCACAGCCGCCTCGGCTGCGGCCATTTGCGGCTCGGACAGGTTAAAGGGCTGGCGCAAGCGGTTGAGCACATCGATCACCGGGCGCGCGGCATAGCCCCAGCCAATGCGCAAACCACCCAAACCATAAATCTTGGAAAAGGTCCGCGTCATGATCACATTGGGGAACTGATCGGTCAGCGCCGCGCCGCCATCGAACCCATCGACAAATTCGGTATAGGCACCATCATGCACCAGCACCACGGTTTCGGGCAGGCCAGCGGCCAAGCGCAGCACCTCGTCTTTTTCCAGATAGGTGCCAGTGGGGTTGGCCGGGTTGGCCACAAACACAATACGCGTGCGGGGTGTGAGCGCCGCCAAAATGGCATCGACGTCAATCTTGCGGTTCTTTTCGGGCACTTCCACCGGGGTTGCCCCCACCGCACGGGCCAGAATGGGATACATGGAAAACCCATGCTGGGTGGTGATAACCTCGTCGCCCGGGCCGGCATAGGCCTGCGCCACGAATTGCAGCACCTCGTCAGATCCTACGCCGCAGATAATGCGCCCGGCATCCAGCCCATGCACTTCGGCGATGGCGGTGCGCAAGGCAGCATGATCGGTGTTTGGATAGCGATGCAGGCTATGGGCTGCGCGGGTGAATGCCTCGCGTGCTTTGTCGCTGCAACCTGCCGGGTTCTCATTTGCTGACAGTTTCAATACGTCAGAGCGGCCCGCCAAAGTGCTTTCGCCGCTGACATAAAGCGCGATGTCCATAATTCCGGGCTGCGGCACAAGTTTCGTCATGATGTTCTCCTCAACCCCCTATTAGCGGCGGGTTTTGAGATAGGAAAGATCATTCCGCGCGTAAAAATATAGCGCATGGCGCGCGGTGCAGAATGGCCACGCGCAGCGCCACCACCACCCGCCACAGGGGTAAGGCAAAGAAAAACCCCACCATTTTCGCAAATGATGGGGCCAATTTCTGCGTGGAGCGGCGAAGATTAGTTCTTCGCGTAGAATTCCACCACCAGGTTCGGTTCCATGATCACCGGGTAAGGCACATCTGCCAGCGAGGGCGTGCGCACGAATGTGGCGGTCATTTTCGAATGGTCGGCATCGATGTAATCGGGCACGTCACGCTCGGCCAATTGCACGGCTTCCAGCAGAACGGTCATCTGCTTGGAACGATCACGCACTTCGATCACGTCACCCTCTTTCACGCGGTACGAGGGGATGTTCACGCGCTGGCCGTTCACCAGCACATGGCCGTGGTTCACGAACTGGCGTGCGGCAAAGACGGTTGCCACGAATTTTGCGCGGTACACAACTGCGTCCAAGCGGCGCTCGAGCAGGCCGATCAGGTTTTCACCGGTGTCGCCTTTAACGCGCTCGGCTTCGGCATAGATGCGGCGGAACTGTTTTTCGGTCAGGTCGCCGTAGTAGCCTTTCAGCTTCTGCTTGGCGCGCAGCTGGGTGCCGAAATCCGACAGTTTTGCCTTGCGGCGCTGGCCGTGCTGGCCGGGGCCATATTCGCGGCGGTTGACGGGCGATTTGGGGCGGCCCCAAATGTTTTCGCCCATGCGGCGGTCGATTTTGTACTTGGCAGACGTGCGTTTGGTCACGGCTGATATCCTTCCTATAAATGCAGGCCTTGCGGCCAGTGTGAAGGGCGTTGTCCTTTGGTTTTGCCCATGCAAGCGCATAGCAATACCCGACAGGCGTCCCCTTGCGGGGGCCACCAACACCAATAAAGCGGGCTAATGGCGAATGCCCGCCGCAGTGTCAAGCAGATTCGCCCCCGCCCTAGGCCGCTTTGTACAACAATATCGCGGCATCCGTGGCGCTAAGGCTGCGGCGCGCAAAGCCGCCATAGCTGCTTGTGTCATGCTCTAGCATCGGTTGCAGGGCAAACAGGCGCTGGCGATCTGCGTCTGACAGGGTGGACAGGGCCGTGCTGGCGGGATGGAAGCTTTCGCATTCCACGCCATTGGCCCAAACCACATGATGCGCGGGCAACATCAGGTGAATATAGGTCACTTCGCGCATGGCCGTATCCACCACCACCGTGCGACCATTCACCAAATCGGCGGCGCGCACCAGAACCTCGGGGGTGTTAAACAACGCCCGCGCCGAGGGGCCCGTGACCAGCAGGCGATGTTCGGGCGAAAGCACCAGTTCCTGATCTGGCCGTTCGATGCCAAAGGCCCCCGCCCGCACCCGCACAGGGCGCAGGTGTGGCATGGCAAACAGCCGTGCCCCCGTCATGCGGCGCTGGCCGATCCACAAGATATCTTGCGGGCCGCTGTCTTTGGTGTTCACCTGCTGGCCCTCGCGCAGCGCCTCGACGGGGCGGGGGCCTTGTGGTGTTTGAACCATGGTGCCGGGGGTGAAACAAATCACCCCCCCGCTGGCAGGGCCCATGGGGTTTGACTGGGCTTGGTTGCCCAAATTATGGTGCACCACCCACAAGTCGCGCTGGCGTGGCGGCACTGGGCCCGAGAACATCACCAAGGGCTGCGCCCCTTGGCCCACCGGTATCAATGTCAGCGTGTAGGTCTTCAACCCATCGCTGACGATAATGGCATAATCGTCTGAAAGCATGGCAGCGTCATCTGCTGCCTGTTGCCGCGCCGGCGTGGTGCCCAGGGCAACCCCTACCAAGCGGCGTACCGCACGCGCAGCGCGCTTGCGGCTATCTTCTTGCATGTCTGCATCTTCCAGCCGCAACAACGAGGCGGGCCCATCCACACGGATCAGCTCGCCCCCCCACGACCAAGCAGCGCCCACAGTAAGAATATCAATTGGGGCGGCTTGAAAGCCGTCTAGTGCCGTTTGCGACCAAGAGATGACAAACGTGCCCCCACAGCCCGTTTTCATATCTTTGCCTGTCTGTCTGCCTCAATTTTTTTATTACCCTTAGGTTAGCAGAACCGCGCTGACGGGAAAAGTGTTTTTGTGATCAACGATAAACCTTTGATTGCAGGGTCATACCGACAGATAGGCATCGCGAATTTCTGGCTGGGCATTCAGCGCCTCTAATGTGCCCACGAATTTCTGGCTGCCCCCTTCGATAATCACCGCGCAATCGGCCACAGCGCGGGCAAAATGCAGGTTTTGTTCAGATAGCAGAACTGTCAGCCCCTCGGCCTTTAGCTGTTGGATGACCCGCGCCATCTGTTCAACAATCACCGGCGCGATGCCCTCGCTGGGTTCGTCCAGCAACACAAAGCTGGGGTTGCCCATCAAGGTGCGCGCGATGGTCAGCATTTGCTGCTCGCCACCTGAAAGCGCCTTGCCGCGGTTGCCCCGCCGTTCGGCAAGGTTGGGAAACAGGTCAAACAACATGTCTTGGGTCCATGTCACCGTGCCTGCCCGCGGGCTTTGGCGCCCGACCTCTAGGTTTTCCAGCACGGTCAGATCGGTGAAAATGCGCCGTTCTTCGGGCACATAGCCAAGGCCCAGCTTGGCCACGCGGTGGGCAGGCCAGCCGGTGATGTTTTGCCCCTGAAAGGTCACTTGGCCCGATTTAGGCTGCACCAGCTGCATGATCGATTTCATGGTGGTGGTTTTGCCCGCGCCATTGCGCCCCAACAAGGCCACCACTTGGCCACGCGCCACCTGAAAGCTGAGGTTGTTCAGCACATGGGCCTTGCCATAAAAGCTGTTGATGTCCGCCAGCTCAAGCATCTTGCACCTCGTCAGATTTAAAGACCGTGCCGCCGCCCAAATACACCTCTTGCACCCTAGGGTCGGCGCGCACCTCGGCCACGCTGCCATCGGCGATCAGCTGGCCCCGGTTCAGCACCATGATCCGGTGCGAATGGGCGAAAACAACATCCATGTCATGTTCGGTAAACAGCACAGATACGCCGCGCTCGCGCACGATATCGGCGGTCAATTGCATCAGCCCCACGCGTTCGCGCGGTGCCATGCCGGCAGTGGGCTCGTCCATCAGCAGCACGTCGGGGGCGTGGGCCAAGGCGATGGCCAGCTCTAGCCGCTTAAGATCGCCATAGGCCAGCACCGCGCAATGGCGTTCGGCCTGATCGGCCATGCCCACCATCTGCAACAGCGCCAGCGCCTCGGCGCGATACATGCGGTGGGCGTAGGGCAGAACACTAAACACCTGCCGATGGTGCGACAGCAGCGCCATTTGCACGTTTTCGATAACCGTCATCGACGAATAGGTCGCGGTAATCTGAAAGGTGCGCCCCACCCCCAGCCGCCAAATGCGGCGGGGCGACAGGCCGGTAATGGTGCGCCCATTCAGATGCACGGTGCCTTTGCTGGGCTGCAACTGCCCCATCAGCATGTTGAAACACGTGCTTTTGCCCGCGCCATTGGGGCCGATCAACGCCAGCAATTCCCCCTTGGCCAAGCTGAAACTGACGTTATCAACCGCCAAGATGCCTCCAAAAGATTTGGTCAGGCCGCGGGTTTCCAAAACTGTGGTCATTTTTGGTCCTCCGTCTGGCGCAACAGGCCCAGCCGTTCGCCCGCCTTGCGCAGCGATCCCACGATGCCATCAGGCGCCAGAATAACCACGCCGATAATCAGCAAGCCCAAGGCCAAGCGCCAATATTCAAAGCGCACCAGCACCTCTTCAACACCCTTAAAGAAGGCGCCCCCGACCAGCCCGCCAGCCAGCGTTTTCACACCGCCCAAAAACACCACGATCAGCGCATCGAAACTGCGGGCGATTTCCAATTCGTTTGGAAAAACACTGCCCTTTGAGAACACAAACAAGCCCCCCGCCAAACCGGCGATCATGCCGGCAAACCCAAAGGCCAATAGCTGCACACGCTTGGTGTTAATGCCGGTGGCCTCGGCTTGGCGGGCGCTGTCGCGCGCGGCGCGCAGGGCATAGCCAAAGGGCGAATGCGCCACATGGCGCAGCGCCAGCATGCCCCCCACGGATAAAATAAGTGCAAAGTAGAAAAAGATCGTGGTGTCATTCAGCCAATCGGCTGGCCAAATATTGACCAACCCATCATCGCCGCCGGTCACATCGCCCCATTGGAACACCAAACTCCAGATCAGCTGGGCAAAGGCCAGGGTGAGCATGGCAAAATACACCCCCGTTAGGCGCAAACACACCCAGCCGATGGCCAAGGCCGCCAAGCCCGCGCCAATGGGCGCCAAGACAAAGGCCAGCTCCATCGGCGATTGCGCATGCGTCACCATCAGCGCCGCAACATAAGCACCCCCGCCGAAATAGGCCGCATGCCCAAAGCTAACCAACCCCCCCAAGCCCAACAAGAAATGCAGCGAGGCGGCAAAAAGGCAGAAAATCAAGATATCGGTGGCCAGCACCTGCGAAAAGCTAGAGCCATAAAGCGGCAGCGCCGCCAAGGCCGCAACGCCCGCCGCCACCAGCAACCGCACCTGCAGGCCTGCCGGTTTGATCGGGCGCTCTGGCTCGCCCACTTGGCCATGCTCGCCCGCCACCTCTTCGCGGCCAAACAGGCCATAGGGGCGGATCATCAGCACCAGCACCATCACCACAAACATCAGCACCAGCGTGGATTGTGGCAGGTAGGTCACGCCAAAAACGTTCAACACCGAAATGATCACCGCCGCCAAATAGGCGCCCGGAAGCGAGCCCATGCCGCCAATCACCACCACCACGAACACGGCTGTCAGAATGTTGAAATCCATCATCAGATCGGCGCCACCTTTGGGCAGCTGCAACGCCCCGCCCAAACCGGCCAGCGCGGTGCCCAGCGCAAAAACGCCGGTGAAAAGCCATGCTTGGTTCACGCCCAAGGCGCCCACCATCTCGCGGTCTTGGGTGGCGGCGCGCACCAAGATGCCCAGCCGGGTTTTGGTAATCAAATACCACAGGCCAAGCGCCACAAAGGGGGTGATCACCAGCAAGGCAATATCGTATTTCGGGATCGGCTCGCCCAAAATAAACACCACGCCCCGCAGCCCCGGGGCACGCGGGCCCAGCAGGTCTTCGGGGCCCCAAATCATCAGCGCCAGATCTTGGATCACCAAAATCACGCCAAAGGTGGCCACAAGCTGAAACAATTCAGGCGCGCGATAGACGGGGCGCAATACCAGCATTTCCACGATCATGCCCAACAGACCCACGGCCAAACCAGCCAGCAAAATGGCGCCCCAAAACCCCACGGCCCCCGGCAAGACCTGCATCAATGTATAGCCCACATAGGCACCGATCATGTAAAACGATCCATGGGCAAAATTTACAATGCGCGTGACGCCAAAAATCAGGCTTAGCCCTGATGCCACCATGAAAAGGGCGCCCGCATTGGCAAGCCCCGTCAACAGCTGTGCGATGAACAGCCCCATAATTCCCCCCAGTCAGGCAGGCGTGGAAAAAGAAAAACAGCCCCCACAGTGCAGGGGCTGCTGGGTGTGGCGTGGATCAGTCGGTTTGCGGGCGCAGGGTGCGCACCACCTCGTCAGATGGCAGATAGTTGGCGCCATCTTTATAGGTCCAATCCACCATCACGCCTTTGCCATCTTGCACCGTAGTGCGGCCCACATAGGCGCCCATGGTGGATTGATGATCAATCGCGCGATAGGTGATCTGGCCCATGGGGGTATCTACGTTCAGCCCTTTGAACGCGGCGCGAATGGCATCGGTTTCTGTAGAGCCCGCTTTTTGCAGCACCGCAGCAATGGATTGCGCGGTCATGTAGCCCACGATCGAGCCCAGACGCGGGTAATCATTCCAACGCGCCTGATAGGCATCGACAAAGGTTTTGCCCGGCCCATCGGTGATGGCATACCAAGGATAGCCCGTCACGATCCAGCCTTCGGGGGCCTCGGCGCCCAGCGGGTCCAGATATTCTGGCTCGCCCGACAACAGCCCCAAAACGGTGCGGTTTTGGAACAGGCCGCGGTCGCCACCTTCGCGCACCAGCTTGGCCAAATCGGGGCCAAACGTCACGTTATAGATGGCATCTGGCTTGGCGCGCTCCAGCGCTTGCACCTCGGCACCGGCGTCGATTTTGAACAGCGCGGGCCATTGCTCGGCCACGAATTCGGCGTCAGGCTGCAGGCGCAGCAAATTTTCTTTGAAGGCGGCAACAGCGTCTTTGCCATAGGCATAGTTGGGCGCGATGGTGGCATAGCGTTTTGCCCCGGTTTTCGCCGCCTCTTCCGCCAGCATCGCCGCCTGCATATAGGTCGAGCTGCGCAGACGGAACGTATAGGCATTGCCCGATGCCCAAGTGATAGAATCTGCCAGCGGTTCGGATGCCAGATAGACATAGCCTTTTTCTGCCGCCAGCGACGAAATCGCCAAGCCGACGTTCGACAAAATTGTGCCGGTGATCATGACAGCGCCATCGCGCGTCATCAGCTCTTCGGCGATCTTCACGGCCTCGCTGGGTTTGCCCTGATCGTCGCGGTAAATAAACTCTAGCGGGCGCCCCAACACACCGCCGGCTGCGTTGATTTCCTCGAGCGCCAGTTCGATGCCATTTTTATAAGGCTCGGCAAAGGCTGCCATGCGTTTATAGTGGTTGATCTCGCCAATCTTGATCGGATCCGCCGCAAAACTGGCCACAGGTGCCAGCGCCAGTGCCGCAGCCCCCATCAGGCCTTTTAGGAAAGTTTTCCGTTTCATCATTTTCCCTCTCTGTTGTCTCTGGTTGCTTTGCCCTTGGCCTTAATCCAGCTGGACAAATGTTGGCCTTTCCGGCTCTCCAAGGTCTTCTGTTGCCTCGGCTTCTATTAAGTCGCGAATACGCTTGCGATACACGTTTGGTGCCTTGTCTATGGCAATGCGGATCGGTTTGCGCTTTTGCGGGCGCTGCTCTTCAATGTGAATGGCCTCTAACACCTCTTTGTCTTCGGCAAAGGCCACGCGGAACATCGCATCCATCTGCTCCGAGGCCGCATGATCGCCCACAGCCGTGTTGCGCAGGTGCATCCAGTAATCGATGGTGTAATCTTCGGTCACCGGGGTGACGAAATGCAGCGCAAAAATGCGCACGCCTTGGTCGCGCTGCTCTTCGGGCAGGTTCAACGCGGCATCGGCACTGCCAAAATCAATCACCGCGGTGGATGGCAGATGCAGGTAATAATAATGCCAGCGATCGACATTGCCGCTGAACCCACCAAATTTTTGGAAAAACCCAACCGGCGGCGCGTTGCGTATCCACCGCCATGCCGCAATCACCTCGCCGCTGGTAGACACATGCACCGGCACATCCTCAGACGCCGCACTGCCCAGCGTTGTGGGGTGCACGAAACTAACATGCGCCGGATCTACAAGGTTTTCGGCCACGTTCAGGTAATGGCCCCGAATATGCAGCCCGTCGCCGTGATGCACGTGCCAATTCGGGTCAGAAAATTCAGGCATATCGAAGATTTTGCTGGTATCGGCCTTGTGCCGATCGCCCATCCAAACCCAAACGATGCCGTGGCGCTCTTCCACTGGGAAGGCTTCGACATAGGCGCTTTTGGGCAGGTTGTCTTGGCCCGGGACACGCACGCATTTGCCATCGCGCCCGAAGGTCATGCCGTGATAGCCGCATTGAATGGTATCGCCGATACGCTTTCCACGCGAAAGCGGCAGCAGTTTATGCGGGCAGCGATCTTCTAGCGCCACCAATTCACCGTCGCTGGCGCGGAAAAAGACCAACGTCTCGCCCACAATTGTAAGCGCGCGTAAAGCGGCGTCAAAATCGCGCGACCACCCTGCGACATACCAGGCATTTTTCACAAAGCTCATGGCGAACTTGCCCCTGCTGTCTGCGGCAACCCACATTGCCCTAGCGTTAGTGGGCACCAAAATATTGTTTGCTGTCAAACAATTTTTTCAGGAAAGCATCGGAAAGATGGACCAAAGGTAACTTTCATGAAAAAGTGGCACCAAGCAGGGACCATAGGACCACAATGACCGCAGCAGAGCAACATCCCTACCAGCTGGAAGACCAGATCGGTTTCAAATTGCGGTTGGCAAACCAGCGGCACCTAGAGCTGTTTGCGCGCATGATGCCCCAGGTCACGCCAACGCAATTCGCGATTCTTGCGCGGCTGCGCGAAACAGGCCCGCTGTCGCAAAACCACCTGGGGCGGTTGGTGGGCATGGATGCCGCAACAACCAAGGGCGTGATTGACCGGCTGAAAACCAAAGGTTTGGTGGAAAGCAGGCGCAACGAAACCGATATGCGGCGGCTGGATATTTCGCTTAGCCCGGCGGGGGCGGCATTTGTGGAAGACGCCGTGGAAACCGCCCGCGCAATTACCCAAGCCACCCTGCGCAACCTAACACCGCGCGAACAAGAGCGGCTGCTGGCGCTTCTAGACAAGCTGTAGGGGTTTAAAGCGACGGGCAAAAACCGGCCTCAGGCCAGCGTCGCAGATACCGCGATGCAGCTATGCATGCGGTTGGCGGGCAATCAACACAAGCGGCGCGTCAGCGCGCAGCGCCGCCCCGGGGCAGCCACCTAGGGGCAGCCACTTAGGGGCGGCAAAAGGCGGGGCGCGCGCGCCCCGCAGGTGGCCTTAGCCAATCGCGGCGGCGACCACCTTGGAAAGCGGCGTCGTCGGGCGGCCGATCAGGGCCGATAGCTGCGTATCTTCATCAAACAGCACCCCCTTTGCGGCCTCGGCATCGCAATGGGCCAGAAACCCCGCCAGATCGGCAGGCAGGCCCGCGCCGCTAAGCGCCGCGGCATAGTCGGCCTCGGGCATGTCGATGTAAGGCACCTCTTTGCCCACTTGCGCAGAAAGCGTGGCCGCCAGTTCGGCCAGGGTAAAGCTTTCATCGCCGGACAGTTCATAGGTTTTGCCCTGAAGACCCGCATCCAGCAGAACGGCGGCGGCCTCGGCATAATCTTGGCGCGCCGCCGCCGAGATCTGCCCATCCTTGGCAGCCCCGATCAGGGCGTTGTGTTCCAGCGCCGCGGGCAGGCCCATGGCGTAGTTTTCTGTATACCAGCCATTGCGCAGCACGGTATGGCCGATGCCCGACGCGGCCAACAGCTTTTCCGTCTCGACATGCTCTGCGGCAAGGCCAAGCGTGCTATGGGGCGCCTTCAGAAGGCTGGTATACAATACCCGGCGGCCTTGGCGGCTGCGATCACAGCGCCATGTTGCGCCACACGGCGGCCAATGTCGCTGCCCGAGATCAGCAGCAGCGTGTCGATCCCCTCTAGCGCGGCGGCAAGGGTTTCGGGGGCGTCATAATCGAACAGGCGCGCCGGCACGCCCAAATCTGCGGCCTTGTCCAAAGCGCGGGCCAGCGCGACGATGCCGCCCGGTGCAGTCTTGGTTTTCAGGGTGTTGATCACAAGGCGGCCAAGCTGGCCAGTTGCGCCGGTGATTGCAAGGGTAATGGTGTATCTCTCTGCTTCTAGTTGCGATGGCAGAGAGTTAGGCGCTTTACTTACTAATAGTAAGTACATACATTTTTGTTAGTTTAAATTTTTTCCGAGGTCCCCATGCCAAAACTCAGCGATGTCGTCCGGTCGGGCCAGCTGGTGGGCAACCTGCAAGCGCAGGAATGCCCATCGCGCGATATCCTCAAACATGTCACCGGCCGCTGGGCCGTTTTGACACTGATCGCCCTGCAGGGGCGCACGATCCGCTTTGCCGCGCTTCGGCGCACGATTGGCGGGGTCAGCGACCGGATGCTTACACAGACGCTGCAAACGCTAGAGGCAGACGGCTTCGTGCATCGGCAGGCCTTTAATGTCGTGCCGCCGCATGTGGAATATAGCCTAACCCCGATGGGCGAAGAGGTGGCACACCATGTGCGCGTGCTGGCCGATTGGATCGAAGACAACACCAGCACAATCCTATCAACGCGCGAAAAGATTGCAGCAGAGTGACCAGCCCTAACCGGGCAGCCCCCGTGCAAAACCCACGATCACGCGACACGGGCGGCGGGGCCAAGCGGGCATGCGTTGCGGAAAGGATGAGGAATAGAGCGGGGTTTGGCAGGGTTTGGCAGCGCCAGAGCGCATGGCCGCGCGAGGCCTATCTCTGACCTTCGAATGAATTGCGACTAATGGCTAAAATCAACCCAGGATTGTAGGTAGACTCGCCTTAGATTGATGGCTAGCCTAATCCCAACGAAACGGGAGACGAGCGATGAGAGGCAGATTCCTCGATGGCTTGGCGCTAGGCTTGCTTCTAGGTTTTGTTATCAGCACAGGAACACTTTGGCTAATTGACAGCACGCAGGCTGTGGTACACGAATTTTTCGACGACCACCTCACACACTTCTTCACACTGAGCGCTGCCGGACTCGCGCTTTGGGTTGTCTCTCGTCAGATTCAAAGCAACTTTGACCTCGCCGAGCATCATCGAAAAGCCAAACCAGATGCGGCCCGCAGCAGTCTACCCATCGTGCTCTCGAACATTCACGAGATGTGCGAAGCGCGG
>Ga0181600_10002947_pt1 | contig 13050 bp, 9 predicted proteins | sample 041ome_2_FD_132982 | JGI IMG/M metagenome (GOLD analysis project Ga0181600, IMG submission 132982) | Coastal salt marsh microbial communities from the Groves Creek Marsh, Skidaway Island, Georgia - 041406US metaG (megahit assembly) | ecosystem: Environmental > Aquatic > Marine > Intertidal zone... | reverse complement strand
TATTGATTCTGACCTGCTTAACGGCCAATGGACAAGTGGATTCAGTGCGTCTTGAGGTGGATAGTTTATTGAATACAATGTCTGTTAAGGCAAAGGTTGGACAGCTTTTTATGGTTGCTGCATATAGTAATAAAGATGAAACGCATCAGGCGTCTTTGGAAGCGTTGGTGCGTGATTATGGTGTAGGTGGAGTAATTGTAATGCAAGGAGGCCCTGGACGCCAAAGGCAACTAATCAACCGATTGCAACAAGTATCTACATTGCCCCTTCTAGTTGGTCAAGATGCGGAATGGGGTCAGGCCATGCGTTTAGATAGCACCTATAAATTCCCAACTTCTCTCACTGTTGGTGCTGTTCAAGATTTAGCTTTAGTGGGTAAATTGGGGGAAGCATTGGCCTATGAAAGTCATAAAACCGGGGTGCATATGAGCTTTTCCCCTGTACTTGACGTAAATACCAATCCCAAGAATCCAATTATAGGAGCCCGGTCATTTGGCTCAAACGCGGATGAGGTTAGCAAGAGAGGAACAGCACTAATACAGGGAATGGAAGGTGCTGGGGTGTTGGCATGTGGTAAGCATTTTCCCGGTCATGGAGACACACAATCGGACAGTCATAAAACACTTCCCATTGTTGACAGAACCGTTGATGAATTAAAAGCTGTAGAATGGATTCCCTTCAAAGAAGCGCTTCAAAATGGGGTGGCTTCTATGATGATTGCTCATCTCAATATTCCATCATTGGAACCCACAGGGAAGCCTACAAGTCTATCATCCAAGGTCATTGATGATGTGCTGAGAAAAGAATGGGGCTACAACGGGCTCATTCTAACGGATGCTTTAAACATGAAAGGGGTGAGTGAATTTGCGCCCGTGGGTGAGCTAGAAATAGAGGCGTTTAAGGCTGGGAATGATATTTTATTGTTTGCTATGGATGTTCCAAAAGCGTCTGCAAAATTAGTGACGGCTTTTGAAACTGGAGAACTTTCTAAAGCCGAACTAGATAAGCGCGTTGCGCGAATATTGATGGCTAAGCAAAATTCAAACGCCTGGCGGCATTGGAATATGGCCAGAGAAGGGACGTTCAAAGAATCATTAGAAATTGACTATCCGGATAAAACTGCCGCCCATGAAGAACTGAGTTTTTCTCTCATTGAAGGAGCAGCTACCTTGCTAGAGTTGGGGACCCCATCATTCCCCATTAAGCATGTAGAAGGTAGGTTTGCGCATATTGCTGTTGGAAGTACTCCAGAAATAGACGTGTTAAACGAATACCTTGACAGATACGCTACGTTTGACCATTTTGTGAACGTTTCACCCAAGGGAATGCTTCGTCATGAAGCCATAGTTGTATCCTTTCATCAGGATCCAAAAAATCCTTGGAAGCGATATAAATTGAGTGCTTCTGAAAAAGCCCTTATTACTGGACTAAAAGCTACAGGCAAACCCATATACGTTCTTCATTTTGCCAATCCGTACGGCTTATTGACCTACCCGGATTTAGGTGAAAACGCTAGAGTATTGGTGATGTATGAAAACAACTCTATTGCACAAAAATTGGCTCCTCAATTTCTTTTTGGAGCGCGAAGTACCAAGGGGAAACTTCCTGTAGATCTCAACAAATGGGGTTTTCAAGGTAGCGGAGAAGAAAGCAAGACTATCAAAAGATTGAGTTATGGATTGCCTTCAGAGGTAGGAGTGGAGGCATCTAAATTGTTGGATATTGATTCAATCATGCATTTTGCCATTGCTGAAGAAGCAACGCCTGGCGGGCAGGTTTTAATTGCTAGAAGAGGAAATGTGATTTATTCCAAAGAATTCGGCCATCATACTTATGAGGAATCTACACCTGTGGAGTGGCAGCATTTATATGATATAGCATCTATTACCAAAATTACCGCAACGCTTCCGGGAATCATGAAGTGGTACGAGAAACAACCGCTTCTGTTGGAATCAACGGTAGGTCAACAGTTACCAGAATTGGCGTTTTCTAACAAAGGCGCACTAGTTTTAGCGGATGTATTAGCCCACCAAAGTGGTCTCGCTGCATGGATTCCTTATTATCTAAGAACCATTGCGACTGACTCTGCAAAAGCATTTTGGTATACGGCTCCAAACGCACAAACTATTGCTGTCACAGAGGATTTGCACCTGCGCGGTACGGTGAAAGATACCATGTTTGCCATGCTTGAAAAAAGTGATTTGAAAAGCAACGATTACCGCTATTCAGATTTGGGGTATTATTTATTCCAAAGAATGCTTGAAAGGCATAACAATGAGAATTTAGATTCGTGGGCACATTCTACGTTTTATACTCCTTTAGGTGCCTCTAGACTAACCTATAATCCGTTGAATAAAGGTTTCAGTTTGAATGAAATTGTTCCTACAGAAGAAGATCATTATTGGCGAAACACAAGGGTTCATGGTAAAGTACATGATATGGGTGCAGCTATGATGGGTGGCGTAGCAGGACACGCAGGGCTGTTTGCTAATGCCAATTCATTAGCGAAAATGATGCAGATGTACTTATGGGGAGGAACGTACGGAGGTATAAAGTTCTTTCAGCCGTCAACGATTGAAAAGTTCACTTCTTGCGCCTTTTGCGAGTTAAAAAATAGGCGTGGTTTAGGTTTTGATAGACCACAGATTGACGACGGTCCAGGACCAAGTTGCGCTTGTGCTTCAAACGAAAGTTTTGGCCATACTGGATTTACTGGCACCATGGTGTGGATGGATCCTAATGAAGAATTGCTCTATATTTTTCTTAGCAATAGGACCTATCCAGATATGGAGAATTGGAAATTGAGCAAATTTGATATTCGAACAAATATTCAAGAGGTTATTTATAACGCACTGAATTAAACAAGTATTTTTGAAGCATGAAGATAGGTGTCGTATGTTACCCCACATTCGGCGGCTCCGGGGTAGTCGCAACCGAACTAGGAATTCAAATGGCTCAAAAAGGCCATGAAGTTCATTTTATAACCTACAGTCAACCTGTTCGATTAGATATTTTTGAGCCAAATATTTATTACCATGAGGTAAATGTTCACGACTATCCATTGTTTGAATATCAACCTTACGAATTGGCCTTAAGCTCCAAAATGGTGGATACGGTGCTCACTGAAGGTATTGATATTCTGCACGTACATTATGCCATTCCCCATGCTTACGCGGCCTACATGGCAAAGAAAATTTTACTTGAAAAAGGAATTTATATTCCTGTGGTGACCACCTTACACGGAACGGACATCACGTTGGTAGGAAAAAATCCTTCGTATAAACCTGCAGTTACTTTTTCCATTAATAAGAGTGATATTGTTACCTCTGTAAGTCAAAGTTTAAAAGAAAACACGCTGCGTTCTTTTGTGGTCAAAAATAAGATTGAAGTCATCCCAAACTTTGTTGATTTGAGTTTATACCAAAAGGATGTTCCTTGCCAACGTTCGCAAATAGCGCCCAATGGGGAAAAAATCGTTACGCATATTTCCAACATGCGTTCCGTAAAGCGTATTCCAGATATCATAGACATCTTTTATAGAATTCAAAATGAAGAGGAAGCTATCTTGTTGATGATAGGGGATGGACCAGAGCGAGAGAAAGCCGAGCAGCAGGCTAAAGATTTAGGAATCTATTCCAAAGTAAAATTTTTAGGAAAAACTACTGAAATAAAGAAGTTGCTCTGTATGTCTGATCTATTTCTTTTGACCTCTGCTACAGAAAGTTTTGGTTTAGTAGCCTTGGAGGCTATGGCGGCTAAAGTACCTGTTATAAGTTCAAATGCAGGGGGTATACGTGAGGTAAATGTGCATGGCGTTACCGGCTTCTTAGCTACTATTGGCGATGTGGAAACCATGGCAAATTACAGTCTTAAGCTGCTTCAAAACCCTGAGTTACATCAGGAATTCAGAAACAATGCATACGAACGCGCAAAGGAATTTTCTATGGATACTATAGTGCCTAAATATGAGGAAGTGTATAATCGCGCACTTTCAAGTATCCAAGAGGGCAAAGAGAATAGACTAAAATAAATCCGTTGATTTTCTTTTACGCAGCAGTTCTATCCACCAACCCTTTTGGTCTTAAATCCTTCTTTTTCTAGAAAGTCACGTGCTTTATCTCTCACATTTCCCTGAAGAATAATTTCTCCATGCTTGGCACTACCGCCTACGCCGCATGTTTGTTTGAGGCGCTTTCCCAATTCCAGTAGTTCTTTGTTCGGACCCTGAAAGCCTCTAATTATAACGACCTGTTTTCCTCCGCGTCCTTTTTTTTCAAAATGAAGTTCTAGTAATTGTTCACCAGGAAGAATCTGTTCTTCTTCTTGATCGCTATCATAATTAAATTCAGGATTTGTGCTAAATACAAAGCCTCCCAAGTCCTCTAAATTGATTTTCTTTGGTTTATTCTTTTTTGCCATAATTATGAGCCTAGTCATTTCAAGTACTACCAATCCAAAAGTAAAGGACATTGTTCAATTACTAACCAAATCTAAGGAGCGGAAATCGCGCGGGCTTTGTATTGTGGAAGGCGCAAGAGAAATAAACAGAGCCTTAGCTTCAAATTGGGTGCCTAAAGAGTTGTGGCAATTAGAGGGAAGTGACGTACCTCTTCAATCCGCTTCTTTTCCAAACTATTATAAAGCCACACCCAAAGTATTTCAAAAACTAGCCTACCGCAATACCACGGAATGTGCCGTTGCCGTATTTGCTGTTCCAGCCAGTGGAATGAATGAATATCAAGAACTATTGGAATCAGCAAAATGCTTGCTTGTCCTTGAGGGGATTGAAAAACCGGGTAATCTTGGGGCATGTCTACGCAGCGCATGTGCCGCAGGAGTTGATGCGGTTATTCTGGCTGATTCTGCAGTAGACCCCTATAGTCCCAACGTTATTCGTAATTCTACAGGTGCATTGTTTGAAATCCCTTTAATCACCGCCAGCTCAGAAGAGCTTATTCGGTCATTTAACAGCAACGACAGAAAAGTTTATGTTACCAATTTACATGAGGATGCACATTCTATGTTCAATATTAAGTGGCCTAATAAATGTGCTATAGTACTAGGCGAAGAAGCAAATGGGTTAAGCGAAACGTGGGTCACAAATGATTTTGAGAATATCATTATACCCATGGAGGGTGAAACTATTGATTCGTTAAATGTGAGTGTGAGCGCTGCATTACTGATGTATCATTGGAGGTCGCAGCAATGAACCCTCTGGGCCAAAAAAAGTACGGCTCGCGTGAGCGAGCCGTAAACCAAACCAATAAACCTAAGCTACCTATAAAGGTATCTTACATGATAATAACGTTAAAAGCTCATATTTAGTTCATAAACTGCGTAAGAAAAGTCAAGATTTTAATCTTACTTTATTTTCTTTTTTGACAGAAAAGAAGCAGCCGTGGGACTTCCTTTAACCTTCATAATCCCTTCCGGCTGACCGCAGTACAATAATTGGCCTCCTTCTTCACCTCCCTTAGGTCCAATTTCAATTAGGTAATCAGACCGTTGAATAACGTCTAAATCATGCTCAATTACTAGGACGGTGTGACCCATGTCCACTAATGCATTGAAGGCCACGAGTAGTTTTTTAACATCGTCAAAATGCAAGCCTGTTGTTGGTTCATCAAAGAGGAACAATGTATTTCCAGCTTTATTGCCTTTAGATAGGAAATAGGCCAATTTAACGCGTTGGGCTTCACCACCGCTTAATGTAGAACTACTTTGCCCAACAGCTGCGTAGCCTAAGCCTACATCTTGAAGCGGTTGTAGTTTATCTGCGATTTTTATTTGTTTGATGGTCCTAAAGAATGCTATTGCTTCATCTATGGTACATTCAAGTATGTCTGAAATGCTTTTATCTTCAATCTTGACTTCAAGGATTTCTGCTTTGAAACGGTGTCCATTACAATCTTCACAAGGTAAATGAACATCTGCCATGAATTGCATTTCTATGGTCACCTCACCTTCACCCTTACATGTATCACAACGCCCTCCGTCTGTATTGAAACTAAAGTGTTTGGGTTTGTATCCTCTGACTTTTGACAATTCAGTTCCTGCAAAAAGTGATCTGATATCGTCATAAGCTTTTAAATAGGTCACTGGATTTGAACGGGATGATTTTCCAATAGGATTTTGGTCTACCATTTCCACGTGGTGCAATTGTTCCAAATCACCAACCAACGCTTTGTGTAAGCCCGGTCGTTCACCTACTTGTTCAAGATGCTTTTTTAGAGCAGGGTAAAGAATTTTCTTAATTAATGTACTTTTTCCTGAGCCGCTCACTCCTGCAACTACTGAAAATAAGCCGAGTGGTATGGCTACATCAAAACCCTTTAGGTTGTGCTGCCTTGCGCCTTGCAGATTAATGAATCCTGATGGCGTTCTAACGGAGATGGGAAGGGGGATTTCCAATCGTCCTGTCAAGTACCCTGCGGTTAAGCTAGTTTGGTGCGATAATACTGATTTTGGTAACCCTGAGGCAACAATTTCACCACCTAAATTACCTGCGGCAGGTCCTATGTCAATGAGGTAATCGGCTGCCTGCATGAATGCTTCTTCATGCTCTACCACCACCACGGTATTTCCTTTATCTCGCAGGGCTTTAATGACTTTAATTAATTGTTGTGCATCAAAAGGGTGTAGGCCAATACTCGGTTCGTCCAATATGTAAAGAGACCCAACAAGTGCCGACCCCAAAGAGGTTGCCAATTGAATTCGCTGACTTTCTCCGCCACTTAACGTATTACTTGTTCTATTAAGCGTGAGGTAGGATAACCCAACGTTCATTAAAAATTCTATTCGTGTGGTGATTTCTGTGAGTAGCCGTTTTGCAATTTCAGAATCGCGCTCATCAAGTTGAAGTTCATTAAAAAAGTGAGCTAATTTGTTTAACGGCAACTCGACCAATTCGTGCAGTGCGATTCCACCTATCTTAACATAAGAGGCCTCTTGCTTCAAGCGTTTGCCTTTGCAAGAGGAGCATTTGGTTCGACCGCGATAGCGGCTCAGCATTACTCGAAATTGAATCTTGTATTTCTTACGCTCCAAATGCGTGAAAAAGGAATTGATTCCTTTGAATCCTTTTCCACCTTCCCAAAGGATTTCTTTTTCCTCATCGGAAAGCTCCATATACGGCCTATGAATGGGAAAGCCCGCCTCGCTAGCGCCAAGGATAAACTTGTTTTTCCATTTGCTCATGGTTTCACCTTTCCACGGTGCAACGGCTCCCTCATATACGCTAAGGGTTTGATTTGGAATAACTAAGTCTTCATCAACGCCTATAATACTGCCAAACCCTTCACAAGTAGGGCACGCCCCTACGGGATTATTGAAGCTAAAGAGATGAATGCTAGGCTCAGTGAATGTAATCCCATCTGCTTCGAAGGAATTGTTGAATTCTGTAGGTTGATTCCCATCTAAGAAATCCAGGAGACAAGTTCCGCGTCCTTCATAGAAAGCGGTTTGTATGGAATCTTGTAAGCGGTGTATATTTTCTTGATCGTCCTTGCGAGCTATGGCTCTGTCAATGACTAATTCAATGATTTCTTTATTGTAAGTGCCGGCATCAATAACATCTTCTATACGCTCAATATTGCCGTCTACCATGATTCTCGCAAACCCTTGTGATGCCAAGATAGTTAGGTGTTGAATGGCACTTCTGTCTCTATAGGTTACCGGAGCAATAATTAGAAATCGAACACCGTCTTTTTTTTGAGAGATAAAGTCAATAACATCTTCTACTTGATGCCTCTTCACTTCTTTACCCGAAACAGGACTATAGGTTCGTCCTATGCGCGCATACAAGAGCTTTAAATAGTCATAGATTTCCGTTGTTGTACCTACTGTAGATCTAGGATTTTTGCTACTCACTTTCTGCTGAATGGCTACAGCTGGGGGAATACCTTTAATGTATTCCACCTTTGGCTTGTCTAGTTTTCCTAAAAATTGGCGGGCATACGAACTTAAACTCTCTACATATCGTCTTTGCCCTTCAGCGAATAGGGTGTCAAAAGCCAAGGAACTTTTACCAGAACCACTAACACCGGTAATAACTACGAGTCGATTACGAGGAATATTTATGCTTACCTCTTTTAGGTTATGTACAGAGGCACGCTTAATTTCAATGAATTCGGTCATGTATAGTTGGAGTCAAAACACAAATGTAACCTTAAAACCCGCCTACAGTTCCTTAGAAATACATCATTTTGGAATAGTATTTGATTCTTTCTCGTATATTGACAAAAATTAAAAGACTTGCCTATAGAGATACTGTTACGCTAAATCCTTAATGTTATGAAATTAAGTAAGCTAGAAGACCACGATTTAGTGGCGCAGTACCGTGACGGAAATGAGCAAGCTTTTGAGGTGTTAATTCGTAGACACCAAAAACGTATTTTCCTTCAGATTTATTCAAAAGTTCAAGATTCAGAGATTGCTGATGATCTGTTTCAAGAAACATTTATTAAGATAATTCGCTCCTTGCGCAAATCTAATTATGAAGAGAAAGGCAAATTCCTTCCCTGGGCTATTCGTGTTGCCAACAATACTACATTGGACTTTTTCCGAAGAGAATCTCGAAAAAAAGAATTTCGCCCTAACGGTGAATTTACCGTGTTTGATACCTATGGAGAAAGCGACCAGCCGTTTGAGCAAGAATTGATTGAATCACAAATAAATGAAGATTTGCATAAGCTCATCACGTGCCTACCAGAGGAGCAAAGGCAGGTTTTGGAATTGCGAATCTTTTGTAATTACAGCTTTAAAGAAATTGCAGAAGAAACCAATGTTAGCATAAACACTGCACTCGGTAGAATGCGCTATGCAGTGGGTAATATCCAGAAACTTATGGTGAAGCATAATATTAGTTTAGAATTTTAATCCGTTGATATACGAAGTGTTTAAGGGTTGACGTTATTAGATAAATTAAACGTAGCCCATGGGAAAAACTTTACCTTATGAACATTTGGAGGTTGGAGCCTCTGAAAAAAGCATCCAAAATATTTTAGCCTTCTCTAAAGCAACCAAGCAAGTGAAGCTACAAAGTTTACCCGATGAACTCGGTGAACTATTTAAGAACTAAAAAAGCCCGCAGTAGCGGGCTTTTTTTATTCATAACAAGGGGAATCAGCAAATAAAAACGCTTCCTCTAGTATTAATTAGCGACATCAGAGAAGAACTTAAGTCTGGCGAGTCTCAATTCTTCTTCTTCGTATTCTTCTGAAAACTCTTCAGTTAGTTCATCCATAGATCCTTCTTCACAATCGTCTGTCAAGAATTCAAAGATTTCTTCAATGCTGTCTTCGTCTAAAATGTCCTTTAGGTAATAATCAATATTGAGTTTAGTACCGCTAGTGACAATGCGTTCCATCTCCTCTAGTAGTTGATCCATTTTCAATCCCTTGGCACTCGCTATATCATCAAACGGCAGTTTTCTATCTGTACTTTGGATAATATAGACCTTCAAAGCACTTTTATTTGCTACTGACTTAAAGACCATATCTTGAGGCCTGTCTATATCATTTTCCTCCACATACTTTTCAATAGCTTCGACCATTTTTTGACCGAATTTTTTGGCTTTTCCTTCGCCAACGCCTTGGATATTTTTTAATTCTTCAATACTGCACGGATATACAGTGGCCATTTCACTCAGTGAGTTTTCACTGAAAACGGCATAAGGGGGAACATCTTTGGCATTGCCTATTTTTTTACGTAGATCTTTAAGTATGCTAAAGAGCTGCTTGTCAACGGCAACTACTTTAGTTGGAGCACTACTTTGGCTGTTGAGCACATCATAATCCAACTCTTTCCTCACGCGAAACGCTTTGGGCAATTTACCGGCATTGCCTTTTTCAGTGACCTGAATAGTTCCGTAAGCATCTATATTTTTACTTAAATAATGACGAATGACACCTTGTCTGATCACTGCTCTTAAATGGGCTTCACTTTTATCTTTTTGAATTCCCCAAGTGGACAGACTCGTTGCATCATTTTTTACTAATACAGCGGAACTGTGTCCACGTAAAATGTTGATGATCTCTGACGTTTTAAACTTTCCATGGGTTTGTTTTACCGCCGCAATGACATCCAGTAATTCTGCGGAAGCCTCTACTTTTTCTTTTGGATGACGGCAGTTATCACACATTTTCTCACAATCGTCTTCATGGAATTCCTCCCCAAAATAGTGTAAGAGTGCTCTTCTTCTGCAGGTAGCTGCCTCTGCATATCCCGTAGCTTCTTCCAACAGTTGACGACCAATTTCTTGTTCGCTTACATTCTTTTTGTTCAAGAATTTCTGCAAACGCTCTATGTCTTTGATGTCAAAATAAGTGATACAAGACCCTTCACCGCCATCTCTTCCCGCTCTTCCTGTTTCTTGGTAATAGCTTTCTAGAGATTTAGGCATATCGTAGTGAAGAACAAATCGGACATCGGGTTTATCTATTCCCATTCCAAATGCAATGGTTGCCACGATTACGTCGCAATCTTCATTGAGAAAGGCATCTTGATGTTTTATTCGCTTGCCGCCTTCCAAGCCGGCATGATACGGTAAGGCATTGATCCCATTAACCTGTAACTGCTCTGCAAGATCTTCTACCTTTTGGCGGCTCAAACAATATACAATTGCACTTTTCCCTTGATTGGCTTGTAACAATTTAGTGATGTCTCTATCTATATCGCGCTTTGGTCTTACTTCATAGTAGAGGTTTGAGCGGTTAAAGCTAGAAAGGAACACTTGCGGATTCTCCATGCCAAGCGTCTTCATTATATCTGCTTGAACTTTTGGCGTAGCTGTGGCAGTAAGGGCTATAATTGGTTTTCTTCCTAGAGCAACAACGCTCTCTTTAATTGTCCTGTAATCTGGACGAAAATCGTGCCCCCATTCAGAAATACAGTGCGCTTCGTCAATAGCGAAGAAACTTACAGGAATGGAGCCTAGCAATTCAATATTAGACTTCTTATTAAGGCTTTCGGGCGCCACGAACAGTAATTTAGTAAGCCCTGACTTAAGGTCTGCATGCACCTGTTCCAACTGTCCTTTGGTTAGTGAACTATTCAAGACGTGGGCTATTCCGTCTTTCTCACTATATCCTCTAATGGCATCAACCTGATTTTTCATGAGCGCAATAAGAGGGCTTACAACAATTGCCGTTCCTTTACTTACTAACGCTGGTAATTGATAACATAAGCTTTTACCTCCACCAGTTGGCATGATTACGAAAGTATCTTGCCCGTTAGCGATACTTTCAATAATTGCTTTCTGATTTCCTTTAAAGTCACTGAATCCGAAAAACTGCTTCAGTTCATTTTCCCAATTGATAGAGGACATATGCTCTATGTTGATTTGTTATCCCTAAAAGATAAGGGATTTTCTCAAGGATTGTGAAGGTACATCAGAATGTTTTTCGGATTTTTGGCCACAATTCTGGGTTATCAACATGTCCAAAGACAGAAACAATATGAGCTTTTTAGACCACCTTGGCGAATTACGCTGGCATTTGGTGCGTTCTTCAATCGCCATTTTCTTCTTTGCTGTAGTGGCCTTCTTGTCAAAAGAGGTCATTTTTGATGTGATCATCTTTGGTCCAAAGCAAATGGATTTTCCTACTTATACCTTCTTTTGTTGGCTTTCAAGTTATGTAGGAGGAAATGTGTTTTGTTTTGATGAGATGCCTTTTGAACTTCTTAACATGAGGATGAGTGGCCAATTTCAAATGCACCTTTGGGTTTCCTTGGTGGCTGGAGTAATCATTGCATTTCCGTATGTTTTTTGGGAGATATGGCGATTCATTCAGCCAGGTCTTCATGAAAGTGAACGTAAAAATTCACGCGGTGTTATTCTCTTTACGACCGTCTTGTTTCTTTTGGGCGTATTATTTGGTTATTACGTCATTGTCCCGTTAAGTGTTCAATTTCTTGGGACTTATACGGTGTCTTCGGAGATTTTCAATAGAATAGATCTTACCTCGTACATCAGCATGGTTAGTTCAGTAACACTGGCCACAGGGATTCTCTTTCAGCTGCCGATTGCCGTATACTTTTTAAGTAAGTTAGGCGTTGTTACTCCTGATTTACTAAAGACGTACAGGCGCCATGCGATTGTGGGTATTTTATTGTTAAGCGCAATCATTACGCCGCCGGACATTGCGTCACAGATTCTTGTAACTTTCCCTGTATTAATATTGTATCAGGTTAGTATTGGAGTGAGCAGAAGAATTATAAAAAGTAGAGCTAAAACCAAGGAGATTTAGTGAAGTTAGAAGCACGAAATATTGTCAAAAAGTACCGCTCTAGAACTGTTGTTGACCAGGTGAGCTTTGAGGTAAACAGAGGCGAAATAGTGGGCTTACTCGGACCTAATGGCGCAGGAAAAACAACGAGTTTCTATACTGTTGTGGGGTTGATTAGACCTTACAGCGGGCAGATTCTTTTGGACGGACAACCCATTCAAAAATTACCCATGTACAAACGAGCTCAGTTGGGGATTGGATACCTTGCCCAAGAGGCTTCTGTTTTTAGAAAGCTTAGTATTGAGGATAATATATTAGGGGTTCTAGAAATGACCAAGCTTTCAAAGGAAGAACGTCATGAAAGGCTTGAAGAACTCTTGAATGAATTTGGATTACAAGCTATAAGAAAGACCAGAGGTGATTTGCTTAGCGGTGGTGAGCGCAGAAGAACAGAGATAGCAAGAGCGCTTGCAACAAAGCCTAAATTTATTCTTTTGGACGAACCCTTTGCAGGAGTAGATCCTATTGCTGTAGAAGACATTCAAATGATTGTGGCTAATCTCAAAAATAAAAATATTGGCATTTTGATTACAGATCACAATGTACAGGAGACCTTGGCAATTACAGATAGAACGTATTTAATGTTTGAAGGTCGTATTCTTAAAAGCGGCACCGCAGAGGAATTAGCGGCGGATGAGCAGGTACGTAGGGTTTATCTGGGTCAAAATTTCGAACTCAGAGCGCGTAAGTAAACCTTTATTCTTTTTAAAATAGGTGGTTTTGGCACGCGTGGTGCCCGACCTTCATAGGCTTTTAATTTCCC
>Ga0181600_10002937_pt1 | contig 13068 bp, 10 predicted proteins | sample 041ome_2_FD_132982 | JGI IMG/M metagenome (GOLD analysis project Ga0181600, IMG submission 132982) | Coastal salt marsh microbial communities from the Groves Creek Marsh, Skidaway Island, Georgia - 041406US metaG (megahit assembly) | ecosystem: Environmental > Aquatic > Marine > Intertidal zone... | reverse complement strand
TTTTATAGTCTTTAATGGATAGGTAGACCGTGTCTTTAGTCTGCATTTTTTGGTCCAAACGCGCGACAAGCTGTTTGAGTGAATCTGCCGTTTTTGGCGCACCTGAAGCACCCTGTGGTTTAATTTCAGGATCTTGAGCCAGTAGCAAACCTGTGTAGAGACACCAACCAAAAAAAAGAATCAATCGCATAATTCACAATGAGGATCCAAAGGTAGCGATTTGAAAAAATCAAAGCTGTCAAAAATAACCCTACTTTTATGGCCATTACCGATGAGACTTCTTCACCCTACAGAATCAGGATTAGTCGCCGGCACAGATGAAGCAGGCCGGGGATCTTTGGCTGGACCTGTCACAGCAGCTGCTGTACTTTGGCCCAAAGGGCTGACACATCCCTGGCTGAACGATTCAAAAAAAATGAGCTATGCGCAACGTCAGGCATTGGCCCCATGGATTAAAGAAAATGCGATCTCTTGGGGAATTTCATTCGTTTCTGCTCGCGAAATAGATCAAATCAACATCCTGCAAGCATCGATTAAAGCCATGCATCTGAGTCTAGATCAATTGGTACCCACCCCAGATTTTGTATTGGTCGACGGAAACCGATTTACGCCCTGGAGGGAAGTTCCTTATCGATGTGAAATTAAAGGAGACGGTCGCTTTTGGGCGATCGCAGCGGCTTCTGTTTTGGCCAAGACTGAGCGGGATGCCTATATGGAAGAAATTCACCTCCTACACCCCGAATACGGTTGGAAAAAAAATAAAGGATACGGCACAAAAGAACACAGAGATGCGATGGCCATCCACGGACTAAGTCCTCACCACAGATTGAGTTTTAAACTAAAATCAGAACAATTATCTATTTCTTTTGACAATGATGAATCTAATTAAACGACTTTTTATCGGTACAGTCCTTTTATCCCTAGCGATTGCCTGTCAAAAAAAGGAGGTAGAGCCCGTATATGAAGCAGACCCATTGGCCCAGCATCTTCCTTTAAATTACGATTTCTTGATTCAGGTAAATCACCCGGAATCACTTCAAGAACTATTGGCCCAACTCGCTTCAACCATACCCCAAAAAAGACAGTCTGAGCTTTGGGGCCAATGGCAACTATTGCTCCAATCAAAACTGCCTGCGCGCAGCTGGATCGGATTTTCAGACATCGGTAAAGACCAACTGGATTTCCTATTGATCAGTCAAACACCCCTAACGCATTCCATGAGTCCAGGCGAGACAGTGAATTATCAAGACGTAGTTATCGCTACTTGGGAAGGTCTGGAATACCCCTACTTCAGCGCAACATGGTCAGGCGTTTCACTGATGAGTTCTTCCAAATTGATGATCGAAAACGCCATAAGGCAGAAAAAAGTGGTCCGAAATATTGACCAAAATCTTTGGGTAGACATTCCTGAAAACCAAAACAGGCTGGTCGCCTCTATCGATCAAAATGCCTGGGCCACAGACATGTTGCCCTTACAAATCGGAGGGAGTCGCACGCATCGATGGGGCACATGGAGTTCGAGCGGGGTCTCTAAAGACTCCACCGGTTGGTCCCTGACTGGAATCACCTCAGCTAGAGACAGTATTGATGACCAGTTGATTAATTTGTGGAGTGAACAAAAACCGACACACACAAAATTAACGCCCTGGATACCCTCAACAGCACAAGGAATCTGGCGATTCGGGATCAGCGACGAAAACGCATTTCAAAAAAGACAGGAGCGATGGTCTAAAATCAAATGGCCCAAAACGAGGTTAACACCTACGCCCAGTGAACTAGCTCTGGTGTACATGGCTACGGACACCTTGTATTACATGTTTCTAGATGATGAAGTCAACACAGAAGCATGGGCCAAGCCTAAGCCACCCTATAAATCCTATCCTATTTGGCACACCCAACTCGGAAAAGAACTCATGTCACCATGGATGCCGATGATGGCTGGACCCCAGGAGTTTTATGCGACCCACATCGACGAGGTGTGGATTTTTTCACGACGAAGATCAGCTTTAACCCTATTAATCGACCATTGGGAGGTTGGTGCCACCATAAACAAATCAGCTCTAGAGGAATCCTTCAGATATGCCCTAGAAGAAAAATCAAATATATCCTATTACGGTTTGGCTGTAAAAGGGCTTTACCCAGAGACCGCCCAAGGACTATCCTCAGGAAAAATAGCCGCGTATTGGGCATTTAATTCAACCGGGTATTGGAACCACCTAGTCCATTGGGATCCAGCACCAAAAAACAACCCATCGGGCATTGAAGTACAGCCTCTTTTCCAGTGGAAAGCCGAGGTAGTTCAGGCGCCAAAATTAACGTGGTTGATCGATCCCAGGGGTAACCCATGGCTGATTGCACAAAGTCAAACAGGTATTACCCAGTGCATGGATGTTTCTGGAGCACTGCAATGGGAGGCTGAATTAGCGCCTGGCGCAAAAGCGATTGCTGCGATTGACTTATATGAAAATGGACGGGTACAATGGTTGTTCGAACACGAGCAAAAAAGAAGATTACTCGATAAATCTGGACAGGATGTGCGTATTTTATGGGAACAGGAACGCATAGACAAACAACTCAGTCAAGGAGAAGTGCTGGCGAAAAAATGGGGAAAAAACGATGTTGATTCAAAAAACGCCCTAAAATCCTTACCGAAATCGTGGAGCAAAGAGCCGGTGAACATGGTCTATTGGCCAGTACAAAAATCGTGGATTGGCCTCAGGGAATTCCCCAAAGACACATGGACAGCATATAAAATAGAACCCAAAAGTAAATAACCATGAGTTTGTGGCGCGTCGTTCTTGCTGTTATATTTCCACCCTTATCGGTCATCGGAAGAGGTTGTGGATCGATGGTTATTGTTTTTCTATTGACCCTAGCGGGTTGGGTACCCGGTGTGATTGCTGCTTTAATCATCTTGAACAAACCAAAATAATTATTCCCCATCTAGTTTGTACCTTTGGGCATGCGTGAGAAGATTCAATTAAAAGACTTAGGTCTTGTCGACTATAAAGCTGCTTGGGACCTCCAAGAGGAACTATTTCAGTCTGTAGTCTCCCACAAAAAAATCCAATCATCGAGTGAAAAGCCAGAGCCCAGTCCACACCAAATACTGATGGTTGAACACCCCCATGTATACACCTTAGGTAAAAGTGGGAAAATAGATCACTTATTGGTCTCTGAAGAAGCTTTGGCTGCCAAAGGGGCTACCTTCTATAAAATCAACCGAGGGGGTGACATCACCTATCACGGGCCAGGACAGTTAGTGGTTTACCCTATTTTAGATTTGGAATCGTTTTTCAAAGACATCCACAAATACTTGAGATTTTTAGAGGAGGCGGTCATACGCACCCTAAAAGAACACGGCATTGAATCTATGCGATCCCCTGGTGAGACAGGGGTTTGGTTGGATGTAGGTACCCCTTTTGCGCGAAAAATATGCGCTATGGGTGTTCGGGCTAGCCGCTGGGTCACCATGCACGGATTGGCGTTAAACATAGACCCGGATATGGGGTATTTTGATCTGATGATTCCCTGTGGCATCAAAGACAAATCGGTGACTTCAATGACTTTAGAAACCAGAAAACCCGTAAATACTACACTGGTTAAAGAGCAGCTAATTCGACATATATCCGATTTATTCGAAGCGGATATTTTCGTAGCGGATTAATCTTGCAGGTTTACCCAAAGCGTATCTCCTTGCTTCTCCACCTTACAGAGACCTAGCTTAGTCAGCCCCTTGATGGATTTATCCCATGCTTTGTTGGATAGTTGAGCTTGATTTTTCAAGTCCTCTAGCAGCATTTGTTTTTGCTTAGCTAGGATGTCCATCAAGGATTTTTCACCCTCGGAGAGCTCAACAGCTTTGCGTTCAGGCCTCATTTGCGGGAAGAACAACACTTCCTGAATCGATGCATTATTGGTCATTAACATGACCAAACGATCAATACCTATGCCAATACCGGAGGTCGGAGGCATTCCGTATTCCAATGCGCGCAAGAAATCTTGATCGATGAACATCGCTTCATCATCTCCCTTTTCTGACAATTTGAGCTGCTCCTCAAAACGTTCCCGTTGATCGATTGGATCATTGAGCTCAGAGTAGGCATTGGCCAGCTCTTTACCATTGACCATCAACTCAAATCGCTCGGTCAAACGCGGGTTATCGCGGTGTTCCTTGGTTAACGGACTCATCTCTTTGGGATAATCTGTAATAAATGTAGGCTGAACGTAATGGTGCTCGCATTTTTCTCCGAATAGTTCGTCGATTAATTTACCGACACCCATACTTGGATCCACCTCAATACCCAAAGCTTCAGCCGTAGCTGCCAACTCGTCACGATCCATCTCAGACACATCATAACCGGTATGTATTTTGATCGCCTCTAAAATGGGTACTCTAGGATAAGGAGCTTTAAAGTTTATTTGATGATTACCTACCGTAATTTCGGTAGTTCCATGAGTATCTAGACACACTTTCTCCAAGAGCTGCTCCGTAGTTTGCATCATCCAATGGTAATCCTTGTAGGCCACATAGAGCTCCATCACCGTAAACTCTGGATTGTGTGTGCGGTCCATCCCCTCATTCCTAAAGTCCTTGGCAAATTCGTACACTCCTTCAAAACCACCGACAATCAATCGCTTTAGGTATAATTCGTTGGCAATGCGCAAATACAAAGGAATATTTAACGCGTTGTGGTGGGTCATAAATGGACGCGCAGACGCACCTCCAGGAATCGGCTGTAAAATGGGGGTTTCCACCTCCAAGTAGGCTCGGTCATTAAAAAACTGACGAATACTGTTGGTGATTTTTGTGCGCTTGACAAAAGTTTCTTTAACGTGTGGATTGACAATCAAATCCACATAACGCTGACGATATCTGAGTTCCGCATCGTTAAATTCATCGTGCACTTTGCCGTCTGCATCTACTTTGGGCAAAGGCAGTGGTCGCAATGCTTTACTCAATAGCGTAAACTCGCGCACCAATACAGTTTTCTCCCCCACCTGCGTGGTAAAGAGTGTGCCTTTTACACCTACGATATCGCCTAAATCGATGAGCTTCTTAAACACCTCGTTGTAGAGATCTTTATCCTCCGCAGGACACATCTCATCCCGATTAAAATAGAGCTGAATACGTCCCTCGCTGTCTTGCAACTCACCAAAAGAGGCCTTGCCTTGGACTTTTTTGCGCATCAATCGTCCTGCAACCACCACAGACAATCCTTCTTCATAATCATTTTCTATCGCATGAGCGCGATGGGTCACTGGGTATAAAGCCGCAGGATAGGGATTGATTCCCAGTTCCTTCAGTTTATCTAATTTCTCTCGGCGTATTACTTCCTGCTCAGACAGCTGCATAACATACATTTAATGGGGGCAAATATACAAATTTTCAACCCTACACAGGCGGGAACAACACCCAGGTTGTAGTGGATAAAAAAAATACTATATTCGGGTATGAAGCGCACTTCTCTCTGGGGCCTTATAGCAGGCCCCCTGTTTATGGCCGCACTCATGGCCTACCCTGGTGACTTGGTATCCCCTAATGCCGATCCTGTATTGGCCTTGGGTCTTTGGATGATTGTCTGGTGGATCAGTGAAGCAGTATCCATATCTGTTACTGCCTTACTCCCCCTTCTAGTCATGCCATTGCTCGGTATTTTACCCCTCGAACAAGTGGGTGGGTACTATGGCAGCCCAATCATATTTTTGTTTTTTGGTGGTTTTGTGATGGCCCTCGCTCTGGAAAAAGTGGGTTTGCACAGGCGCATTGCGCTAAACATCATCCAGAAAACAGGCACCTCCCCGGCAGCTGTTCTGTTGGGGTTCATGATAGCCACTGGATTCTTGAGTATGTGGATCAGCAATACAGCCACCGTTGTGTTGATGTTGCCGATCGCACAATCCGTGATTCATTTATTGATAGAAGACAGTGACGGATTTACCAAAGAAGACAGAAACTTTGCCTTGAGCGTGATGCTCGGAATCGCTTTTGCTGCCAATGCGGGTGGTATTGCCACCGTGATTGGCACACCACCAAATTCAGTGCTGATTGGGCTATTAGAAAACGAGTACCATCAACCCATTTCATTTATGGAATGGATGGCCTTGGGATTCCCGTTATCGGTGCTGTTAATCGCCGTAATTTACTGGGTATTACTGCGTCTATTTCCATTTAAATCACTTGCTTTTAAGGCAGACCAAAACATTATTGCCGACTCGCTCAAAGCACTAGGGGCCATGGATTCAAGAGAAAAACAAGTACTCGTTGTTTTTGGCACAACCGTCTTTCTATGGATTTTTAGAGCAGCGATCAATCAACTCATTCCCGGACTGGGCCTAACCGATACCGCCATCAGTTTATTTGGAGCATTGAGCTTGTTTTGTATCCCAACCAAAGACAAAAAAGCACCATTTATCTTGGCCTGGTCCGACACGAAAAATCTTTCCTGGGGGATATTAATCTTGTTTGGCGGAGGCTTAGCTTTGGCCAATGGGATGACCCAGAGCGGACTGGTAGATTTGGTATCCTCCACTATTCAACAACAGCAATGGCCCGTAATAGGTACCGTTGTTGTCTTAATTGCCCTGATGCTCTTTTTAACCGAATTGATGAGCAATGTAGCTTTAGTAGCGGTTTTAGCTCCTGTAGTAGCCGGTATTGCCCTTGGATTGGACATTCCCATCATCCACTTATTAATTCCAGTAACTATAGCGAGTAGTTGTGCTTTTATGTTGCCGATGGCAACACCTCCCAACGCCATCGTATTTGCCTCTGGATATATTGAAGTAAAAGATATGGTTCGCGCGGGTATCTGGTTAAATCTTATCTCGGTTGCTGTACTTACTGCAGTATACCAATGGGTGATTCCCTGGCTTTTCTAATGTTAAACATTTGTCAAAAACGGCCACAGAATCAAACTTGAGGAATAATTTTAGGTCAAAGCACCTAAAAATAATCCTATGAAACATTTGATTCTCGCAGCGGCTTTGATCCTCAGCACCGCAAACATGTGGGCGCAGCACCCAGCTCAACTAAAAGTACACCACAATTACAGAAAACACCCGGAGCGCCGTCTTGATTTAGCTACGGGTACACACCAAAAATTCAATCCACTAGAGCGTTCAAATTTGGTAGCCAAACAGTGGACACTGGCTTTAGACCTCAATAAGGATCAGCAACACCAAGTGCGTGAATTGCTCGACAAACACCAGGTGCAGCGCCCAAAAAGAACGATGTCTCCCTACAGCAAAAAAGGTAAAGCGCAATGGATGGAGGCCCACTTAGATGCTCAGATCGCCTTACAAAACGACCTAAAAACAATACTTACCCCCGAACAATATCGTCAGTGGAAAGACCTGCGTTTGGATCGCGCTCAGAGAGCGAGACAACTGGCTTCTAGACGTTTGTTGCCTCCAGTACAGGGACCAGCTCATCGAGCGCATTGATGGTTCTCTCAATATCTGCGGTAGACAACGCATCATTGAGAAAATAACTTTCAAAGGCTGAGGGCGGTAGATAGATCCCTCGGTCGAGCATACCGTGAAAATAGGCATTAAATCGAGCGTTATTTCCTCGAGCCGCGGAGGTGAAATCTACCACAGGCTCTGGGGTGAAATGCAATGAAATCATTGAACCCAATCGGTTGATCTGGTAGTCGATAAGCGTTTTGTCCAATACAGAGCTCATCCCGGCTGCTAAATCAGCCGATTTTTTTTCCAATCGATCGTAAATCCCTCGATCGCGATTTAAGGCCTGAAGCATGGCCAAGCCAGCACTCATCGCCAATGGGTTACCACTCAAAGTACCCGCTTGATATACCGGACCTAAAGGGGCCAAATGCGCCATGATTTCCCCTCTAGCTGCAAAAGCACCTACAGGTAAGCCACCTCCGATTACTTTGCCGAAACACACCAGGTCTGCTTGAACACCCAATACCTCTTGAGCTCCACCTGCAGCCAATCGAAATCCTGTCATCACCTCATCAAAGACCAAGAGGACCTCATGCTGGGTGCACAGTGTTCTCAATCCATGAATAAAATCAGGATCAGGAAGGACACACCCCATATTACCTGCCACAGGCTCGATAATTACAGCAGCTACATGACCTTGATGCGCTTCCAGTAATTCGGCCACATAGGCTAGATTATTGTAGGGTGCCAACAGGGTGTCTTGGGCAGTTCCCTGAGTAACCCCAGGACTGCTGGGGTGTCCAAAAGTAACGGCGCCACTTCCTGCTTGAATCAGAAATGAATCTGAATGTCCGTGGTAGCAGCCAGAAAACTTGATAATGCGGTCTTTACCCGTGAATCCGCGCGCCAGCCTGATGGCACTCATACACGCTTCCGTACCCGAATTGACAAACCGGATCTGATCGATATTGGGGACCATTTCAATGGCCAATTTGGCGAGTTCAGTCTCTATTTCTGTGGGCGTTCCAAACGAAGTGCCTTTTTGTGCCCGGTCCACGATGGCTTTGATTACCTCCGCATGAGCATGGCCCAAAATCAATGGACCCCAAGAAGAAATATAATCTATATACGCATTGCCGTCAACATCGTATAGGTATGCTCCTTGGGCGCGATCAATAAACACCGGGGTGCCTCCGACCGATTTAAACGCTCGGACAGGAGAGTTTACCCCTCCTGGGATAAATTGTTGCGCCTCTTGAAAAAGTGAACTACTTCTTTGATATCTCATTGCTTAGGTAAAATTAACACTTGTCCTACAGACAAATTAGTGGTAGTCAGTCCATTGAGCTGCATAAGCACCTCTACGGTGGTTCCGTATCTCTTGGATAGGGAATAAAGTGTTTCCCCTGGCTGAACCACGTGATTTGGCGGCAAGGTGCCTGAGGAAGCATCAGATGATTTATCCTTTTTGGCTGGGGTGATTTTCTTACCCACTGACTTTGCCTTTTGAGAAACCACTTCTTTTAACCCCAATCTTATTTTCTTGTCGTATTTGTGCAGGTCGTACTGTTCGATGTATTTAATCAGCTTTTGGGGATATGCGGGATCCGTAGCATACCCTGCCTTTTTCAGACCCTCCGCCCAAGCTTTGTAATTCTTAGTGCTGTAATCAAATAAGAACGCATAACGATCTCGACCGGTCAAAAATTCTGAATGGTCCCTAAAGGATTGTTTGGGATTTTTGTATTTCCGGAAACATTCGCCTTTTTCATCGTCGTCGTGGTACACTTTTTTCCCCTTCCAGGTATTGTGGCATTTGATCCCAAAATGATTGTTGGATTTTCTGGCCAGCTCACTTTTTCCAGAACCACTTTCCAAAATTCCTTGCGCTAGAGTAATGCTGGCGGGAATTCCGTGTTTTTTCATTTCCTTACGGGCTATTGGTGCATATTTTTGGACATAGGCCGCCACATCTGATTGACTGGAAGAAGTGGATGAATGGGTGTTGTTTTTTAAAGCACCACAAGATGCTACGACCAATGCGCTTAGGGCCAATGCCCAACTTTTAAATTTCATACGTCAGGGTGGGTAATTTTTGTTGAACACATAGTTGATTGAAGCCCGCATTTCCCTGCAAACCCCCGGTGTGAATCACCAGAATTCGGTCCTTGGGTGAAAACCATCCCTTTTGGGCTAGATCCTCGATACCGTAGAGTACTTTGCCCGTGTAAATGGGGTCCAAAGGCACTTGGGTCACTTGGTAAAATCGATTGATCCATTCGATGAGTTCTGGTTGAAACTTGGCATATCCACCCCAGTGGTATTGATCGAACAACACACCTTGGGTGGACGATCCAAAAATACGAACTTCCTCGGCTGGTTTCATTCCTTTCAAGGCCCAAAATCCCAAAATTTTTTGGTCGGTGGTATGCGTCCCTTGGAGCAATCCGGAGAGGGTGCCTCCAGTCCCCACAGCTAGCGCTATGTGCGTATATCGGGCTGATTCCGGCCCCAATATTTCAGCGCAACCCCGAACTGCCAGCTTGTTATTACCTCCCTCAGGCAACACATAACTTTTACCCCATCGATCTTGAAGTTCAGCGATCCATCTTGGATCCGATTTTAAATCGTACTCTTTGCGAGACACAAAAAGTAATTTCATCCCCAAAGAGGCAGCTTGCTGTAAGGTGGGATTCAAGGGCTGATCCGCTAACTCTTCTCCTCGGATGACCCCAATGGTCTTCAACCCCATTTTTGAACCTGCATGGGCCAAAGCGTGGATGTGGTTAGAAAAAGCTCCGCCAAAGGAAAGGATTTGTTGATGACCCTTGGATATTGCCTCCTCTAGGTTGTAGCGCAGCTTACGCAACTTGTTTCCCGAAAGTTCAGGAAAGACCAAGTCCTCCCTTTGTATATGAACCTCAAGACCTTTCGACTGCCAATGGACCGAACCATGACTGATATCTTGTATCGGACCCCGGTGATATGCCTGGGGACTATGTAGTAGCTCGAACGACATGCATGAAAGGTATGAAATGATTAATTTTGCTCCCTAAACTAGCCTGATGAACCTACCCACAGAAGAAGGAGATTTTTATTGGACCCCGGAGGGATACAAGGTATTCACAGAACAGTACCATTTAAAAAGAGGGTACTGTTGCAAGAGCGGATGTCGTCACTGTCCGTATGGATTTGACCCAAAAAAAGGATATTGATCAGCGAGAAGCCTGAAGCCAATCAGCAGCTGCAGACACCGCTTGATCAAGTCCACCAGGGTTTTTACCACCCGCTGTGGCAAAAAATGGTTGCCCCCCGCCTGAGCCCTCGATGTATTTGCCCAACAGCTTGACAGCCTCTCCAGCGTGAAGTCCCCGATCGGCGACTAACTCTTTAGACACATAACAGCTAATCATCGCTTTGTCGTCTTGAGCCGTTCCCAACACAAGCACTAAATTATCCAGCTGCGCCCCAATCTGAAAACAAAGATCTTTGACCAATCCAGGGGCTAAATCCACCTTTTGGGCAATCAGTTTAACTCCATTAACTACTTGGATGCTATCGATCAAGCCTTGTTTTAGCCCCATCGCTTTTTCCTTCATGATCGATTCCAGTTCTTTTTTAAGCAACTGATTTTGTTCCTGTAACTGCTTGACCTGAGCCAGTGGATCACCCGTCGCGTTAAGCACTTCCTTTACGGCTGTCAACTGCTTGTAATGATCCATAAAGTATGCGCGTACCGCATCTCCGGTAATCGCTTCTATACGGCGAATACCTGCAGCGACTGCGGTTTCTGAGACAATTTTAAAGTGCCAAATGTCCGACGTATTGGCTACGTGTGTACCCCCGCACAGTTCAATGGATGAACCAAACCTGATGGTGCGCACAGCATCGCCATATTTCTCGCCAAACAGGGCCATAGCACCCTGTTCAACCGCCTGCTCCATGGGAACCATGCGTTGTTCCACCAAAGGAATTTGACTCTCGATCCGCGCATTGACAAATTGCTCAACAGCCTCTAATTCCTCTTGGGTCAATTTGGCAAAATGCGAAAAGTCAAAACGCAAATACTTAGAGTGAACCGCAGATCCTTTTTGGGTGACGTGGGTTCCCAAAACACTGCGCAATGCCTGATGCATCAAATGGGTTGCCGAGTGGTTTTGGCTAGTTCTAGCTCGTTGAAGCCGGTCAACTACCGCTTTAAATTTACCGTCCAACTCCACAGGAAGCTGTTTGGCAAAATGAACGATTTCTTGGTTTTCCCGTTTGGTATCAATGATGTAGGTGATGTTGCCGTTTGGGGCCTCCAAATATCCTTTATCCCCTACCTGTCCCCCACCCTCAGCATAAAACGGGGTTAGATTAAACACTAATTGATACAGCACCCCTTCTTTTTGAGAAGTCATTTTGCGGTATTTCACCAAGCGAACATCCACCTCCAAGGTGTCATATCCCACAAATTCTTGTTGGTCATCTTCACGCAAAACCACCCAATCCTCCTTGTCGATTTGAGCGGCTTTTCTGGAACGCGCTTTTTGCGCTTCCATGGATTTGGCAAATCCCTCCTGGTCCAACCCAAAACCTTTTTCAGACAGAATCAATGCCGTAAGGTCAATGGGAAAGCCAAAGGTGTCGTATAACTCAAAAGCTTTATCTCCTGGAAGCACCTTGGTGTTCAAACCCGCCACCAATACATCCAGCAATTGCAGCCCTTGGTCCAAGGTCTTTAAAAAGGACTGTTCTTCCTCACGCACCACATTGGTGATCAGTTGTTGCTGTTCTTTTAGTTCTGGGAACGAAGAGCCCATCTGGTCGACCAAAATCTTGACCAGCCTGAAAATAGTCGGTTCTTTAGCGCCAAGGAAGGTAAATCCATAGCGTATGGCCCGACGCAAAATTCGTCGAATCACATAGCCAGCACCTGCATTGGACGGTAATTGCCCATCTGCAATGGAAAAAGAAACCGCGCGAATATGATCCGCAATCACCCTAATGGCAATGTCAATTTCTTCTTTTTGCCCGTATTTTACCTCGGTGATGTTTTCTATTTCGCGAATTAACGGTTTAAAAACATCCGTGTCGTAATTCGATTGCACTCCTTGCAACACCATGCACAAACGCTCAAAACCCATTCCGGTATCCACATGCTGTGCAGGCAAGCGTTCGAGCTGTCCATCTGCCTTTCGGTTGAACTGCATAAAGACCAAATTCCAAATCTCAATCACTTGTGGATGGTCATTGTTTACTAGGGAAGCCCCTGGTATTTTGGCTTTTTCGTCAGCAGAGCGAATATCTACGTGAATTTCTGAACAAGGGCCACAAGGTCCTTGATCCCCCATCTCCCAAAAGTTGTCCTTCTTGTTGCCGTAAAGTATTTGGGATTCGGGAACCAGGTTGCGCCATAGAGCCAAAGCCTCTTCATCTTTTTCTAATTGATCGGCATCTTTAGATCCCTCAAATACAGTCACATACATCCATGATGGATCAATCCCATATACCTCCGTGAGCAGTTCCCAGGCCCATTCAATAGCTTCTTTTTTAAAATACCCATTTCCACCGGGTTGGCTTTGGCCAAAGCTCCAATTCCCCAACATCTCAAACATGGTGTGGTGGTAGGTGTCTTTTCCTACTTCCTCCAAATCGTTGTGTTTGCCACTAACC
>Ga0181600_10002936_pt1 | contig 13073 bp, 13 predicted proteins | sample 041ome_2_FD_132982 | JGI IMG/M metagenome (GOLD analysis project Ga0181600, IMG submission 132982) | Coastal salt marsh microbial communities from the Groves Creek Marsh, Skidaway Island, Georgia - 041406US metaG (megahit assembly) | ecosystem: Environmental > Aquatic > Marine > Intertidal zone... | reverse complement strand
ATCTGTCGCCGTCAGGGTCAACGCACCCTCCTGGCCATCCAGCAGGACATTGGCAAGAATCGGGATCGTGTTGCGACGCTCAACCACACTTTGCACATGGGCCAGCGCTTTGAGGAGGGTCGCACGCTCTATCGTCAGCTTCATTCTTTTTCGTTCCTCTGTGTCACCGGTCACGCGGCAGGTGGAGGTTTTGAGTAATCTCCGAGGCCACCCGGGGTGCTTTCGCAAAGGCCCGGGATTCCGCTGAATCCGTGAAAATTCTGACAGTAGTGGATTGTAGCAAAACGAGGGTGATTCGTCAGGCCTTTCGGCCCGCGCACCGCATCGGAGACAGGATAATTATTCTTTTCTTTTCAACGTGTTAGAGAAACCCACCCAAGAGGCGGTGGATCAAATCTCCAGCATGCGGCGCAACAGCTCCACATCTTCGTTGAATCCGGTGTCTGTCGAACGCAATTCCTCGACTTTCCGGACCGCGTGCATCACCGTTGTGTGATCCCGTCCGCCGAATTTCCGGCCGATTTCCGGCAAGGAGCGCGAGGTCAACTGCTTGGCGAGATACATCGCAACCTGACGCGGACGCGCGACGGCACGCGCACGACGGGCGGAATGCATATCGGCCAAACGAATGTTGAAATGCTCCGCCACCCGCTTCTGGATTTCTTCGATGGTCACCCGGCGATCGTTGGCCCGGAGCAGGTCATGCAGAACATCCTGCGTGGTCTCCAGCGTCACAGCGCGACCCACCAACGTGGCATGCGCCACAATTCGGTTCAGCGCACCTTCGAGCTCGCGCACATTCGATGTGATCTTGTGAGCCAGAAATTCCAATACCTTGTCGGGAATATCCGCACCGACATGCTCGGCCTTGGCCATCAAAATTCCGAGCCGTAGCTCATAATCGGTCGGATGGATATCTGCCACCAATCCACAGCCGAGGCGGGATTTCAGTCGCTCTTCCATGCCCTCAAGGTCCGAAGGTGACTTGTCAGCAGACACAATGATCTGACGGTTCTGGTCCACCAGAGCATTAAATGTGTGGAAAAATTCTTCCTGGGTGGAATCCTTGCCCGCGATGAACTGGATATCATCGATCATCAACACATCGACGGAACGGAACTGCTCCTTGAAGTCCATAATCGTTCGATATCGCAGGGCGCGAATGAACTGATACATGAATTTCTCAGCCGACATGTAAAGCACACGCCGCTGTGGCTCACGCTCCGTAATGTGCCAGGCAATGGCATGCATCAGATGGGTCTTACCCAGCCCGACGCCGCCATAAATAAACAACGGGTTGAACGGGACCGCCTTGGATTCCGCCACCCGGCGTGCTGCGGCATGACCCAGCTCGTTGGAGCGGCCCACCACAAAATTCGAAAACTTGAAGCGATCGTCAATGATCGCGCGCACATCCTCAAGGGCAGGATCTCCGCCCTCAGGCACATTCGAAGCCGGCATCGCGCCACCATTGGCACCACGCGGTGCGGCTTCGGACTCTATGCGTTGCGCGAGAGGCTGACGCGGCGGGGCACCCGCAGGCTGAACAATCGTCTGGGTTGGCTCGACAATGATTTCAACGGTCTTCACACCGTCATTCTCATCAGCCCAGAGTTCCTGAAGGCGTTCGCCGTAATTCTGCTCAATCCAATCGCGCATAAATCGCGTCGGCACCGCCACACGCAAACGCCCGGCATTGAAATCTCCAAGCGTCAAAGGCTTGAGCCAACTGTTAAATGCCGCATCACCAACGTCGGACCGCAATTGCGCACGCACACGCGTCCACTGCTCGGTCATCGATCCGTCGGTTTGCCCCCACTGTTCACCCATCTAGCGAAATACTCCGTAAGCACGAAATTTAGTTCTTCGACCCGCGGTTCCGCCAGGAACCTCCACGCATCTCGACCTTCCAGAAACAGCATCTGCCGATCACAGAAACTGCCCGATATTCTTTTTGGGCAACACACAATGTCACCAGTGAAACACCCGACGGGCACGCCACTGTCCACCCCACCTTTCGAGAAACTTTGAAGAACTGTCCTGAGCGAAAGCACTTCTGTGAAAACACAAAGAATGTAAAAACACGAAGACAGAAACGTTACAGCCAACTCACATAATCGCCCTTTTGTGGTTCTCAAGAATTACTTAACTATTCTTGAATTATGGAGATTTTTATTAATTTTGGCCGCAAAGTTCCTTTCGAGAACTGGGTTTTATTAAAATATCCCTATCTCTCTAAATTTTCTCTCGTAATGAATGACAATTCTCACGACCGAGTATTTGGTTTTACTGTTTCTCGATCTCGAAAAGCGAGTGGAAGATAGCGTGACAGGACGAGGCCCGCAACTGGTCAAACGAATGAATCGACAAAAAACACGAAAATTTCGCGGGCCGACACCGACCGCAGGACAAACGAAAACCGCGCCCCGAAGGGCGCGGTTCGAAAAAACTCAAAGGCGGTGGTGGGTTAGGCCATTGCCTTGATACGCGCTGACAGGCGCGACAGTTTCCGCGATGCCGTGTTGGCATGCAGAACACCTTTTTGTGCACCCCGATGCAGTTCCGGCTGGGCCGCCTTGAAGGCATCCCGGGCTGCAGATTTGTCACCGGATGCAATGGCCGTCTCGACCTTCTTCACACTGGTGCGGACCCGACCGAGCCGGTCGCCGTTAATAAGCGTGCGACGCTCGGCTCTGCGAATACGCACTTTAGCGGAATGATGATTGGCCATGCTTGTTCTCAAATTCGATTGTGATTGGCGGCAGCATATAGACCTGCCTCAAGGGGTCGTCAAGGCGCAAACGACTGGAATTCCGGCGGGTTTCTTCCGCCGGGATCGCCAATCTAGCGGTGTTTGAAATTCGGCTGACGTTTTTCGGCGAAGGCGGCCATGCCTTCTTTCTGGTCTTCGGTGGCAAACGTGGAATGAAAGACACGGCGTTCAAACCTCACGCCTTCCTCCAAAGTCGTCTCGTAAGCCCGGTTCACCGCCTCTTTTGCGAGCATGACAACCGGACGAGAGAGATCACAGATCGCAGCTGCCGTCTTAATGGCGTCGTCCATCAGATCGTCCGCAGGAACCACCCGGCTGACCAACCCGGCCCGTTCGGCCTCTTCGGCACCGATCATTCTGCCGGTCAGAATCATTTCCATCGCCTTGGATTTACCAACAAACCGGGTCAGGCGTTGCGTACCACCGGCACCGGGAATGGTCCCGATGGTGATCTCTGGCTGCCCGAATTTTGCCGTATCTGCAGCAATAATGAAGTCACACATCATGGCGAGCTCACACCCGCCACCAAGCGCGTATCCGGCAACAGCCGCGATCACGGGTTTGCGGCAAACCGTGACCCGCTCCCAACCATCGGTAATAAAGTTCTCAAGATAGGCATCCATATACGCCTTGTCGGCCCTCTCCTTGATATCGGCGCCCGCCGCAAAGGCCTTCTCTGACCCCGTCAGGACGATCGCGCCGATATTCTCATCGGCTTCAAGATCGTCAAAGGCGCGCCCAAGTTCTGCGATCAGCGCATCACAAAGCGCATTGAGCGCCTTGGGACGGTTGAGCCGGACAATGCCAACATGGCCCTGAGTTTCGACCTCAATATTTTCATAGGCCATAGCGGCCTCCTCGGTTTGCGTTCGTGTTCGAATATGCGACGCGTTGTGCGCGTCTATTGATCTCTCGGAGCGATTAAAAAACGCACAACAACGGGCGCGCGACCTTGATTAATCTCAATCCTGAGTGTTTCGCCGCCACGTTCCCACCGCGTTTGCCCGCGTGCTTCCCAGCCGAGTGCCGGCAGCGTCTGCTCATAAAATGTACTGACCTCATCGCCACTGGAGCCCCCCGTTGCGACGGCCTCAACGATCCGGCCTGCGGGCTTATCAAAGGAAACACGGGCATCCAGATCTTCGACCAGACCCGGTGCAAGCGGCAGGTCATCGATATCAGCAAGATAGACAGACTCAGCACCACCACGGCCCGCACCGATCAGGAAAACCAGGGACATCGCAATCGCGAAAATTTTTGTGCGTAGCAACATTGTGCCGCTCATAGCTCAGCGTTGCCGTCGAGGGCAATAGAAAGTGGACCGGCCGGACTGGACGATCCGGCGTATTTCACATTCCTGGCGGCCCTCCGCAACGCAGGCACTGCAGGCCTCCCCCTCGCGGCCATAGACCCCCCAATTGTGCTGGAAATATCCCAGCTCCCCATCGGTCTGGACGTAATCACGTAAAGACGAACCGCCCGCCGCGATCGCATCTGCCAATACGGATTTGACGGCCACCACAAGTCGTTCGGCGCGACCACCGGCAATCGTATGTGCGCTCCGCCGCGGACTGAGCTCGGCGCGCCAGAGTGCCTCGCAGGCATAGATATTCCCGATCCCGGCGACGACCCGCTGGTCCAGCAGCGCTGATTTGATCGGGGAGCGCTTGCCGCGCAGAGTTTGCGCGAAATAGTCGGCAGTGAAACCATCCGACAAGGGTTCCGGCCCAAGGGTGCGCAGATGCACGCTTTCCGCCTCACCACCCGGTGGAATCAGGTCCATATATCCAAACCGGCGGGCATCATTGAAAACGACCCGGCCCCCATCGGCCATCTCGACCAGCACATGGTCATGCTTTTCAACCAGCGCCCAGCCCGAATTGTGACCGGCCTGCCCCGATGACGCCCTGGCGCCAGGGGAAACGGTAAATCGTCCCGACATACCAAGATGGGCCAGCCAGGTTTCACCGTTGTCGAGCCGGATCAAAACGTATTTCGCCCGCCGCACGACCTCCGTCACGGTTCGCCCAGTCAATCGTTCGGCAAAATTCGCCGGGAAGGGAAAGCGCAAATCGGGCCGACGGGTCTCAGCCAGCGCAATACGCTTGCCTTCCATCGCAGGACGCAGGCCACGGACAACGGTTTCAACTTCAGGAAGTTCAGGCATTGCAGATCGGTTCCGGGCTTGGGTCCACGCATAGTACGCCACTCTCGCTGCGACGATAAGCGCTTGACCGCACGCGGCTTTTCTTTTGCCGCCCTGCCCCTTCCTCCGATATGGTCCCCCGGCAATGTCCGAACCTGGCCAGACATCGGCAAACGCCACCACCCATTTCGGTTTCGAAGACGTCCCCGTCTCGGAAAAAAGCGCGCGTGTGCGTGATGTATTCGCATCCGTGGCCGACAGCTACGACCTGATGAACGACCTGATGAGCCTGGGCGTCCACCGGGCCTGGAAGGCCGCGTTTGTAAACCGGATCGCGTTCCGTCCGGACATGCGGTTTCTCGACCTCGCCGGCGGCACCGGCGATATCGCCTTCCGCATCCGCGAAAAAGCCCGCCCCGGTGCGGCGATTACCGTCTGCGACATCAACCCCGAAATGCTTCGGGTCGGGAAGGCCCGCGCCATTAACAAAGGCATCCTGGGGCCCGATAGCGGCCTGCGTTGGGTATGTGGCGATGCAGAGGCGATACCGTCACCCGATTCAAGCTACGACGTCTATACGATCGCATTCGGGCTCCGGAACGTTACCAATATCCCGGCAGCACTGGCCGAAGCCCGCCGGGTGCTGCGCCCGGGTGGACAGTTCTTTTGTCTGGAATTCAGCGAAGTGGTGCTGCCCGTACTCGACGATATCTATGACCGCTATTCCTTCTCGGTTCTTCCCAAGCTTGGACGTTATGTGGCCCGGGACGAAGCGGCCTACCGCTATCTGGCCGAAAGCATTCGGAAATTTCCCAATCAGGACAAGCTTGCAGAACTGATGCGCGAGGCAGGCCTTGAACAGGTCCAGGTGCAGAACCTTTCGGGCGGGATCGCGGCTATTCACTCCGCGCGCCGGATCTAAGCGGTCATGTTGCGTTCCCTGCGAAACCTGTTCCGGTTGATCGGAATCGCCCGCACGCTCGCGCGCTACGATGCGCTGTTCCCGGCCGAATGGCTGCCTGCGACCGGCGGGCTTGTTTTCGCAGCGCGCCTGCTCTCGGGCTTCCGGACCGCGCGCGATGTTCGCGGCTTGCGCCCCGGAGAACGCCTGGCCCGCGCGCTTCAGGCACTGGGACCAAGCTTCATAAAATTCGGCCAGATGTTGAGCACCCGTTCGGATCTTGTCGGGGAGACCATCGCGGACGACCTTTCAAGCCTTCAGGACCGGCTGCCGCCTTTCTCAAGCGCTGAAGCCCACGCGGCAATCGAAGCAGAGTTCGAACTCTCCGTTGATGAATTGTTCGAGACCTTCGAAGACAAGCCTATTGCCGCCGCATCGATCGCGCAGGTCCATGTCGCGACAATCCTGCAAGATGCAGAAGTCGCCACGGAATCAGGCACAGACCCGGCTGAAACCACCACCGTCGCGGTCAAAATTCTTCGCCCGGGGATCGAGGATGCCATCGCACGTGATCTCGATCTGTTCCGCTGGATTGCCGACCTTGCTGAGCGCTCCCAGCCCCGCCTGCGCCGCCTGAAACCCATCGCGGCGGTGGAAACCTTTGCGGACAGCCTGCGCTGGGAGATGGATTTGCGGATGGAGGGCGCAGCGGCGTCCGAGTTGCATGGGAACTTCACCGAGGACCCCATGTATGTGGTGCCCGAAGTGAATTGGGAACGCACCGGGCAACGCGTTCTTACAACCCAATGGATCGACGGCATTCCGATCCATGATGTGGATGATCTGGTCGCGGCCGGCCACGATCTCGAAGCCGTGGTCACCAAAGCATCAGAATCTTTCTTCCTACAGGTCTTTCGCGACGGCTTCTTCCATGCCGATATGCATCCCGGAAATGCCTTCGTGAGTGCTGACGGCGCGCTTTGCGTTGTTGATTTCGGCATCATGGGTCGGATCGACCGGCCCACCCGCTATTTTCTCGCCGATATGCTGCTCGGTTTCATCACGCGCGATTATGCACGCGTGGCAGATGTTCACTTTCAGGCGGGCTACATTCCCGCAAACACGGACCGGGAGGTCTTCCAGCAGGCGATCAGAGCCATCGGCGAGCCGATTTTCGACCGCCCCCCCAATGAAATTTCAATTGCGCGTCTTCTGGCCCAGCTGTTTCAGGTGTCCGAACGCTTCAACATGGAGGCCCAGCCTCAATTGTTGTTGCTCCAGAAGACCATGCTGATCGCCGAGGGGGTCGGCCGTCGCCTCGCACCCGAACTCAACATGTGGCAACTCGCCCTGCCCCTGATCGAGGACTGGATGCGTGAGAATCGCGGGCCCGAAGCCCGTCTGGCAGAAATCACGGCGAACACGATATTGGCTGTCCAGCGCCTGCCCGATGCCGTCGAAGCTGTGGAGCGCGCCGCCACGACCATCACAGACGGCCGCCTCTCGCTCGACCTGCGCAATGCATCCTCACCGAAATGGCCGCTCTGGCTGGCCATTGGCGTGACCGCGGTGTTGGCTGTTATCGCTCTGGCGGACTAGAAAACCCCCGAAAACCGGGCTTGCCGGGCGACGCAGTCTACCCTATCTAATAACAACAGTTTTTCGTAGTTTATCGTCTTCCCCGCACAACTGACCGGGGGTTGGAGACAGATACGATGTTGCATGGCAAAAGAATTCTGCTGATCGTCAGCGGCGGGATTGCGGCTTACAAAAGTCTGGAGCTGGTCCGGCGCCTGCGCGAACGTGGGGCATCGGTTCGATGTGTCCTCACACGCGGCGGCGCGCAATTCGTCACGCCCCTGTCGCTCTCAGCGCTCAGTGAAGACAAGGTCTACACCGACTTGTTCTCGCTCACCGATGAAGCCGAAATGGGGCATATCCAGCTTTCCCGCGATGCAGATCTGCTGCTGGTCGTCCCCGCATCAGCCGATATTCTGGCCAAGATGGCCCATGGACAGGCCGATGATCTGGCCACCACAGCCCTGCTGGCGACCGACAAGGACGTCATGGTTGCCCCGGCCATGAATGTCCGGATGTGGACCCATGCGGCCACTCAGGCCAATCTGGCGACCCTGCGCGAACGAGGCGTACACTTCGTCGGACCCACCGAAGGCGATATGGCCTGCGGTGAATTCGGACCCGGTCGGATGGCCGAACCCAACGACATCGCCGACGCGGTATCGGATTTTTTTGAAGACAGCGCGCCGCTCTCGGGCCGCCGCGCGCTCGTCACCAGCGGCCCGACCCACGAAGCCATAGACCCGGTGCGCTACATCGCGAACCGCTCTTCGGGCAAGCAAGGCCACGCGATCGCCGCCGCCCTCGCCCGGCGCGGCGCGCACACAACGCTTGTGGCCGGCCCGACCAATCAGCCCGACCCGGCGGGCGTGAACATGATCCGCGTGGAAAGCGCACGCGAGATGCTGGCTGCCTGTGAGAAAGCCTTGCCCGCCGATGTGGCCGTCTGTGCAGCCGCCGTCGCCGACTGGCGCGTGACCACGGAGGCCACCGAGAAAATGAAGAAGTCCGGCACCGGGGTTCCGACCCTGGAAATGACGGAAAATCCGGACATTCTGGCCACCCTGTCGGCAGCTGCAAATACCCGGCCTGCCCTTGTCATCGGGTTTGCCGCCGAGACTGAAAACGTCGTGGAATACGCACAAGCCAAGCGCAGCAAAAAGGGTTGTGACTGGATTCTCGCAAATGACGTGTCACCCGGGACCGACACCTTCGGAAGCACGGACAACACCATCCATCTGGTCAGTGCCGACGGGATCGAGGACTGGCCGCGCATGTCAAAAACCGACGTGGCTGAGCGCCTCGCCGACCGTATCACCGAGCAGCTGGGAGCTGGCGAATGAGTGTTTCTGTTTCCGTAACCCGCTTGCCCCATGGGGCCGATCTTGACCTACCGGCCTATGAAACCGCCGATGCTGCCGGCATGGATTTACAGGCCGCCATTGCCGAGGACGTGGACATCGCACCGGGTGCGCGCACGCTGGTCCCCACCGGCCTCGCCATTGCCTTGCCACCCAGCTATGAGGCGCAAATCCGACCCCGATCCGGACTGGCCCTGCGCAACGGGATATCTCTGGTCAACAGTCCCGGCACCATCGATGCCGATTACCGCGGCGAAATCGGTGTGATTGTCATCAATCATGGCGAAGAGACCTTCACCGTGACCCGTGGCATGCGGATCGCCCAGATGGTTGTCGCCCCGGTGACACAGGCGCTCTGGGACGAAGTGCCCGAGCTTCCGGCAACCGAACGTGGCGCGGGCGGGTTTGGCTCCACCGGCACCTCAAAGAACAAGGCCTGACGCGCATGTTCCGGCTGTCACGCAAGACACTTTTTGCCATCGAGGCTGTGCTCGACATCGCCTATCACGCCAGCGCCAACCCGGTGCAAAGCCGCGAAATCACCCGACGACAGGGCATTCCCCGTCGTTATCTGGAACAGGTGCTGCAGAATCTGGTGCGTGCCGGGGTCCTGACCGGGGTGCGTGGCCCGCGTGGCGGCTATCGCCTTGCCCGGGAACGCCGCCGCATCACACTGGCTGATATTGTGGAGGTCATCAACGAGATGGAATCCCGCGCTGATCCCATCGAGGAAAATGATGGTTCGCCGCTGGGCACCGAAGTGGTGCGCCCGCTCTGGCGTCAGCTTTCCGAAGACTGCATGGCACAATTGGCCCAGACCTCGATCCAGGATCTCTGCAATCAGGCCCGCGATGCCGGTGTCGAAAGCGAAGATTCCGACCGCCACGACTACACGATCTAAGCCACCAACATCGCGCCACCCCTGCGTGATCCCTCATTCTGAGCCTGACGAAGAACGAGAGCGACAACCTCATACTTCGACAAGCTCTGCATGAGGTTGCTAGAGATACCGTAGATTGGCGGAGTGATACTTTGCAAATACCAGCAGGCGAACTATCGTCGCGGCAACAGCGATACAAAATCAGGAAACGTCACATGTCGAATTCAGAATTCCGGGGCAAGATCTACGATTCCGTGGTCGATACGATCGGGGCAACGCCGCTGGTCCGCATTGGTCGGATGGCCGAAGCGGAAGGCTGCAAAGCCGACCTCGTCGCTAAGCTGGAATTCTTCAATCCGCTGGCCTCGGTCAAGGACAGGATCGGGAACGCGATGATTTCGGCCGCGGAGGCCGAAGGCAAGATCGGCCCCGGTTCAGTGATCGTAGAGCCCACCTCCGGCAATACCGGGATCGCGCTGGCCTTTGTCTGCGCAGCGCGCGGCTATCGCTGCATTTTGGTGATGCCCGATTCCATGTCCCAGGAACGCCGCAAAATGCTGGCGCTGCTGGGCGCCGAACTGGTGCTCACGCCGGCTGCCGAGCGGATGCCCGGGTCGATCGCAAAAGCTCAGGAGATCGTCGATTCCACCGAAAACGCGATCATGCTCCAGCAGTTCCAGAACCCGGCAAACCCGGAAGTGCACCGCCACACAACGGCAGAAGAAATCTGGAAAGACACCAATGGCGCGGTCGATGTGCTGGTCGCGGGCGTTGGCACGGGTGGCACCATTACCGGTGCTGGCGAAGTCCTCAAGGCCCGCAAGCCCGGCCTGCATGTCGTGGCCGTAGAGCCTGAAGACAGCGCCGTTCTCGCCGGTGGCCCGGCGGGACCACACATGCTGCAGGGCATCGGCGCCGGGTTCATTCCCGACACCCTGAACACCGAGGTCTATGACGAGATCCTGGGGATCGCCAACGAAACCGCGCTGGAAACCGCCCGCAAGCTGGCGCGGATCGAAGGCATTCCTGTCGGCATCTCATCTGGTGCGGCCATCGCTGCCGCTCTTGAAGTCGGTGCGCGTGACGAGATGGCCGGCAAACTGATGGTCGTGATCCTGCCGTCCTTTGCCGAACGTTATCTTTCCACGGCGCTGTTCGAGGGCATCTAGACCCGGTCATGGAACTCACCGAGGAACAGTTTCACCGCTATGCCCGGCATCTGATCCTCGATGAGGTCGGTGACGAGGGGCAGGAGAAGCTGCTCGCCTCCAAAGTGCTGGTGGTCGGCGCCGGGGGCCTTGGCGCACCGCTGCTGATGTATCTGGCTGCCGCCGGTGTCGGCACGCTGGGAATCATCGATGACGATGAGGTCGATCTGACAAATCTGCAGCGTCAGATTGTTCATGTAACGGATGCAGTTGGCCAGAAAAAGACAGACTCTGCAAAGGCTACGCTGGCGGCTCTGAACCCGGGCATCAACGTTGTCCTGCATGATACTCGACTCACAGACGAAAATGCCGAAGCAATTATCTCCGGGTATGACCTTGTCGCCGACGGGTCCGACAATTTCGAGACGCGCTACCTTGTCAACGACCAGTGCTATCTCCTTGGAATCCCTCTGATTGCAGCGGCCATGCTGCGCTTCGAAGGCCAGCTCTACAGCTTCCGTCGCAACGACGATGCGCCGACAGCGTGTTACCGCTGCATTTTTCCCGAAGCACCACCCCCCGACATGGCGCCACGCTGCGAGGAAGCCGGAATTCTGGGCGCACTCGCGGGCGTCATGGGGTCCCTGCAAACCACCGAAGTGCTCAAGGAATTGCTCGGTCTGGGCGAAAGTCTCGCGGGCCGGATGCTGATCTATGACGCGCTGGCGACAGACTTCCACGCCATTAAACTGCCCCACGACCCGAACTGCGCATTATGCGGGGATACGCCGACAATCTGAGGCCACGTAACGCCTTCCAGAGCTTGCTCATCATATGTCGGCGTTCGTGGATACCTGCCTTCGCAGGGGTGACGGTTTGGAGAGGTTCTTGCGAAATCTCTAAAACATCGTTTCCAGCACCCGGTCGGGGGGCTTGTGGCCGTCGACGAAGGCGCGGATGTTGACGATGACCTTTTCGCCCATCTCATGACGGCCCTCGACCGTGGCCGAACTCAAATGCGGCAACAGCAAAACATTGTCTGATGCGAGCAGGCGGGGGTCGACGGCGGGTTCGTGCTCAAAAACATCAAGGCCGGCACCGGCGATTTTTCCGGCGTCGATCAGGTCGCCCAGCGCGCGTTCGTCGATCACTTCGCCACGCGAAGTGTTCACCAGATAGGCGTGGGGCTGGATCAGCTCCAGCCGGCGGCGGGAGAGCAGGTGAAAGGTCGCCGGGGTCCGGGGGCAATTGACCGAAATGATATCCATGCGCGAAAGCATCTGATCGAGGGATTCCCAATAGGTGGCCTCAAGCTCATCCTCAACATCCGGGTGGACCGGACGACGGTTGTGATAGTGGATTTCCAACCCGAATCCGCGGGCACGACGCGCCAGCGCGGTTCCGATACGGCCCATGCCGACAATGCCGAGCTGCTTGCCCCAGATCCGGCGGCCAGGCAGCAAGGTGGGCGACCAGCCTTTCCAGTCGCCCGAATGGAGCAGACGCGCACCTTCAGAAATTCGCCGCGGCACCGCCAGCAGCAGCGCCATGGTCATATCGGCCGTGTCTTCGGTCAGAACCCCGGGCGTATTGGTCACAGAGATGCCGCGTTCGCGCGCGGCGGGAAGGTCAATATTGTCAACGCCGTTGCCGTAATTCGCGATCAGTTTCAAGCGTTCGCCCGCCTGTGCAATCAGATCGGCGCTGATGTAATCGGTGACCGTGGGCACCAGCACATCGGCGGATTGCATCGCGGCCACAAGGTCCGCATTGGACATCGGCGCGTCGTCTTCGTTCAGACGCGTGTCGAACAGCTCCTGCATCCGAGCCTCAGTGGCTTCAGGCAGTTTGCGGGTGACGATCACAACGGGTTTGGTACTGCTCATATGTCCCTGAGGTGGCGAACACGTAAATAAAACGGGTCATTGTTCCCGTGCAGATCCAGCATTGAACCCTGCCCACATCGCATATCGCGGAAACCTGTCGCCACGCAAGCACCCCTGCGACCTCCGCAAGCTTGACCACGGCCACCCCGTTCGCTAGATGCACAGCATGCTACCGCGCCTCATCCTGTCTGCTTTCTTTGCCTCGTCACTCCTTATGGCGGGAACATTTGCCCTTGCGCCTGTTCAGGCCCAGACGCCTGCTGCAGAGACGCGCGCACCCAATCCGTCCGGCCTGCCAATCCCACGCTGGGTCAGTATTCGCGCCGGCGAAGTGAACATGCGCACCGGGCCTGGTGCACGCTATCCGATCGATTGGGTGCTGCAATTCCGCACCCTGCCT
>Ga0181600_10002934_pt1 | contig 13075 bp, 12 predicted proteins | sample 041ome_2_FD_132982 | JGI IMG/M metagenome (GOLD analysis project Ga0181600, IMG submission 132982) | Coastal salt marsh microbial communities from the Groves Creek Marsh, Skidaway Island, Georgia - 041406US metaG (megahit assembly) | ecosystem: Environmental > Aquatic > Marine > Intertidal zone... | reverse complement strand
GGAGCGGAGCGTTGGATGGATCTTTCGCGAGTCTGCGTAATCCGACTTTAGTCTTTGAGCGCGGGTTTCAGTCTAAAGGGTTCGATGCGGCGGGACCGACGCGAACGAAGAGCGGCGGTGGAGAAAAGGGAACGATGGCGGGTTCGAACGCCCCGGCGGATGAAATGGATGCCAAAGATAAGAACATTTTGGACAATTTGTTAAAGTCGCACGACGTCGTGGCGCTGGCGGAGGTTATCGAAGACGCCGGAAGAGAACGGGATACGATGTCTATCGCGGAGCTTCACGAGCTTGTGCGTACTTTTAAGACTCCGGCAAGGTCTGAGGCGGAGACACAAAAGATGATGAAGCTCTTGGAGGATTCTGGACGGGTCATCGTCTTGGAGGATATGGTGTACTTGCACCCGCGAGACGTCACGGCTTCAGTGCTTCGGGTGCTTCCGGGCGTTCCCTCGCGCGTGTACGGGGTTACGGACACGGATTTAAAGAGTATGCAGACGGAGTTTGAAACTTTGAACGAGTCATACCAGCAAGCGCAGCGCAGCGCCGCGGCTAGATCTCGTATGGTGGTATCTAGCGGTCTTCTTGTGCTCTGCTTGCAGCTCGCCACGTTTGTACGCCTGACGTACGTCGAGTTTTCGTGGGACGTCATGGAACCTCTGTCTTACTTTGTCGGTCTCGCCAACGCCATCGCCGTGTACATATATTACCTCTGGAACAGACGTGACTTTTCCTTCGAGACTTGGCAGAGCAGTCTCGAGAGCAAGTCGCTCAAGCGTACCCTTCAGAGCAAAGGCGTCGATTTAGACAGGTACGTCTCCCTCGCGCGTCGGCTTCGTCGCCAGGGTCGATGATCGTCGTCCACATTTGTTTATCGAGCCTGGGCGGTAAGAAGAAGGAAATTAGCTATGAAAACCAACGTTATTTCCGCCGTCGGCGTCGCGCGTCGTGTCGTTGGTCGGCGCAATAATCCACGCGTTACGTGGAATATACTAAGTACCTATAGGAAAGGAATTGAAAGCGTAAAACCCCTCAAGACCCAACAGATCCTCACACGCGCGCGCCCGGCGGCCCCTCGTCGACGCCCGCCCGCGAACTCGAACAGAAGAAGACCGATCGAAAACCACTCATGCCTCAAGTCCCGCTCGTGTGTCACGGCCACTCGCGCCCGATCGTCGCGCTCGAGTACTCGCACGTGACCCCGGACGGAGTGTTTCTCATCTCATCCTCCAAAGATGGTCAACCGATGCTTCGGTGTGGAGACTCTGGCGATTGGGTGGGAACATTTCAAGGACACAAAGGATGCGTGTGGCACGCGACGTTGAACCGCGAGGCGACGCACGCGGCGACGGCGAGCGCGGATTTTAGTGCGAGATTGTGGAATGCGATCACCGGGGATGAGTTGAAGTCGTTCGCGCACAAGCACATCGTGAAGAGCGTGAGCTTTTCGAGCGAAGGGCAAAAGTTGTTGACGGGTGGGAGCGAAAAGTTGTTGCGGATTTTCGACCTGGGAAAGCCAGAGGCGGAACCGTACGTGATGAGCGGAAGCGGATCTCAAATTAAAACGGCGCAGTTTATAGCCAACGACGCATTCATTTTGAGCTCGTGCGCCGAGGATAAAGGAATTCGGGTTTGGGACGTGAAGTCGAACACGGTGGTAACGACGTTGAGCACCGAGTCGCCGGTGACGTCGATCGAGGTGAGCGCGGACGGTAAGAATATGACCACCGCGGATGGGAAGACGGTGACGTTTTGGGATATGCAAAACTTTTCCAAGGTGAAGACTTGGACGATGGATTACGAGGTTGAGAGCGCGTCCGTGAGTCTCAAGCACAAAAAGTTCGTCGCAGGTGGTCCGGACATGTGGGTGCACTTGCACGACATGGAAACCGGCGCCGAAGAGCAGACGAACAAGGGTCACCACGGACCGGTGCACACCGTTCGCTTTGCCCCGGACCAGAACAGCTTCAGCTCTGGATCGGAGGATGGAACGATTCGCATTTGGCAGACGGTCGAGCCGAAGGATTAATGAAGCGTCTGAATGAGTCGAGGATTGAATTCGACTTAAATTACACACACGTAGTCTTAGACTTTGCTTTTCTCTTCTAGGCTAGAAATCCCCCTCTGAGCGGGGCGAAAACAATTTTTTTTGTAGTCGTGTCTCAGTTCTTGTCACCAAACACCTTTTGCTTTAACGCCTTGACGCTCGACTCGACCCAGCCTAACGCGGAGAATGCAAACCAACCGATGGCTATGATGAGCAGAGAGTGGAGCACGCGCAGCATCTCTGGGTTGGTTTCCAGAAGCGGTCTGACGTACGTCAAACCGACAAACAACCACGCGAGCGCCGTCGACGAACCCAGCCCGTATCCCACGATGACTTGGGGCGGGGTGTGATACCCCGTCTTGACTCTCAAGTAACTCAAAAATATCCCCAACACCACCAAAACGGCAGAAACCGCCAACTGCGCTGGGTATCCCAACGCAGGCGCGGCATCCTTAAAGTGCGCCAAACTCGCCGCCCCGTAGACGCTCAGATACGACAGCGAAGTCGCGTGCGAACTCGGCATCCCAGGATCCGCCTTGATCGCCCCATCCGGTCGCTCGTGGTTTAAAACCCGTTTCAAAATCTTCCCATTGACGCTGTTCACAACGCTTCCGAGGAGCGCCCAGCACGTCTCTGCGCTCGGGTTGAGCAGCAAAAAGGCCAACGCGGTGCAAGAGACAACAAACTTTGTGCTCTCGTTCACCGCCGCCAACACGGCGGACTTTCGGCTCGGTCCGCGCGCTGAGGGCGACGGTACCGACGCCGCAGCGTCACCTGCGCTCGCGCGCGTTCTTGTTCGCGCCGCGCGCAACATGGGTGTGGATAAAATCGAGACCGGGGTCCCCTCAAAAAGTAGTGCTTTGGTTTCGATGCGCCGAGTGCGGTCGACTTTCGTCTTCGAGCGAGACGTCGGGGCACGCGTGGGTAGCCTTCTGTCGGTCGAGGAGAGTCTCGCGATCGTCGGCGATGGTCGCGATCGAGCGGCTATCATACAACCGACCAACGCGCGAGTGCGTGAGGGAGTGAGGGAGCCCACCGGAGACGCGCTCGATGGATTTGGTGTCGTCGTTCTATTACACAATTAAAGGCTGGATGAATATGCGATGTATCTTCGATGAATGCTCACGCGGCGCGATCGTAGTATCGATCGAGCGTCTTGGCTGGGATGCGCTTGAGAAGTTCTCTCGGGAAGATGCGTAAGAGCGACCAGGCGAGATCGAGGGCGTCGTAAATGTTGCGTCCCTCGTTGCCTTGGTTGATAAACTTTCGCTCAAACTTGTCTAAGAATTCGAGATAGAGCAAGTCATCGGAGCTAAGAGCTTCTTCACCGACCACAGCTTTCATCGCGAGGGTGTCCTTGCCGATGGCGTAGTTGGCGTAGAGCTGGTTGGACACTTCACCGTGATCTCTGCGCGTCATGCCGTCGCCAATAGCAGACTTCATCAAACGGCTTAGAGAAGGCAAGACGTTGATCGGGGGATAAATTTGCCTGTTGTGCAACTGGCGATCAATGTAAATTTGTCCCTCAGTGATGTAACCCGTCAAATCCGGAATCGGGTGAGTGATGTCGTCATTCGGCATCGTCAGAATGGGCAACTGCGTGATTGAACCCTTTCGTCCCTTGATCCGCCCGGCTCGCTCATAAATGGTCGCTAAATCGGTGTACATGTAACCTGGGTAACCACGTCGACCCGGAACTTCTTCACGAGCCGCGCTCACCTCGCGCAAGGCGTCCGCGTAGGAAGACATGTCGGTTAAAATCACCAGGACGTGCTTCCCGCATTCGTACGCCAAATATTCAGCTGTCGTGAGCGCGATACGCGGCGTAATGATGCGCTCAATCGTCGGATCGTTCGCAAGGTTCAAGAAGAGGACAACCTTTTCCAGGCTTCCCGTGCGCTCAAAGTCTCGTCTGAAGAAGTTAGCCGTCTCGAGGTTCACTCCCATGGCGGCGAACACGATGGCAAAGTCGTCCTCCTTCCCGGCTCCACTACCCGAGGACGCCACCTCGTTGCCATCGTCGTCTCTACGCTGAACTAAACCCGCCTGTCGACAAATTTGCGCCGCAATCTCGTTGTGCGGCAATCCGGCCGCGGAGAAGAGCGGAATCTTTTGCCCCCGAGCGATCGAATTCATGACGTCAATGGTTGAGATCCCCGTCTGAATCATCTCCTCCGGGTACGTTCGCTCGCTCGGGTTAATGCTCGCCCCTTGAATATCCAAATACTTCTCCGCCATCACCTTGGGACCACCATCGATCGGGTTCCCGCTTCCGTTAAAGATTCTCCCCAGCATGTCTTCACTCACCGGCGTCTTGAGCACCTCCCCCGTGAACTCCAACTTTGTATTCTTTCCATCAATCCCAGACGTCCCTTCAAAGATTTGCACCACGGCGCGCTCGCCGTCGACTTCGAGCACTTGCCCACGACGCGCAGACCCGTCCCCGAGACGCACGTTGACGATTTCGGCGTACTTTGCGTTGGCCACCTTGTCCAAGATCACCAGAGGACCAGCCACGGCGGAAACCGTTCGGTACGTCAGGTTTGGCGACGTCGCGTCGATCGTCGCGCGCGCGGCGGCGATTTGTACCGACGCAAAGTCATCCGCGAGGGTGTTTCCGGACATGCTCGGACGAGACGAGATCGGTGTAGGGTTCGTTCGTACGCGCGAGTCTGAAAATGAAGCGGAGTGCGCGTTTGCTTGCGACAAAAAGGGATTTCCGCAAGCGGAACACAACGCAACGCAACGAATGGATTCATTCGTTATAGTTTACAAATTCAATTCATCGAGCGTTCGCGCGCGACGTCTACGTGCCTACCCATCAGAAGAACGAACGTCCGACGGTTCCGAGCCAGTCGGCGGTCTAGTTGTAGTACAACTCCAGGTTCATGCCGTCGTGCACCTCGTAATCCTCCAGCGTGATGTGATCCTTATAAATCGTGTACCACTTTTGAATTCTAATCTTCTCCGGTCGCGTCCCCGTCTGCGCGGCGACGAGTTTCTTCAGGTCACCGATGGTGTCGTCCTCGCTGCAAGCAAAAAGTAAACATTCATTCCTCAGTCTGTCGTCTTCCTCGTACGCGTCGCGGGTCGGCGCATCGATCGATCGAGTATCGCGTCGTTCACACGCACTTGCACTTGACCCTGATCTTCTTCCCGAGTCGGTCGTTGAGCACGACTTCGATCATGACGATTTGGTCGTCTACAACGGGTTGACTGACTGCGTGCCGCAGAGTGACGCACGCACGCGGTCCGTCTCGCGGGACTTTCGTCTCTTCGATCGCGAAACTCCGGTGAAGACGAACGGCGACGGTCACGTTCGTTCGCTCCGAGCGGTTCGTTCGTCTCGATGTCGCCCGAACGTGCGATGGACCCGACGCTGGAACTGGAAGAGTCGACGCTGGTTTGGACGAGAGAGTGGATGAAACGAGCGAGCTTTCAAGCCTACACGGTGACGCTCGACGCCACCGAGCGCGGAGGGCTCGGCGTGAACGAGTTGAGGTGTCTCGCGGTGCCGGAAGCCAGCACTTCGGCGGCGGCAGTGGAGATGGAGGGCGCGTCGCGAGTGCAAACTGCTAGACGGTTATTCGAGTCGTCGATGCGCGAGCAAAAAATTGATGAGATTTGGGCGAAAAAAGTCGAGGCGAACGGGGCGTTGTTCAACGGGACAAAGTTTAGATACGCGTCGTGTGCGTTTGGCGACGCGAGCGGTCGAGATGGGGCGGGTGAGGCGGTGATTGTGCTATGGCTCGGATTGACAGATTACAAGACGTTTCTCGGTACGAATTGCGCAGACGATTGGGAAGTTTTGATGCGATGCAACGCCGATGAAACCGCGAACGTCGACGAGGATGTCGACGAAGAGACGCGTGGTGGTATTCGGCGCCGCGATGACGTGGAGCGGTACGCGCACTATGCGGATGCGTTGGGAAATTGCGTCGCGTTGCGAACCGCCGACGACAAATTTATCTGTCTGCATCGAAGCGACAAAGTTGGAGAGGCTCCCAACGCGATCGTTTTCCCGGGCGGTCACGGCGAACCGAGCGAGGTGGGGTTTGATAAATCTTCCGAAACCGTTTTAGACGTTTCGGACCACATGTTTGACAGCGCATTGCATGAATTGGAAGAAGAGCTCGGCGTGCCGCGAGCCGACGTTTCCTACTTTACCTGCCTCGGTATCACCAGGCGTGTCGTCAACGCCCGATCCTGCATGATTTTCTACGCCGAAACCCAACTCACGAGCGCACAAGTGCTCAATCTCTATCCGTCCGCCGCGCACGGGTTCGAGAGCTCCAAAGCGATCGCTCTACGATTTGAAGATTTTGATACGGCGTCGATGCCCGGCGACCACGTCGGCGCCGTCCATCTTCTCGCCCGGTTTCGATCGACACGACGTCGTTAGTGTAAGCGCACGTAAAAACATCCACGCACTCGTGATTGATTATGTTAGCATCCAATAGCACGCAGACGTCTCCGCCGTCGTCGTCCATGTATGATAATTCAGAATGAAAACCTTCGGTCCGGCTGACGCGAGCGAAACTCAAATGTGAACAACATCATCTTGAATAAAAAATCCATCCAAACGTCGCCTCAGACGTCGCCTCAGACGTCGTCTCGTCGCCACCCGCGTCCCGAACGCACGCATGGCGTCACTCAACGTCGCTTCGCAATCCCCATCCGCCCCGCAAGGGCTCGGGCTCGGGCTCGACCGTCGTCCCGACGCGGATAAACTGACGAGTAATCAGCACGCAACGACATCGGTAACAACGAATCGTGATGTTGATCCGACCGACGCCGACGGAGACACGGACGGGGCGGTGTCGGTCCGTGACCTCGTCCGCGCGAACGCGCAACGCGCGGGGCGCGTGTTGCACGCGAATATGCTCGCGGCGAAGCGAGCGGAGGAGCAGGCGTCGTTGACGATCGAAGATCAACACGAACGCGTAGTGAAGTATTTAGCGGCGTACCCGGCGGAAGGGCCGAGTTTGAGAGCGTCGACGCGGATAGACGCGTTGGCGGCGCAGTTTCCGAGTTTGGGAAAGATAATAGATCGGTCTCCGACGGTGAGAAGGATTATGGAGGATGAGAGGGCGTTGTTGTCGTTGACAGAGGCGTTGACAAACGGCGGTACTGGTTTGGCAGAGTTGGTGGCGAATTACGGAGGGGCGAAGAACGTATCGGATGCCGAGGCTATGGAGGAGTTGGAGCTGTTGCAAAAAGCGCGGGATGAGTTGTTGTATTTTAGAACGGGCGTGCCGAGACCTGGGGCTTCGCCGATGGGGTTGCCGGTGCAACCGACGGAGGAGGAGGACGAGGCGTATCTGGTGAGTGTGAGCAAGGGTGGGGAAAATGATGAATTTCCGCCGGTGAGGGATGTGTATCTCAGAGCGCACGCCAAAAAGATGGACATCGTCGTGCCGTTCACCGCGGCGTTTCTTGCGTTGATACTCGCGGCGCTGGGGTGTAAGTTTGTGAGCTTTACAGTGTGCTTTTGCGCCGGATGCCTCTTGTTAGCCGTGGCGCATCAACACGCGCGGCGGCAGGTGCAGTATCACTACAACAACCGCAACATCGGTACGATGCAGCCATGACGGTGCACGCGCTCGTTTTTACGACGGCGATTCAGTTTTACACCGTGCTCATGCCAGCTTACTTTGCCGAAGCACCCATCTTTGCCATGGTGGACGCCGTCTGTTTCGTGTTGTGTCCGTACCTCTTTTACAAGACGTACGCGTTGGGTCCCGGTTACTGTCCGACGGCGGGCAGCGACTTTCACTCGTGGAAGATGACGATGGAACGGGTGAGTGCGACGATGGGTGGGAAGAATCAAGCGGAGAACGCGGCGTTGATGATGCAGAAGAACAGGTACTGCAAGACGTGTCACGCCGCTCGACCGTTGCGATCGAAACATTGCCCCATGTGCAATCGCTGCGTGAACAAGATGGATCATCACTGCCCCATCACGATGACGTGCATCGGCGCCAACAACCAGCGGGCGTTTCTCTCCGCGACGAGCACGATGCTCGTCGGTCAGAGCTTGTTCCTTTACTTTAGTTCAAAATATTTCGGCGAGCTCGTTGACGCGCACAGCGCGCAGTCGTCGAGCTTTGGCGTCTTAAATTTCTTCATCGTGAGATGGCGCGCCTGGAACGACGCGCCCTACGGCATCGGGTTGTTTTTCCTTCAAATCTTCCTGACGTTGTACTGCGCACTCATCGTCGGCCGCATGGCTTTCGGCGTCGCCACAAATCTCACGGTGAACGAAATGGAAAACGCGTGGCGTTACGAATACCTTCAATCTGGCGACGAAAAGTATCCCTACCGCAACGTCTTTGACGCCGGGCCGAGAATCAACTGTCTCACCTTTTGGCGCGATGTGGACAAGAAACGAGACTGGGATGGCTACCACGCCGCCGCCGCGCGCAACCAAGCTGATCTTCCGGTGTGTCCGCGCTTTAGCTATGGTTGGTTTCACGGTTCATCCGTGATGCCAAACGCGTTGCGCGCGATTTGCAAACTCCACTCTGAAGGTCCGTTGTTACCACCGACCGCTGCGAGCGGCGCCGCCGCCGGCGGCGACCACCACGGGCACTCGCACGGGGGTAGACCATGTCAACACGATCACGGCCACGGGCATTCGCACGGCCACGTCGCGCACGCCGTTTGAGAGAGACCAAACGTTTTCAATTTTAATACTCTGATTAATACTCGAGCGTCGCATCAAACTTCACCTCACTCATCCACCGCACCGCACTTCGGTCCGTCCCATCCGACCCGTCATGAGTCGCACCACCGCGCGTCGCCAACGCGGCGTTCACCGCGCGCGCGACTACGACCCAGAGTTTGGCGACGCGGACGACGACGCGCGAAAGTATCGCAAGAGTTTCGTTGGACGTTCGAGACGCGCCAGGCGATTACTTCGAAAGTTTCCAGCGCTCGCGCGCGTGGTGGATCGACTCTCGACGCGAACGGGAGCGTTGGGGGTGGTGATGGTGTTGATGTTCGTGTTGGCGGCGTCGAGGAGCGGCTCACGCGCGCGTCGATCGTCGATGTCGTCATCGTCGTCGTCGTCTTTTGGTCAAGTTGAAGATCTCTCGTCGCGAGGAGGACGCGCGCCTTCGTCGGTTTCGCGCGACATCGACGGCGGCGCACCCGTGGTCCGTTCGTCCAACGGTGTCACGCAAGGGTCACATCGTCGAACGGGAGTTCGTAGCGCGAGTGGATCGAAACTCATTCCGAGGATTATCCACCAGACGTACAAGTCGCGAAAAGCGCTCACAGAGAGAGACAGAGCGATGATGCAGACGTGGAGCGATATGAATCCGGACTGGGAGACGCGGTTTTACGAGGATGAAGATTGCGCGGCGTTTGTGAACGAACACTTTCCAGAGTACTTTGAGGCGTACAGCGGGTTGACGAAGAAGGTGGAACAGAGTGATTTTTTTAGATATCTCGTCATTTTGAAACACGGCGGCGTGTACGCGGATATCGATACAGAGTGTCGACAGCCGTTGGATGAAGTGATCGACGCGCAAGATACCCTGATTGTGGGTTGGGAGAATGAGTTTCGAACGGATGCGCAGGCGTACTCGAGACATTTCGTTCGTCGACGCCAAGTGTTGAATTGGGCGTTTGCCGGCGCGCCGGGCCACCCGGCGCTCGTCGCCGTGTCCGAGCATATCAAAGCTGGAGCGAAGACTGTGTTCACAAAGGCTTCCAATCGTAACACGCTCGAAAAGACTGGGCCCGGGGCGTTTACTGATGCCCTCATGAAGCACTTCGAATCGCAGCGCACGGATGGGAAGACGTTTTGGAATGTGAGAATGCTGCCAAAGGTGGCGTTCGGCACGCATCCGTTGGGCGAAGAGGGAGTCAGCCAAGAGCACCCCGACGTAGTTATAGCGCACCGTTACTCGGGCGGGTGGAAGCATAAATCGGGTTGGAACGGCAAACGATCGATTTTCGATCACATGTCTATTTTCTATCACTCGCTGAAGAATGACTTGCCCGAGTATCGGGAAAAGATTGCTTCTCGAGACGAACATTTTCAGATGCCTCCGGTGGAGAACGGGAGGATGTATCCCGTGAGCACCATCTGGGAGCCGAGTTTCGATTTAATGACCCCGCTAGTGGGAACGGTGATGGACAAGGAACGCGAGGCGGAGGGATACTGGATGACGATGTACGGTAGGCCGCGACTGGCGACGCAAAAGCCTCTTCCGTCTGGACAAACGCCGGCGGACATTCTCTTCTCCGGCCTGGAGCGACACGCTGGTCAGCATGTTCCCGAACGAGGAGTGTTCGTCGACATTGGCGCCGGTCTTGGTTACTACACGAACGCCGCGGCGTCGCATGGCCAAGATGTGTACGCGTACGAATGGTATCGCGAGCACGGAATCAATTTGCGCGCCGCCGTCGATTACAACGGTTACGCCTCCAACGTCAAGATTGACACCGATTTCGCCGTGTCTCGAGCTGAACACATGTTTGACGCGTTGTTTAGCCAAGTATCAAAGATTGATGCCATGCGCATCGCGGGCCGCGGGTACGACGTTGAAATTCTCAGAGGCGCGAATTTACTCTTTGCGGGCGAAAAGCGTCCGGACGTGCTTCTCCTCGAGCTCAACGTCCACGTCATCGGGGAGGTTAGTTCGCACTCCACCAAGGATATCACGCAATCGATCGAGTATTTGTGGAATCAAGGGTACACGGACGTCGGACACGTCGGTCCCGCGTGTGATGGTCGCGGCGTGCGCACTGTCAAATCGCTGGGCGCCGCACGTCGTAAAAGCGCGTTTGAATCCACGGCGTGGTGTAGATTAGACCTCAACTCGCTCAAGGGTGTGCTCAGCGCCATGCACGACGACGAACCCGAAACCATCGTGTTGTTCAACACCGCGCAGGACGATTAGAATGTAAATCATTGACTACTAGGTAGCAGTTTCTCGTTTCATTGACAACTCTCGACTGTGATTGATTCCTCATCCTATGCGCCGCTCGTTGCATTCTTGTACGACGCCCTCGCGAAACGCGCTCGCCGCACAAACGCCACCTCCCGACGTTTCGCTTCCTCCTCGTGGTATTTAGCGCGTTCCATCGCGCGAGTGTCCGCTTCTCTGCGTCGTCTCCGCGCCTTTTCGATGTCCTCTTCGCGTTTGCGAAGCGCGCTCGCGCGCTCGTCGTGGCGTCGCGGCTTCACTCTCATCTTATCCGGCCGCAAAATCCGCGCCGCGTCGACGTAACACCCTCGAGCGAGACTGGCCAGCACGCACCGAGTTTGCGAGTCGTCGTCGTATTCGTCTTCGTTCATGCACGCGAGCGCGCGTTCGCATTCCCTTGTCGTCTGCGCTCGAAACGCGTCTTCCGATTCCGCGCTCGCGTTCTCCACACACGCAAAGACGATGGATCTGAGCGTCGTCTTCGTCACGTCTTCGGCATCGGCATCGTTCGCAACCTCCAAAACCCGTCGAAGTATTCGAAACAACCCGCACCTGGCGAGACTGACGATTCCCTCGCACGCGTCGCGACACCCTCGCACGCACGCGCGACACGCGTCTCTAGTGCTACGCCCGTCGAGCTCGTCCGCACGTCTACACGCGGCGTCCACGATGACGGTCAGCGCTCGCAATCGAACGGCGATCGGTCCATCGAGAAGGGGCACGTTGGTTTTGAAAACATCACTCAGTGACGATGCCTCGTCTTTGTCGTCGCGCACCATTGAGGAAAGCGCGCGCTCGCGCCGCGGTTCTATTCTTAGCCGCGCGCTCGTCACGCCCCCTTTTGAATGTCACTCAAAATACCATCGATATCATCCTTCGTCACCACCCCCTCCGCGCCCTTCTCCGCCGCCAATCCAGAGAGTTTCGCCATGAGCTTCTCTTTGAACCCGGCGAACGCCGTCGCCATGTTCATCTGTTGATTCATCGGAAGGGTCGCGAACGCGCCCATCGCCGCCGATTCGAGCGAAACGCCTCCATTCTCCGCGTCAATCTCACCCTGCGCCTCGAGAATCTCTCGCATCGTCGTCGGTGCGTCCTCCTCTTCGACGACAGTCTCCACATCGTCCTCGTCATCGTCCTGCGCGTCATCGACATCACCCTCTCTTCGCCATCGAAACACCCCGGCTTCGCCCGCGTGTTCGAGTTGTCTCGCCCCCCCCGCGCGCGAAAAAACCACCCTTCGCCGTTCCGACTCGAATCCATCCATCGCATCGTACACCAAACCGAAACACTTTTCCTTCTTCGTCCCTTCACTCGTGCCATCTTCTTCGCGCACGACGACGCACGGCCACCATTTCACTCGCCCCGACGCGTCTTCTTCTTCGCCTTTGTCTTTGTCCGCGTCCGCGTCTTCGTCCGCAACCGTCACCTCCCACTGCACCTCCAACCGGTCCCCAACCTTCACCGCATCAAAGCGTCGGTCCAAAACCTCTTTCCCATCCACGTCCCGCACCACAACGTCGTCCGAATCGTCGTCATCCACTCGTCGTCGTCTCTTTAAACAACGCGCGTCATCATCTTCTTCATCGTAATCATCATCATCATCATCGTAATCACGACCGACGATCGCCGTCTCTTTCTCACTCCCCACCGAACCCACCGCCCCCGCGGCGCCCACTCGCGTCCCGTTCGCCCCGTCGTCCTCCATCGCGGCGCCGTCCGTCCGTCCGTCCGTCCGTCCGTCTGTGACGCCGTCGACTCAACGAACGACTCAACCAACATCGGACAGGTGCGTTCGAACGCTTCAAATGATACACACACACGTGGTGGTCCGTTGTGTAAAAACAAACTGCGGGTGTGTAAAAAGTAACACACATCATCATCATCATCATCATCTACGTGTACGCTGGGGTCCGTTGTGTAAAACAAACTGTGTGTGTAAAAAGTATCACACATCACCCATCCGTATCGAAGTACACACGCTGGGGTCCGTTGTGTAAAACAAACTGGGTGTGTAAAAAGTATCACACATCACCCATCCGTATCGAAGTACACACGCTGGGGTCCGTTGTGTAAAACAAACAGGGTG